>Ga0209611_10002797_pt1 | contig 30541 bp, 22 predicted proteins | sample S1TSphgellanicum_3_FD_187693 | JGI IMG/M metagenome (GOLD analysis project Ga0209611, IMG submission 187693) | Host-associated microbial communities from peat moss isolated from Minnesota, USA - S1T2_Fc - Sphagnum magellanicum MG (SPAdes) (version 2) | ecosystem: Host-associated > Plants > Peat... | reverse complement strand
AGCCCTTGTGTTTTCCTTGTGTGTTTGTGTTTTTTTTTTTGGTTTTGTCATTTTATTAAAGCCCTTTTTAATGGCAATTTCCAGTTTTCCTTAGGACTCCAGTTTTCCTTGGCCGAACCAATTACTTGTAGTATTCAGAAATAATTTAAATGATTTTTTGGGATTTTTGGGGTTTATTTTTTTAATATTACAAATAGCCCTTGCTTAGACTAAATCAGGGTCTTGGAGTTCAAATCTAACATTTTTTTGGGGTTTAACATTGTTGCAACAAGGCCTCACTCAACAACAACCTTGGGCGAACCAATTATTTGTAGTATTTAGAAATAATTAAAATGAATTTTGGGATTTTAGGGTTAATTTTTTTAGTATCACAAATTATGTGTAATATTTAGTAACAATGTAAATGAATTTTGAAATTTTTGGGGTTTATTTTGGTAATATTACAAATATCCCTTGCTTAGACTAAATCAAGGTCTCCGAGTTCAAACCTAAACATTTTTGAGGCTTCACATGGTCACAACAAGGCCTCACTCAACAACGTGAAAGTATCAATGTGGGTGCGAGTTCACCCTTGCCGTAGTGAAGGTACCAACGTGGGTGCAGGTTCACCCTGGGCATGTCTATGTTCATAATTCAATTTTACTCTTGCTACTACTACTACCATCCTCCCTTGGATGTGCCCCAATTTTGTTGGTCAGGGTGAACCATACCTGCACTAGGCTAGTACCTTCACCTTCTTGAGTGATGTCTCTTAAAGGCTACTAGTTTGAACCCCGTGCCTAATGCACAGGTGTGTGTGTATTTGATGGTACATATTACAAAATTACAACTAAAAACTACATTTCCAAAACCTCTTTATATATGATATTCCACATGTATCAATCGGGACCCTGGCCACTGAAAATCTTGATGTTTGCACTGCTTGTGACCCGCGAGATAGCAACTAACCATGGGAATAGACCGGAGATGGCAAATACACCCCAACGTTGTTCAACTTGTAAGTAAGTAGTAAGTTACTTATTTATTTCAATCTGTTGAAAATTATTTCTTTGTTTTTGTATGTTGATAAGTTCTAGTATCCAGACCCCCTCCCTGTTCATAATGGTTAGGGTTTCTGGTGCAGCCAATTTTCACATGCATCATAATAATACCTTTGGCATGCAGCATATTATTATTATTGGCAAAATTGTTTTTCTGGGCAATCTGATCATTGCAATTATCAATATATCTATTAAGTTCGTGTGCTAAAATGGCAACTGACATCCATTGCCATTATTATTATGGCAAAGGCAAGCCTTGAATTGCCAATATCTAATAAAAGTGTGTTTAACGGCTGCTCACTCTGGCATCCATTGAACTATAATAAAAAATTATGGCAATGTAAAAAACATTGAAAATTTCCAATATTCTAAATAAATTTTCAAAAAAAAAAAAAAGCCCAACCCAACTCTTTCAGTTGTTGAGATAGAGACAAGATGAGTGTACCTAAGTCCAAAAACCCCAAAATAAAAAATTTAAAAAAAAATTTACAACACTAATATATATTATTTTCCGCCGTGCTGCATTTGTATTCCACTCTTTTTTCTGCCCCGTCAGAGTAAACAAACCATGACAAGACGGATGGATGATCGGATGGATGGACAAATGGATGATGGGATAGATGGATGAAACAATGCTTCATGACGTCCTTTACTATATGTAATATTCAACCCCATAAATGTTAGGGTTTATGCTTGGAGAGCATGATTTACTCTAAGGATGTGTTCTATCTATTAAGAAAGGTTATTTATTTGTCTCGGTTGAGATCTCCCAAATCACAACATGCTCTTGGTACCATGGAATGTACTCTATGTATGAATAATAGGGGTGCACCAAGATGGTTTCATAATGTTTAGATTTAAAGAGTTATTACATATTGAGTAATTTTGTAATTGAATTTTTAATATATTCAAAATTTAAAATTTTTAAGAAATTAAGGTGTGCTTTTCATATTTTTGGAAAGCTTTCAATGAGGAGGATTTATGAAGGAAATTTCATAATTTTTAGACTTAAGGTTTGGGAATATGGATTTTTTCTCTCTTTTGTGTTGGAATCACATTAACAATCATCCCATAGGAGGATGTAGCCAAATTTGGTTACTTGACAAGTAGGATAATAATAAAAATGTAATTTTGTTAGTATTCAGTGACCTACAAGAATAGGTGCTCTAAATTTGGTGAACCCATTTCAAAAACCTTGCTTTTTTATGAATTTTTAAAAAAAATTCAAAACAAAAAAATTCTAGGGGTTACAACTTCCAAAAAAAAAAAAAAAAAAACATTTTGACAAAATATTGCATTAAAAATTAATTCTGGGAGATATTGAAAATTGAGTAGTTTTTGTCATAAAAGATTGAATAAAAATCTAATTTTCAATTTTAATAAAAAATGGATTTCAAACTTAGGTTAGAGAAGGTGTATCTTTTTTCCCTATCAACATTCATTCAATTGGGCCAATGGCACAAGTAATTTAAGACATATATTCATCTTTGAATTAATTAGATATGGAGGAGTGCCTCACAACTTCTTTTCTTTTTGTTTCTTTTTTAATGAGCCATTTTGATCAGCCCGTCACAAAAAAAAGTATTAAAACTTTGGAGGCTCACCAATTAGGTCCCCTATACAACCTTAAAACCAAGAGGTAGGAATCAATGCTTTGAACAAACTTTTATATGCATTTTTTTTTCCTCACTTTCTCTGAACATTTTCTTCTCGCTTTGCTTCCTCTTTCAAAATGAATTCTAAAAAACATTATCACCATAGATGAACATAAAAACAACATCCTTTCAATTTTTTTGTCTATCGTGTTGATTCAACATCATTACCATAGATGTAACATTGCAACAACTTGCACTCCATTAACATTATAATGTAACAACGGTAGTGCCTATTAGTGTCATAGAAGCAAATGGGACATTAAGAGAAAAATGTATCGATGCATTTGTGAACAAATAAGGTTTCATGGATAAACAACTTTTGAGCAACTAGTCAATGAACATGTTTAAAGAACACACAAAGTTAATTTTAAGAACTTTTCATTGCTTTTAAGTGACATCATAACTCCATATTGAGTAGGGCCAATTTTCATATGAGATAAGCATTCTAGTTGATGGACAAGTAACTATTACTCTTTCTCAAGTGGCCAAGAGTGATAACACTTCACAAATATATGGTGAGATTTATGGAGAGGTTCAAATTGTTGTTTTTATCATTGTACAAGAGTTTTGTGTAATTATTTTAAAACATTTGAAACCTTTGATAATTAAAAAAACTAACAAATAACATAAAAAAACTAGATTTGAAAATTTTCAAGATGTATTTATGGGGAAATAATTGTAATCACAATCTTGATTATTATAAGTCACTTATATATCATCTAACTTTTTACGATTATCAAAAAGGTTTATGTTAAGGTTAATATAAAATGTATAGTTCAAGATTATGATTTCAAATGGGCTAATCATTACTAATTGGATATTGTTCCCTAAATTCAACATGATAAAAAGGTAGTTTAAAATACAAAATCCATTAAAAATGTAACTTGTCAAATGGGGTCATGGTTTTACTCATTTTCAAAGTTTAAAAAGATGGATTACCAAAAGCAAAAGAATAATGAAAAATTCATATGATTCTAGAACGGGTTTTTGCAATCGTGAAAGAAAGGTGGATGATTATAAATTTGTGTTTGCTTTTATGACCTATGCATTATCCATGAAACAACTTTGATATGAAATTTACAATTCAAGCAAAATGAGTAATGCAAAAAAAAACCAAACATCTACTTGGACAATTTCAACATGAAATGTCTCATGTAGCAAGCTAGCAAAAAAACTTGACAACTATAATTCCTTATATAAAATGTGCCTTACAATGGGTCGTTATATTTGATGGCCCATCCAACATCTTGTCAACATATAATGTTTGAAGAAAATGCCTTGATGTTATGTGACAATATTATATGAACCAAAGGCTTTTTAAATTGATCATTATGAAAGGAATCCAAAAAAAATGTGTCATAAATTACATCCCATATCCTACCCCAACATAGAATATCGCATTACAAGGTTTCTAACATTAATTATAAAATTAAGGTATATGATTTGCTTTAGGTAATTGTTCATGAATGAAGTTCATGCAATAACATCCATTTTTCATCCTCGAATCAAGTTTGGGCCAATAAATAAGCAACCTTGGAACTATGTCTTTGTTAATCTTTCCATGCCAAAGTGTTTTTAAAATATTTAATTCATTTAATTAAACATGTGGTTATGATTCAAGCATTTAGAAACATTAATGTTGATCATTAATACTTGATGTATGACATCAAAGTCATGTTATTGAATAGTTGGGACCCATCTTGCAAATTTCTCAAAAAGTCAATTAACTTCCTTGAGCAATTTCAAACACCTTTGGTTAATCATATAATTGAATAGGCCAACAAATAAATCCACCTTAAATCTTATCTAAAATGTAAAAGAATGGCAAGAAAAAAATGGCCTTCCCTTTAAAATTTCAATTAGAAATGTGAAAAAAAAATTCTTCAAAACTTGTTAGTTTCCCCACAAGAAATGGGGAATATGCGATAAAATATTTATTTTTAATTTTTATAAGTTGCATGTGTGTGAAATTTCACACAAAAAAATGTTGAAAGGGATTAAATCCATAATAAATACATTCAAAAAGGGATGAAGAAGGGTCTTTGGACAACAGACCATGTAGGATCCAACTTTATAAATAGGGATATGGAGGTATACCTCTGAAAATTACTTGTAATGTGTTCGCCACCAATATAAAATATAATCTTACATTATAAACTTGTTTTTTTTGTTTCATGTTTTGAATCTTTGCATATTACAAATAACATGATTATTTTTGAACATTTTTGAACATCTTTGTGACTTTTTTTTCTTTTTTTTTAGTTTAATGGTCGGATTTAGGATTATATCTAGTTTTGTTATGATTTGTCCTAGATTTTAAATTTTGTGCACATTAAAATACTTTGGTAGTGATATTTTCCATATTTGAGCTATAAATTTTTTTTAATGGGTCAAAGATGTTTGAACATGAATTTATCAAACTTTAAATCCCAAAACATTTTAATTAATGGGTTACCACTACTTGGAAATTCTTTGATAAGTTGTTTCAAAGTATGAATATAAGTAAATATATGATTTGAAATTTTCAAGCATACTTCTATTTCAAAGTATGAATATAACTCAACATATTACTTGAAAATTTAAAGCATATTTTTGTACATTTCCCTAATGGAACTCCTAATTAGTGAAGGTAAAATGAATCAAAATTTTAACAACCAAATTAAATGTCTTTAAAATTTTGATAATAACATGCCAACACAAAAAAAATGTGTTTAACAAATTAACATATAAGGGTGTAGTAATTGAAAAATTGCTATTATAGTGTGAATAAATATTTTTTTAGGTTTACTTTTTGTTTAAAAGGTTGGATGAAAAATACTCGACTTGGATCCATCAAAATTTGAATTTTTAACTTCATATTGCTATCGTGAATACCTTTTGTATCAAAAAGTCACTACCTACCCCAAAGGGTGTAAATAAACACTAAAATCCAAAGTCAAACAAGAAAAGACCAAACAACATTTATTTACCCAAGATTATGTCCCAAAAAAAATGTTATGTTTCACCTTATTGAAAATCTTTGTTTGAATTTTTTATAATAATAAATGTTGTGGGACCATCCTCTTACAATTGTGAAAAATATCCACATTTGCAACTACAATGGTGCATTATTCAAATATCATCTTGTTAAAATTGGCAAAAGTCAAAGCAAATCTAATGTGTCTTAGAATTTTTGTGTGAATAGTGACTTTTTGCGATTTAAAAATTGCAAGCCTATGTGTAAGAAAATCCTAATCATATTAAACATTTGTTGATTTGATTGAAAATTATAGTTAATTAAGCAATTATAAACAAAATACCAATTTTTTACCCACACTAACATATATGGTAAATGGTACGTGAATTTTCCTTAAAAAATTTATTCATATTATTTATGTATCCAAATTTGACAAGTAGATGTATTTTTGAAGATAAGATTTACCCTTACATCAATAACATGGGTAAATAATATGGATAGTTTTTGTACCCAACTCCAAATTATATAATTAAAAAAAACTTGCACCATTACAAATTACATTAATATTGGTCTTTAAAATGCTTAAAACTCAATTGAATTACGTGGTTTTTTTTCTTTTTTGGCACAAATGAAAAAAAATCATTGCGAATAAAAACAAGAACAATAAACCCCCAAAGTAGGAAGAGCGCCACCACGCACTCAAAACTTTAATCAATGAAGCCCCTTTGGGGCCCATCATAACACCATTTAACAAAGCTACATACTCTGACAGAAATAACCTAATGCATATCCCAATTCTTATCAAACTTCTTGAAAAAAAAAAAAATTCCGCCCTAGGGGTTTTCTAATTAGCTTCATACATCTTTTCCAAACCACCCTACCATAATCAAATAGGGCATCCCAAATAACTTTGTGGATTTTAACGACATTCCATATTTTGTTGTTGAAAACCAAGTCATTCCATTCAATCCACAAAGTCCAGAATGTGATATCTTTTAGCAAAGACCATATGTTCTGCACACGTTACACTTGCTCTAAACTTTTGGCAGCAAAAACACATTGTTTCCAATGTAGGGGGCCAACCACCAATGATTGTTTGTTACCATAAGCAAGTTCACACACAAGGCCTTATGTGTATTCCCAAGTTCGTTGTGCATGGCAACATTCCCAAAATATGTGTAGCGTGGGTTTTTTTCCATTATCGCACAATGTGCAAGTTTGATTAATTGAATTCTCCACCTTAGCTTTCCAAATTTTAACTACAATTACTTTATTCCACAAAGCCCACATGAAGCCTGTTTTTTCCTACTATGCGTCATGCACCAAATGTTCATCCATCTTAGCTTGAAAGTAAAAAGAAGTACCCCTATCCACCTCTTTTCCACCACATTAATTTTTGGTTTAAAATCTTTCAACATTTTCCTCCTTAGTGCAGTTGTGGAAAAGAATGGAGATTCTTCGCCTTTCCATGAATAGGCATTAAGGTCAAGTTCTAATGTGTCTATCTTGCCATAACATACTAAGAAATACACCTTTTTAAAGGCCTCTCACTAACTTTGATATTATTACCACTAATACTCTACCTTCTCAGTAGTGGTTGTTTATTCTTTATGAAACTCCATCATTAATGAAATTCAAGGTCCTTAACTAGGAGCCCACAATATATAATTTGATGTCTTGCGGGATGTAGAGATGCTGAACATTGTTGTTGCATTTAAGTCTAAAGGTAGATGAAACACAATAAACCATAAATGAGAACGCCTTGTTCTTTTCTAACAAACTAATCCAATTTTCTTTTTTGCAATGGTTGTTTCCCCCTTTCAATAAACCCCCCCACACCTCTTCTAGCTTGGTAATGATTCTCTCATACTCCCAATTCCTTTTATGGGCATAACACAAATATTTAACCCATTTCCTCTTTGGATGCAAATCTTCCTACAAAAGCCACCCACACATCAGACATTGAAACCCATCCCAACCCATGCAACTTGGTTATTTTGGTCTTCGAGAAATCAACATCCCAAGGGTGGATGATCATGTTCCACCAAAAGCTTGATGCTAAGATTTCATTAGAGTTTTTTGGATTGTTGAATCTCAATTATTTCACCATCTTGGACCAAGCTCTACCCACCCTATTCTATAAAGTAGGCCCAACAGCCCTATTACGGTCAAATTGCAAACACCATTCCAAGTTAGGGCTCCATCCCCCCCCCTCCCCTTATGTGGCTAATATTGTTTTAATCAAAACCTAAGGAACTCTTGCAAATTAAAACTTTTATGTTTTAAAGCATGCACCGCCCATTTAAACAAAAGTGCCTCAATTGCTTCTATTGGATCAACCAAACTTAAACCCCCATCTTTCTTTTTCCCACAACATTGATCCCATGCAACTCGACACCTACAATTATGATTTTGATCATGCCCAAAGGTAGTTCTTTAGAAGGCGATTAATTCTAAGGATCCTTTTTAGGTCCCTCCCCAAACACTCACAAAGTACCACAAGGAAGAGAAAATAATGTTATTGATAATCATTTTCCTCCTAGCCAAGAATAATTTTTTTTAGGCCCAATAGTTCAACTTATGTTGGACCTTTTCTAATAAAAATTTATCTACATATGCCGAACCCAAGGACAACCCTTTATGTGGTTTAAATATTACACTTGGGATTGAAAATATGGACATTTTCTAATGTGAAGTTTCAACTAATTTGTTTTGAAATGTTCAAAAAAACTATTGTAGGTCACATTTTTCTCTTTTACAATGAAGTTGAACACAATAATGTCATTAATATAACATTTAAGAAATTCCAAAATTAGAAAAAATAATTAATCATTAATGTTAAGAAAAGTAGAAAAATACATTTTGATAATTCTCAATAAATTCCATTGATATTACAACTATTGTCTTGTATTTTTCTACCTTTTGAAATGACAAATGATGATAACTATATCATATATTTAAAACATTAAACACCTTGGTTTGATAAGATAGCCAAAAATGTTTCATAATTTTGAATGTAATATACTTGTGTCCAAGATGATGTGCACCTCCTACCTTTAAAATTAAATATAAATATTTGTACATTTTCTCAAAATGGATGCATGTGTCCTTGATCTTTTGTTATCAATAAAACAATCATTTATGTCCCATGTATTGGCAACTGTGAATTTCATGTAAAGGATGTTGGATGGTAATTCATCCCAAAATGTTGATGTTGAAAATATGATTTTTAGTTGCTACAAGCTCAATGGGGGAAGATTTGTTAATGATGGCCCCCATTCCATGTGTGTACAAAGTCAAAATGGTTCGCTTAATTTTTTCAATAATAAACATTCATTTGGCATATGTAAACCTTTCCTATGGTGTATAACTCATTTGAGATCATCAAATGTAACCCCATTACCATGTCACACCTTTTACAAAATTATGATCGTTCAAAAATGAAATGGAAAAATTAAGTAATGTAAGCAAATGAATCAAATGGGAAGTGAAAAATACAATTAGTTTTTTCAATAAAACCAATATCTTCAATTAATTGATACATCTATAATTCAAAATTGAAAACTATTCACAAACCATGAAAAGAGAAATTTTAGTTAATAAGTTGTGTCACATAATATTGTTAAAATAGATTTCTTAAAATTTCTTTCCATTACATTGTTGTCATCACAATTTATATATTGGCCATCATCATTGTTTCTCATGAAAAATTACAATCATGTGAAGGCAATAGAAAATGACATAAATCTTTATTACAAAAATAGTTCCTTTCCATTGGAAAGTGCAATTGTTTTGGAAATTTGTATATTATTAGTGTTGGAAGACAATTGGGGATTTATTGTAGGGAATTGTTTTGAAAACTTTAAAAGTACAAATGTTCTCATAAGAGATGATAAATGTTTAATGAGTCACAATTTGATTTGTAGTTCTTGCAAGTAATGCATCCTTAGGTTTGTCAAAGGGTATTGGTTATAAAAAAAACTAACCAATTTTCTATTTTGCAATTGAAAGTAAACTTAAGGTGTGTTCATTAACTCCCACAAAGAAACAAGGTGTGGGAGTTTAAAGATGGGACTAGGATGAACTCACAAACTTGAATTTGAATTCAAAATGAATTTATTAATTTGCATAAATCAAGAAAAAAAGTAGGTAATGCAAATTAGAATCAAAATGGTGCATAAACAAGCCACAAACAACTCACATTCACAAAGTCATCATAATGTAAACTTGGATTCATAGTTCTTGCACAATATGAACTATAATTAAAATGTTCCCAAGGGAACAATTGTAGGCTTCAAAGGAATATTTCCAACATTATTGCACACACCAATTAAAGGTCATTTAACCATTGTTTCTTGGGTTTTAATGATAAGGAATCAAATTGCCAATCAGACTCCTAGCCATTTTTTTGGCCATAAGTTGCATTTAAAATCTTTAAAGGGAAATGTGATCTCACTTTTGATATTTATTTTTCAATGGTTTTCCAATGGTTTAAAGAAGGTTCAATTTCAATAAGGTTTGATATTTGAAACCTTATTCCAAATATTCCAAACACCCATGAAATTCCAACTTTCAAAGTGGTAATTCACTTGAGAGTGTTGAAATTCATTTCCTTGCACTCTCCCACATTTGTAAGAATGTGGTTGAATCTTGAAACATTATCCTAGCCCACTTCTTTCATCATGTTTTGTCATGAACCCAAGGCTAGGGTCATGACAACAATTTTGTATTTTGATAAATGTCTAGCATGTAAAGCTATGAGATGATTGTGATCATAATTGGAAACTAAATTACAATGGAAATTTGTTTTGGTAGATGTTATCATCACGTATGCCTAATGGAAAGATGTTTTTAAAAATATGGGGTTTTTTTAACCTAGTTCCTCATTTTTAAATCTTGACTTATTCAATCAAGCTACCCCAAATGAATCTATAGATCTTATGTATGTCCCAATAAGTTTGATTAAAGACCATGTTGTTTCTTGAAAACTAGCAACACCATGTACAAATCCCATAGAAGTGTCAACTTTTGGAACCTTTATAAAAAAATTCTTTAAAAATTGTCATTTATCAAATGAATTTTTTCCATGGACCTAGTTGGGCAAGATCTTCCACAAATATGTTGAAAAGATCAATAGCAAAATCCCATGATGATTGGGCCACATCACGATCCCACATCTAATGTAATATGATCTTTTTTGTTTGATGTTTGTAATAAGGACAAACTTGTGAAATGTGAATGTTGAATTGTCCCTTCCAAGCATTGATTACCATTGCCCTATGGTAAACTAACCACATGAACCAAGCTTCTTTCCTTGATCTTTGTGAATGCCACACACCTTAATGTAATGTAACTTGAAAGAAAATGGAAATTCATTCTACCACTTAGTCTCAATTGGCTTGTTTAGGCTAACTTCCACATTCATGAATGCCTTACCTTCTTTTGAGTTGAATTCCATAATCAATTTATCTTTAAGTCATTGCCATCTATGGGGGTCAAAGTTGACCGTCTTGATATGCACATAATGCATTAAAAAATGGTTTTTTTGGGACCTTTTATTATTATTATTACCCTTATTCACTCCCATGAACCATGTGTGGTTCATATTGGTTGTAAGTGTGGAACTCTATCCAAGTTTAATGTTCTAAATACATCCTTAAAGTTCCACCATGGGAGGTCTTGTGGGGCCAAACACCATTTGATTATTGGAGTTAGAAATGGTAATAAATTTTTAGGATTTTAAAAGCACCATGTTAGTTTTCCTCCTCAAGTGGTTTAAAGAGACCTATCATTCTCCTTCTTTAACTAGTATTGCTTGCCTTTTAATAAGCCCACCACCCATGGTATGGCAATTATCCATTAGTGTTTGCCACATTGATTAGTCTTCCTCAAATATTTGAAAATTGATCTTTTCCTACAAACTAAACAATGATGAATTTTTTTCTTTCATCCCACACATTTCTTACTTTTTGTAAATTGGCCCCATCTAAAATTGATGTTCAACTATGGGACCAACCTTAATTTTACCTTTGAAATTTCTTGCCTCACCATAAATGAGATTATAACACATCTTTTTATTGGGTCTCCTTTCATTAAATGGAAAAGTGAAGATTTTCCTTCAGATGTAGGATATTTGACTCCATAGTTTAAACCCTAGAGGCTTACAATTTGTTTGTGCAAAAACATAAGTGATGTTGGCCTTCAATATGAGATCTTTAGATAGTTGTACAAGCATGGCTTCCCATGTATTGCATTTCTTCCAATAGTCATTTGATGTGTAGATATTAACAATCCTCGCATCACCCTTCAAATTTTCTTTTAATCAAAACCATAGGACTTTATTACCTTTGAGAATGAATGATTCAATAATCATACTAGCAACTTGACTATGAACCATAGTGTAGGTGCCTTTCCATCCAACAACTAACCCCATTTGTTTGGTTAATTAAGTTGTATCATGGAGATGTTGTAGATGGGTAAACGCTCATTCGTAACCCCATTAGATTTGATAATTCATGGAATTTGTTATCTTCAAATTTATGTTTTTAGAGCATAAATAATGTGTGATGTCAACCTAAGACCTTTTAAGTACTTTTGAAGTGTGTCAATTAACTAAAATTCATTGAAACCTTAAATTTTGTATGTTAATAAGTTTAACTTCATGATCAACAATTAAACAAACTAAAGGCTTAATGACTCATATCCTTCCCCCATGATCCTGTAATTTAGATATTGGGGAAGCCTAATAAGATGAGGTTTATTCAAATGATAGTCTTGTTGGCCTTCAACATTTTAGTTATTAAAGCCACCTTTGTGGCACAAAGATTATTTTCCTTGTTTATTCCTTTAAGTGACTTTTCACCTTGGTTGGTTCCTTGTATTAGTGTTTATTTCACATGGTGTAGATCTTAATGTTGACTTGATCATCAACATCATAATTTCCATAAGAAAAGTTCTTCCATTTGATGGCAATGTTTTTTTAGTTTGGGTTCCAAGGATTGTTCAACTATTTTCATTCTTGAAATGAGTTTGGTTTGATGTTGTTGCTTTACTTTGGTTTTTGTCAATTTGTCCTTTAAGTCCAATGTTTAAGATTATATTTTGAAATTTTCCTTATTGCAATTATCTAGCATTGACATTTCTTTGTGAACCAAGGAACTATAATTATCATCAATGTATTCCATATATTCCCTTATGCCCCCAAGGATCAAAAAGTCATGACCCTTGGATGGTTAGGTTTTTAGGATACAATCCATGCCTTTATCATGGTCTTGAACCAAACTCGTGGATGGATTGTTGTTTAATATATTGGTCGTGGTCATATTCCTATAGCCTTTTCTCCATGCACTAAGGCATTAATTCCCCTCCTTCCACTTATGGATACTCATTCTTTTTTTCCCATTTGCCTTGTTCCTTTTCTCTTTCATGTTTTGCTTCATCTTCCTCTAGATGGGGGCATTATGTTCCTCCCAACTTTCTTGGTGACCATTACATATTAGTTGTTTCCCCATCCCTCTTCATTGGCTAATTTTGTTACACGTTAAACATTGGCACTACTATTTGCATCTTTCCACATGGTGAAACATCTTGTTCATTGCCATTACCTTCCTGTAAGTTGGGTTTCATCTATGAAGTCCCCATTGATGACTTCAAAAGAATTATTGTATCTTGAAATTTTTGAAACCAAAAGGTTTCAAGATTTTTTCCTTTTAAGATTCATGGTCTTCCTTCCTTCCTCCTTATGTTCCTTTTGATGCATCCTAGTTTTATTAGACCTATGAGTTTGTTGGTTTGTGAATTGACTTCCTTGACCTTTGGCTTTTTATTTATAGGTTTTGACAACCACAAAACCTTTCTCACCTATTTGTGTTGCAAATTTTCACTTCCCTTTGGCCTCAATCTCTAATTGTGACTCATCCATGTGTTATTTGCAAGCTTCCCCTTCTATAGGAGATCTATGCTTTTGGATTGTGATAACATTGAATAGTTCATGACACCTTTCGGAGATAGGATGATTCCTCACCTTGTGTGCTAGGCTTAAGCAAAATTTACAAATGATGTGGCAAATATTCATAATCCAAATTTCATACCCTAATAATGTAATATCATGAGGTGGGACCCCCATATACACATAAACAATTGCATTTAATATCTATTGATGATACTTTTTTAACAAAATCACAAAATGTCAAATGGAAATATTTTGGGCTACAACATTGGGAATGAAATACATGCACTTATTAATTTGAATTCTTATATTTTAACAACTTTAAAAGAAATACCCCACCTTCAGGGATAAGTACCATAGACTAGGGTCAATTTCCAAATTGACAAAATGAATTATTATTATTTTTCAAAAAATGATTTCGTTTTTTAATTTTGAATTTTTTTTTTCAATCATTTATTATAATATTGTGAAAAGAGATAGTGAAATTATTCAAAGTGTAGCCTATGATAATTATGATGATTTTAACATTTCAACTTCATAATTTTCACAAAATTTCATTTCACTATTTTTGAGGATTATTTAATGATGAAACTGACCTTAGGGTAAGGTATGGACAATACAAGTTTAAATGTGGTCCAAACTGGGCATCCTGGGCACCCACAGTTTCCCTGAAACTGAGGATGAATTGAGAAGTTGGCATTAAATCAATCACAAAAGAAAAAAACAGAGACCAAACTGGTTTTTCTCACATGAATTGATCCTCTGGGGAGTTTCACCCCCAGTTTTTTGGATTTGGCTTTAAGTGTGCTTTCATTTCTTGTTCTCATTTTCTTTATTGAAATCAAAATAAGATCCAGCAAAGTCTTCTCAACTGATGCCCAGTTTTATGAACCAGCACCCAATTTTGCTCCTTTCATGGTGACACTCAAATTGGGGATGAAACAAGGATTAGAGCAACAAACTATGGCCCAAAGATGGAGTGACAATACAGATAACTCTAATGGGTACGTTTTTAAAAGCACAAGCATCCTCCAAAAGCACAAAACCTCGGTGAACATGGCATCTATGATGTGGGCATTGTTCATGACTAGTTTCTGTTGCGTTAGCTGCCCAAATCATCGTTAGCCCGCCCACCAACCCAAATCGTCTGAAGATTGGATGACATTGAATGAGATATGATATCCGTATCTTGTGTACAACATCCTCTCCAAACCATTTACACCTGAAAATGAAACGGATGCAAAGTTCATGTCTAAATGGTACCCCACTTAGACAAGGCGCAACCAAGGTTCAATGACCACTTCGATCTAAGGAACATTGCATTGTGAATGTACTATGGGTTATGGTCGGTTCCAGCCTCAAGTCTTTTCTACTTCCATCTCTAAAATAATCAGCCCAATCTGGATCTTTTCTAGTAATAATGCTCCACAGATTTCCAAGTCTAAATGTCTGCCAGAGCACAATTGGCCCCAGAACATCACCATTTGTAATGTCAGCCATCCCTTCTCTCTAAGAGAGTTATAAAACGACAAGGAAGGAAAGTAATCATGCACATTGCAACTGGCTGATGATGCACAGATATCACACATGGCCACACAGCCCACTATGCTCGGAGATGGTCACTACAATGCCACAATAAGCTAGACTGGGTTTGGCACTAAATAATTATGAGAAAAACAAATTCAAGGGTTTCTAGAAATTATTGAGTCGTACACAACAAGACAAAAATTACACCTTAATAATTTCTCAATGGTTAGGTCAAAATATGTCCAAAAAATAAAATAAAATAATAATAATAATAATAAATATATTTGGCATCAAAGTGCTGAACCGTATTTAGGCTACTACGATATTTATATGAATATAAATATGTATAATTCACAAGACGCGTTCAAAGCTGGACTATACATGTGTCTCTTAAAAGAGAAATGTGAGTTTTTTTCTTCTTCGCATTGAATTGATGTTGATTTGTGCCCAAAAAAGGCCAAAAAAAAAACCAAATTTGTCCTATTTTGACAATTGGTTCCAGGTGGGTAAAATATAGGGGGATTCTTAAATTTTAAAATTTTCTTACTTTCCTCTCTGACCTGTAGCCAAATTGGACTAATTCCTTTTATCAATAATCCCCAGCGTGGATATGTAACAAAATTGAAAAAAATAAAATCCCCTGCTTTGTAGACAAAAACTTTGTACACAGGGGATTTTTAGGGTTATAGTATTAGTTTTACTAATATTATATATTGAGGGTGTTGAATAGGCTTTGTGTCTAGGTGTGCAGAAAAAAATGTTATGGCCAATGAAATTTGGTGGTCTGAATTATTTTTTCTTAGAGAACTAACAATTTAATGTGTTATAACAGGGTTTGGTAAGTTTGTGAGAATTTTAGATGACCAATGCAAATGCTTGAAAGGGATCGCGTTTTTCAGTGTTCAGCAAAAGAAGGTTGTGTGTAGGCCTGAAGATTGTGTGTTTTTTTCAAGCCAATGGGGTTATTGAATTTGGTGATCTGAATTCGTTGTTTAGTTATCTTGAGTGAACTAAGAATCAATCTGTAACTGGAGTGTCTTTTTTTTCTTGGGAGAAAAATTGCCAAAAAGAAACAAAATTTTCTTTATTATTGGCAAAACTTCCCTTTTTCTCATAAAATTTTCACCAAATGAAGACATAACCTATTCAAGGATGCTCACTATTGGTGGCTACATTACAAAATTGGAAAAGGGAAAGAAAAAAGAAAAACTGTTCACAGGCTGTTGTTGCTGTTGTTGGTTGGTTGGTGCCATTGCAAGACTATCTGGAAAGTAGGAAAGTCTGATGTGGGTGATGATGCATCTGAATTCTGAAGAATTAAACTACTTTTGTATCTGGAAAGTAGGAAAGTCTCATGTGGGTGATGATGCATCTGAATTCTGAAGAATTAAGCCACTTTTGTGAAGTTTGCCTAGATCTCAAAGTCAAATGCAATGTTGGTTGTTAACAATATTTATTGTATCCTGGAGTCTATTTGTGTGGATCTTCTATTTCTTTGGGTCCACACAACAAGATTGTATCCTGGAGTCTATTTGTGTTGATCCTCTATTTCTTTGGGTCCCATAGTCCAGCTTCAGGTTGTGGGTGCTTGTACTATGGCTGCTGAAATTGGCTATCTTTAGCACTGTGGTTGCTGGAATTGACTACCTTCCTACCAAATTTTTGTGGAGTAAACAAACAAAATATAATACAAGTAGTATTATTCCCTGGGAAATCAAAGTATCCTCACCAGCAGTGTTTGTTTTTTTTGGGAGTGAAAATTCGCCTTTTTTTGACCTGAATATTGGGCTGGCAAATCACAAAGGGTTTTTTAATTTGCAAAAATATAAAAATTTGCAAATATTTCATAAAAAAGGTTTCAATGTTGTTGCCATGTAAATAATGGACATTCTTGTTTTGCCTCCCCACTGCCTAGGGAAAACATCTAATCATATAAGCCTCAACTTAGTTTAGGGTATATCATTACATCTTCACCCTGAGGACCATCAATATCAAAACCCTAACCTCTCTTTCAACATGTTTTTGTGAACCCTCCATCCTCACAAATCCCATTTTGCTTGCCCAATGTCAAATGACAAATCTATCCAATGTTGATGTGCATTGTGCAATGCTATAGCTTGCAAGATTCAAGCACTAGGAGTTTAGGTGATGAGAGTAATGAGTTTGGCAATAAATCGATGTGCATTCTTGAATCTTTAGCAACTATTCAACATGGCGCTTGTTTTTTAATAGATTTAGAATCATTGCAAACAATCTTTAAACTTGTATGAACATTGAGTGTTGTAAGGCAAGGCAACATCGCGGTAGAATGACAACTCAACATTCAAGTTTCAATAGCAACAATTGTTGACTAATAAACTTAAATGTTGAGCTAAGGCCTAATTCCTAGATCTTTAAATGTGTATCACCCCAAACTTGAGTTTTCATCATTCAATGTTCATGTAATTTGATTAAAATTTGTGATTTTGTTTAACATGCTCATTGGCTTAGTGTTTAGGAGTCAAGGGTTGGTGCTACTACTCATTGAACAAGGCACTAAACAATATTGTTGTTTTATTAAATGTAATATGTTTTTTGAATTTAATTTCAACAATTGACATTCCCAAATTTCAATTGTGTGTTTGTTGTGTGTTTCTTTGTGAAGTGATTGTTGCCAACTTGTGCATTGATTGTTGTTATTGACTTGTGCATCAATTGTTGTCATCAACTTGTGTATCTTGTTGTTTAACAGCAACCTATAAATGCCCATTGAGCTTACATTCACATCCGTTGAGTTACTTTTATGTTTTGTATGTGCATTCAATGTTCGCATTCATGAATCACAATTCGTCATTGAAGTAACCATAGCCCCTGGAATTCTAAAACTCTATTGTGCATTCACATTGTTCAATTTCAGATTCCCAATAATTGTCGATGGTAAGTTTTATGTTTGAATTATTTTTTCAATGATTTTTATTTACAATGCTTAAAAGTTGGGAGTCAAAACTTATTACTCAAGGATTAGGGTTCACAATGATCAAGGGTTAAGAGCTAAAAAATACAAGATTCATGAATTTTGTGTGTGGATTTTGTGATGTGTAATGCCATTGTCGAATTTCGATTCACTAAAATACACTATTGACTTCAACACTAATGAGTTTAGTGAGTTGTGATTCGGCTCCTAAGATCTCTAGGGCTTAGGTTCTTCATTTACCATAGTTACGAATGGTATCAAGTTCGATTTCTTGTGTGCACCATTGAACATTAAGGTTGTAAGTAGGTACACATTGTAGTGGGTAGAAGTAGTAGACTACAGTATACCTTGTAGGTGCAAATTTTACCCATAATTACTTTATGCCTACTTAAAATAACTTGTACTCTCAATAGTACTTACAACACAAATAATTTGTTGTTTCCACTCATACAATTATATATGTGAATTGTATTCACATAATTTTCTTATTACAATTATTGTTCTTTTATTTCCCATATTTCGAATTACCTTAAATATCCAAAATATGTGATTAGAGTTCCATGATTTTTTTAGAGAACATAATAATTTCAGAGTATGTTCATTATTTTTTCATTAATATTCTATTGTCTTCTTTACTTAGAATTGAACATATCAAACATATGTAATGTAAAGTGTAGAAATCAGAAATGAAAAACATGAAAATTTGTGGTTCACAATCCAATAGAACTTTAAATTACATACTATGTCTTTATTCTATCTCCAACAACTTTATAAGTCCATCTCTATGTGTAAAAACAAACAATTTCCTAATCCTCATCAAATTTCAAAACTACATCCAAAGTCTTTTCCTTTCAAAAATAATTTGAAAATCAAATTAATGAAATGTCTTAATCTTGTCCAACTAATCGGCCATCTTCATCCTACCTTGTTAAATCTCTACCATTCACCTCTATAAGTTCATTTCTATGTGTAAAAATAAACAATTTTTTAATCATTTTCAAATTTCAAAACTACATCCTAAGTCTTTTCCCTTTAAAACTAATTTGAAAATCAAACTAATGAAATGTTTCAATCATGTCCAACTAATCAACCATCTTCATCCTATCTTGTTAAACCTCTACTATTCACCTAGTAACAAAACCATCAATCAATTAGTTGTGACTTGAAACCTTTAGGGTTTGATTCAATTTTTGGTGTGAAATTGCAAACAATGGGCACATAATGCAACCATTTTTTTGTTTGAAATGTTATAGAGTTATAAACTACAATGACTTGCATTACCATCTGCATTCAAATTTTTTGTTGCAAATCTACAAGGTGATTTTTTTTGGTAAACCGCTTAAATTTTTATTTTTGGGTTGATTTTGTTGTTTGAGATTTATTAATTTGCTTCAAGCTTCGGCAATGCCTCCAAAATTACAAGTTCTAAATAATTTCAAATTTAAATATTTTTTGGTGGTCGAATCCTAGAAAAAGCTTTTGCCCTTAACAAGTTTGTTTCTTTTGATGTACATGAATCTAGTCATATGTGAGCAAAGAAGCCAATTGTAAAACCTTGAATCGACAATTATTCCACCTCAAAATTGTTATGCAATTCTTGAAATGTTTGAACCTTCTGAAAACCCTAACACTATTGTTGTTGAGGATGTGCATGTTTCTAATCCCAAAAAATGGAAAAAAAAACTTTTAATGTTTAGTCTTTGAACATGCCATGGATAGAGCCCCTTTTCAATGAAGTTGGAATGGTTATTTTTTTGAAATGTCGTGTTTATTCTAAAATTGAGAATAAAAACAATGTTTTGGTGGCTAAATGAAATTCCATTGAGAAGCATGCAAAGAAAAGGAAAACTCCTAATGGTAAATGGTTTATGGGTCCAAAATGTGGGCATGCAAAAAATGAAATTGCTTATGTTGAATTATCAACAACAATTGTCCTTCAATAGTTTGATATTGGTTAAGTAATGGAAGATAAAAGGAAACTTGTTCAATTTGCTTCTACTTTTAGTGTCTTGAACAAAGGTAAGCCAATGATAGATTATGAATCTTTCAAGCTTTTGTTAAGTTCTTGAAGTTTCGATCTATTCCAAAAAAACATTAAACTAATGGGTCCAATGGGGCTAGTTGGGAAATGGTAAAACACATAGATAATGAAGTGAAAAAGGCTATTAAAACTACTGTCCAAAATGCCAAGTCTATATCTTTTATTTGTGATAAGGTTATTTCCATGGATAATGCAAGTTGGGCAAGTGTGCATGGTTATATTGTTCAAGATTGGTGTTGCATGCTCTTGTTGTTGAGTGTGTAAGATGTGTTTTTTGGATATGGAACTAATAATCTAACTTTGTTGGTCATGAATTTTTTGATGACACAAAGGGGTTTGTAAAACGAAGACCTTGCTTCAATGCTACTTTGTTTGGGTGTTGATGGGGTCAAACCCTTCCAAAGCTTTAGATTTAGAGTTACAATCCAAATCCAACAATAGTATGTTCCATTTTTCATTGTTGTACTATGACTTGAAAAAAAGTGAATTGGATAAGTTCATAATGTGAACATATGAAGTTTTTCAGTTTTAAGTTTTAGATTTTATTATTGTCAACTTTTTACGTAGTGATGACAAAAAACATTCCATCGTTGTTTGTTTCTTTAGTATATCCATAACCATAACAACTTCAATAAAACATGTGAAGGATAGTAGGAGGATTTGTTTATTTGTGTGTAATGGAAAGTTTATCTTTTTAGAATTGTAGATGGTTGAGGATGGAACAACATTGAATGGGGTTCTAGAAGTGGACAGTGCAAGGTAGATAAAAGGTAAATTCGAAAAGTAGTTGTGGTAGTTAAGTGTTTCTACAAAATTTGTTTTGTGCTATACCAAGCTTCTTGCCTTCGTTAGTAATGACTAAAATTGTTTCCATTACATTAGTGACTATTCGGTGGTAAACATGTAATATAGGTAACAATGCTCTTTATGAGGGATTGATGTCGAGGTGTGATGATAGAATGAGGAAGTTTGAATTCTAGTTAAATGGGCATATAGCGGTGATGCATTTTTGCATGAGTGAAAGAAAATTTGAAAGATTTTCTTCAATCCATATGATGGGCCTAATGTTTAAATGAACATTAGAAACCTTGGTCAGGGTATCCTTGAGTTGGACAATATAAGTGAAAAGAATAATATATTTGGGATGTTTACAAAGACACATTTACCTCTAGAGTCTACACAAACACATCTGCCAAACTTTGAATGATTATAGCTGGAACTTGGTGAACATCACTTGCATGTAAATTCAAACATAAGATTTAAGGATTTGAGGGATCGAGTTTTTTTGTTGGAAAATTGTAATATTTCTTTGCATCATTGTAGGACTAGGGATGGGTTAGCAAGTCAAGTGGATTAAATGAACCTTGAGTGGTTTGAGTTCGCGCCATACCTCTATTTATTTAAACATTGGCATATTTATGGATAATTTGATTAAAGAATCTTCAAGCAATCTCAATTGTAAGAAAATAGAAGCAGAATATTTAGATTGTGCCATTTGGGGATTAACATACTAGGATTTTGGAAAGTATTATTTCAAATCTGCAGTAGGAACAAGACATTAGTATCTTTGTGTATGACATTCTATGATGTGTATAGTTGGAATTATTAGTATATGTAGTGTTGGCTTGATAATTCTTGTGGTTTTTGTTATTTATATGTAATAATTTTTCTTCTCCTCTTCTTTTTGGGTTACATGTACATTATATGGTTCATTGGATTAATTTGGCGATACAAACCCTTCATGGGTTACTTCAGCACCATAGTGCCTGGTACTCGGACGTTGGCTTGAGGTATTTTTTCTACCCCTCCTTACTTTAAAAGAACGAAGGTGAACTAACCTTGCATCCTTGAACTGATAACCATCTCTCGGCTAACCTAGCTTCCTTTGTCCCTCGAGACTAACAAGGGGGTGGTACAGGAATATTCACATGTTGTCCATCGATTATGCATTTTGGCTTGATCTTAGGCCCTGACTCACCCTTCGTGTACAAACCTTGCGAAGGAACCCTTAGGTTTTCGAGGCATTGAATTCTCACCAATGTTTGTGTCATTTAAACTGACATTCTCACTTTCGCTTTGTCTGCACCTGCTTGTGCTGGTGCTTCCCCCTAAGGCAGAATGTTCCCCTACCGATGTATTTTGACATCCCATAGCTTTGGTGAACCACTTAGTCCCATTCACACTTACCTTTGGTATTTCACATTGAAGCAATTTTGCAATGTTTGTATGTTTATTTTAACCATACCCCCAAAAGACACTTGGAGTTTACCAAATTGGTGAAGATCATGGAGACCAAAGGCTCAACAAAATTTTATGGAACATAAAAACTAGGTGGATATCCATGATCAGTTTTATCAAGCATGTATTGTGTGCATATTGCACCTTCCTCATGAATATGGCATTGGATGCACCCACCATAACTTTTGCCAAGTCTAATTTGTGTCCATTGGTTAATGTAAAAACATTGTTGGGATTGAATGCCATTATGCCACTATTGGAATTAGTCCATTCATTGATCAAAATTTCCCAACTACGTTATGTGTTTGTGTGTGATTTTGTAGTAGTCTAGTGAATTTTTTTGAAGGGGATGAATATAAGATATATTGTGACAACCATTTTTATTTCCAAGGTGATGTGTTTGAAAATTTTCATGTCTTTATCAATTTTGTTCATAAAAGCATAAATCTTCAGTGGATCATAGATTTAAATACATGAACATATCACCTAGCTTTTAAGTTTGTCATATTTGGGTTACATGTAGATTAGATTGGGCATTTGGTTTTGTGATAAGACATGATATGTATGAAGAGGTTATGGCATCTATAAAATGACAATGTATAAAAGTTGCCAATTAACTTACTATAAAATTGCAATGTTGATTCCCACACCAAGATCTAATGGATGCATTTGGGGTTGTGTACCCCTAATACGGTTGCAACCAAAACTTGAAGTGAGGTTTGTTGTTCATTTAACAATCCTCAAGCTTGCCCTTTGCTAACCTAAAAAGGTTGGATTTAATTAATGAGGTATGGGTTCCAGGATTGTTTTTAACCATTACCTTTTATTTGTAAAGATCTTTGTTTATCCTAACTAGGAAGAACATTGTGAAATTGGCAATGCAAAAACCATTTGATATCAACCTATTTACCAAGCTATGGAGGACCTTTTTTTTCCATTGCAATTTTTTTAACAAAAAATCCTTGAGTACATTAGGTTGGTTGAAGTTGTTTTGGTGTAAGTGACCGTTTCAATAAAGGATTTTTTTTTACCCTCAATTTTATGAAAATTAAATTAAGGAATTGATTCATGGAACATTTGCATTTGTTTACAATAAGGAGATGGACCAGCTAGTGACAATGAACAATATAGTCAATAGTGAGGAGGAGGAGCCAAGCTCCCCAACATGCTTGGGAGAAGGAATGACAAAAACAAATGATGAAAAGGAAACCACACTTACTACCACAAAATGTTCAAGAGATGAAATAATGGACATTAGTGAAGAAGAGGAAACCATGCCATGAAATACACCAAGGTTAAAGATAGGTTCCAATGACATGAACATGACACCTTCAAAAATTGATTATGTGTAGTACATTCGGAACAAAGTATAATGACGACATGAAATTCATAGGAATTGAAACTGAAAAACCAAGAAAACTGTAAAATTGATATGAGTAGTACTGAACAATTTTGAGTGAACAGTGAACAATTTTGAGTGAACCTAGAATTTCACAACTTGGAAGATCAAACTTGAATGTTCGATTGATTAAGGTGTTGATTGGACTATGGACAATTAAAGTTGAAAACATTTTAAAGTTTATTTGTAGGCATGGTTATGTTTTTAAATCATTGTTGAGAAAGTCCAAATGTTGATTTTGGGTCGAAGAAATGGAAGATTGAATTTGTTAAACAAATTTGCAAAGGTTTAAATCATGACCAAAACACAAAGATAAAAAAACAAGAAGCAATAGTACAATTAAGAACATTGGAAGCAACAAACCATGAAAGTCCAGCAAACAAATGTTGGGAAAAAACAACAATACATTTAAGAACAATGGAGACAACCCTAATCAAAAGATCCACCCATCCATACAAATACATAAAGAGAACATCATTTCACCCTTGGATAGATTGACAAGATGAAATAGGCCCTTTGCACCAATTAGAATGGGAGCATTGAGCCCATCCCATTCCATTTTTGTTGAATGGATATGGCATGTCATAAAATAAGTATGGAATATGATGGAGATGTTATATAAACATTTTGGGGACATCATTGGAACATGGGAACTTTTTTAGTAGTCTATCACTTTTTAGTTTGGAAGGATATACAACATAATCTTCTTTTGTAGAAGATCATGATATGTCATTTGTGTGATATGACAAATTGTTAAACACCAATATAACACATTCTTCTATGCTTTTTAACATGAACAAAAACATGGCATAATCATGCACCACATATGTTAGAGATCTTCAATGAGCTCCCTTGGATAGAGGTACAATGTTCGCAACTATTAAATTGATTTTGGCTAGAGCATAATAAAAGTCTATGATTTTCAAAATTTATTCACCATCATCAATACATAAAAAGAATTATTGGTGTTGGGCATGCATTGAAAGGGTTGTCCCTAGACAAGTGATTTTGATACCAAACTTTGGCCCCATTTGTGGATGTATCACAATGTCTGTACATCTCTACCTACAAATCCATATCATGACTACAAATGCAGTCAATGTGGATGCCACTTTGGGGCAGTATGTGCGGGCTATTGATGGGTAAGACATGGTAGGAATTGTGGCTAGTTGGGTCAAGTCATGGCCATATTCACACATGTATATCATCATGATGGTCTTCAACGATAGGGTCTGCATGTACTTGGTTTGTTGTGGGTGGGTGGTGATATTTTTTGCATTATGGTAAATTTTGACTGGTCTTAGATTGTATAAGGGGCATAATCTTCATGGGTTCCAAACATCTTCTATGCTCACACTTATTTTGTGCGTATGGGCATCCTTGTCAACTGCAATACGGGAAGCACGACTGCTAATAGGAAGATGTACAAAAGCGGTCTGGCAGCTCCAATCTGAAATTTTCAGAATTTCAACAATAATGGGTAAGTACATTAAGCCTCAATTAGTTAGTAATGTTTTTGAGAATCTCAATGGTTTGGGTTGTCCCTTGAGTTCAATTCCCTGAAATTTCAGCTGATGAACATCAGTAACACTACCTATGGTAGTAAAATCTTTGATGAAATGGGTGGTTTGGGTGATACCGCAATGATGCACTTCATGGCAGCCACCAGTTGTAAATGTGCATACAAAGTGACTTGTATTTCCAGAAGGAACAATGTGACCAAATGCTCCAAGGTCCAGCAGCCTATACATCATTGAAAAAGCACAACAAACAAACAACTACAGTTGTGAATACAATAAAATTTTGTGTCAGGTAAATAAAGCACAAGGCAATTCTTATCATGAACATATAGATAGATCAAGAGGTGTAGGAGGAAGGTTCTTATGCCTACTAGTTAAGAGTGGGAGGTATAAGATCCATCTTGTTTTCTAAGAGGAATATTCATGGACATAAGGTGCCCTCCAAATGCACTATCAAGTTTCTCCAAGTGCTTTCTGTCCCAGGAAATCTCTCTAGAATCTAAGTCAGTCAAATATGAGATTCACAAATCACTGAACCATTGTGTCAATGAAATAATATCACAATTGATGTGTACAAATTCTGATAGTAGCAGTCAGACACATACCTTTCCTGAGGCACAAGAGATGTTACATTGCCGATCGGTCAGTGAGCGTTCCAAGGCTTATGGTGCACATTTCCTTCCTCTCTATTTGAGACACCTTTAGTTAACACCTTCAATTAACCCAGCATGTACATTTCAACACCATCAGATTCTATTGATCAGCCTCTTGATGTCTGCCTTCTTGCTTTCTCTTATTCACCCTGAAGCTGTTGGGAGACATCTCTATGAAACCACAGAGAAATCTCCACAACAATGGTTTGAACGGAACATGACAATGAGTGCAGTCATAACCTTATGAGAGTTGCACACAAATGTCAAACCATCATCTTCATGATGAATAGCAGTGACAAGCTGCAATGACTTCATCAGCTCTTCTTGATGGTGGGTGTAGATGAGTCTCAGATGAGCATATAGTAATCTCCCAGAAATTTTAGGCAAACCATTACACAAAATCTGTGTCCTTCGTTTCAGTCACAGTTCTGGAAGCAATGGGAAGACCCAGTCATGATGTTTGCCAGCGCTCAAAAAGCTCTTGAGAGACACTGAAAGATGCTGTGTAGAAACAGAAGGCAGATCATAAAAACACATGAGACAACAATCAACAAAGACAAGCGAGCAGGAGTATGAGGCTGGAATGCAGAAATGAGAGACACCAGTTGTCATTTTGTCACTGCCATGCTTTTGCCCACAATGAAGCAGACTTGATGAAGCAGGGCAACTGGAAGGATTGCAGGTGGGGCTGGACACTAGCAAGAGTCCAGGTGATACTCTTAGACAAGGACTCAGAAGCAAACAGAGCACAATAGATCTTTGTAAGTGTTTCCACATGTGTACCTGCTTTCCAGCTCCCCAATTTCTGTGCACATAATGAAGTTTCTTAGACATGTACATGACATCCCATTTGTCTTGACACAGAAATTCAAAGGTTCTCAATTGAGACTTGCAGCAGCTAAAACATTGAACGCAAGTCTCTCATGTTTGTGAGCTCAATCAATCCCTACATTGATGAACATTCTTTTAATAGACATCAATCTTCATCACTTGCCAATATAAGGAGGTGGCTTGAAGCCTACTATATGCTAACCCTCTTTTTGTTTGTTGCAGCAACTTGTAAGGCAATGAAACTTTGCTCTGAAAGAGTTGGAAACACAACAATTCCAAGTTTCACATTTCCATTCACCAACATACTATCACCTCAGATGATTTCATACATGTGGGTGGCTCATGACCCATTCTTGATCAACAAGTTATTTGCTTTCAGATGTAAACCTCACTGATGATTGTGCAACAGTTTGGAATGGAGATAGTGTAGGTACCTTGTTTACTCGGTAATCACACACCAGCAAACTCTGGGAAGTGAACAAACCCTACACTTACTAAGATAATGCTTCCTTGAATCAATCTTCAACTCTGGAAGTTCCAATCTTACATCTATTTCAAATGTAAGCAACAAATTTCAATGGCTAGCAACAGTGTTTACATACAAGTTCAATCAGCCATCAATGTTATTTGATGCAGATAGATGACCCAAATTGCTGAACACCTGGTGACAATTGTGGAAATTGGAGACAATTGTCAGACACATTTTAGAGAAAATTGCAATCATATGCATCCATGTAGACAGAACTGACAAATCCCTTCTGTCTCTGATGATGCATCTAAGATGTCCGCTGGCTTGAGGAAGCCACCCTTACAATGGTGTTGCTGATGTTGCAACAGACAATTTGCAAGTGGCACCCAAGCTAGTTGTGGCTGGTGCAGAGCTGATGCATCTAAGATGTCCACTGGCTTGAAGAAGCCACCATTAGAATGGTGTTGCTGATTATTGTGGTGACTGACGATTTGCAAGTGGTACCCAAGCTTACTGCTGGTGCACAGCATCTCAAAATGTGAACATGACACTGACACAACATTCTTGGAAAGAAGAATGCCAAAGAATGTCAAGGGCTTGTAGGTAACCAAAGGCTGCTGTTTTGAGGACATGGCGTTTCTGGGCAGGAGCTTTCTCTTCCTTCCATCCCTTGCCTGCAAAAGCATCATTCTGAATCCGCCCTGCCAGCAAGCCAGCTGTTGCTCAACATCATGGTCCTGCTCATCCCATATCAAATGAAAACATGCTGTAAGATTTCACAATTGCAGTCTCAGTTTCAACATCCAGACAGATTTCAAATGCAGCAGACAAACACATCACCAATCTGTTGCACAAGGCACAAGCTGAGTTGACACTGATATTAACAGCAGAGGATCCATCATGTTTATGTTGCACAAGCTGAATCAACAATGGTATCAGCAGACAACCCATCACATTCTGTTGCACAAGATGTCCTGCACATGCTGAATTGACAAATGGTATCAAGGAGCAAACAAAATCCAAAGATTTGGTTCTGGAAATTCCACCTGTGTGGGTAATGCCGAGGGTTGCGAAGCTGCTTCAGGTCTGTGCAAGTTTGGGTGCTTGTGAAAGCTCCCACAGCTGTTGCTGCTGCTGCTGCTGTGATAGACATGTTTTGCTTTCTCCTGGATGCTGCTAAGATCGGTGTGATGCCTTTGGTGGATTCATCTGCAATTCCCTCATCTTCTTCAGCAAAGTACTCGAGAATATGGTTCATCATGCTCGAGTATCGAATTCTCTCTGCATCAAGCCATCTCTGGTAATGCCTCTCTGCTTCCACAAATTGTGTCTTTTTCTCTCCAGATATGGAAAGCAACAGGGCATCATAGAGCAATGCTTTGAGCTTGAATTCCCCACATTCGGCCATCAATTGCTCATAAGCAGGCATGCTCTGTCTCTGTGCTCTTAGTAGCTTCTTTTCCAGCAGTTGCACTTGGCCTTGTGCACGTGCAGCAGCATAATATTCATGTACTCTTGTCAGTTCCTCCTTCTGCAACATCTCGCTCTTCAACGCCTGCAGATCAGCCACTCTTTGCTTGAGATCCGTCTCCAATTGCTCGCGGAGCTTTTGATCACTCTCGGATTTGTGTTGAAGCTGTTCCAGCCGTGATTGCCGTTCTTTGCTGATGCGTTTGTATGCAGTGGCTCTGTCTTGAACTGCATCGAGTTCTTTCCGCAACTCGTCCAACTCCTGAACCAATTCTTCATTCCTCTGCAACAACTGGATGTTCCTTTTCTTCTCTTCTACCAACTTCGCTTCTGAAAGTATGTACGCTTGCTTATGTTCCTCAGCAAGTCTGTCCATCTCAGCGAAGCTTGAACACGATTTGGTTTCCATCGATGTCCTCCACATTGTAGCACCTTGTAGTAGCCGTGTTGTTGTTCCTACCTCGAGCTGCTTGTTGTTGTTGTTGTTGCTGGAGACAGGCCTCTTCTGACGATGATCAAGACTGCCGTTCTTCCCCTCCTCCACGACTCGTGGCTCTTCAACTGGCAACAAGTTTGGAGTCTGGGGAACGTCCCGGAACATCGACGTTGTTGCTTCTGGCTCTGCTTTTACTACCCTTGCGACTTCTGGTCGTGGTTCCTGTTGTTGTTGTTGTTTACAAAGTCGTTCCTTTTGCTCTTCCAACAAGGATTCCTGCCCCTCTCTTTGGACCTCAACAGCAGTTTCTTCTTCCTCCTTGCAATGCGGAGACTCCTCCGTGGAATTCTTCGACTTTTTTGCTTCTTCTGTTGCTGCAATCTTGAGTATTCCCATAGCCAGTACATCATCCATGGTCCAAGTCGCACCTAGAAGGTAATTGAGGATTTCGGTGATGGCGGGACCGATGCAACTGACACATCTCTCGTGCGAGTTTCTCTGCAAAGCTCTGATTTTGCTGGTCAGGATACTCAAGTAATAAGAAGCCCAATCGATTGCTTCTCCTTGGAGCGCTCGTTGGATTGCCTCCAAGAAAGACGCCGACGTATACTTCAACACTTGCTTGAGAACCAATGCTTCCGTCAAAGCTCTGAATCGGATTTGATCCTCTAAGCTTCGCATCTTGTCGATCACAAATCCCTGCGTTGCAACGTAAATGCTGGGGTCATCGGCATCGAAAAACAAGGACGCATCGAAGTTCTCAACTCGCGTCAACCTCGGCTGACTTCCTTCTCCAGGAAGCTTGAAAACCGCCATGATCACTTTCTTGTCGAGACAGATGTTACAGCCGCGCACCGTGCTCCTGTTGGTGTCAAGCTCGTAATTGGTCACGAACTCTATCACCATCATCTCATGAATGGCCTTGCACTCCTTTTCAGCAAACCCCTGCAACCCTGTGCTCCTCTGCCACTGCTTATCGTCCATTGCTTGCCATTCGCCAATGGAGCTGTAGTGTCGAAAGATGGTGTTAGAGTACGCGGGGATGTGTATATCAGTCACCTTTGTGCTTCTCTTCTTACGGCCGCTTCCATTTGATGTTGTTTGATGAGTCTCTTCTCCTCCAGCTCGTTTGGGAGCCATTTCTCTTTCTCTGTTACCACCTCCCCACCCCCCTCCCCCCCCGTGTCTTCTCCTCTTTCTCTTCCTCTCTTCTTTCTCGATTTTGTCTAGCTTTTTCAGCCGCATAGAAATCGCAAATTGAAGCCGAATAGATATCGCACCAATTGTGCAGTTTGGAGGCAGATTTTCTTCAGTTTTTTGGGAAGAAAAGGAAGGGGTACGCGGGGCCCTTGTAGAATACGGGGATGTGCGGACGAGTGGGGGGCGGGGGGGGTGAAGTACGAAG
>Ga0209611_10002796_pt1 | contig 30543 bp, 19 predicted proteins | sample S1TSphgellanicum_3_FD_187693 | JGI IMG/M metagenome (GOLD analysis project Ga0209611, IMG submission 187693) | Host-associated microbial communities from peat moss isolated from Minnesota, USA - S1T2_Fc - Sphagnum magellanicum MG (SPAdes) (version 2) | ecosystem: Host-associated > Plants > Peat... | reverse complement strand
TTCCAAAGTATTATTTCTGTGTTGACTTTCTTCTAATCTGTTTCATATTACTCTTCAACCATGATTTGTCAACACATTTTAAATGATGGGTATTCAAGTTATTTGTAAAGTGACCCTCTCTTTCACCCCCTATCCCCTCTTTCAGTGCAATCTGCAAAGTAAGGAAATTTTATTAAATCTCAGTATGAAATGCTGAAACTCACCATTTAATGCACAGGTTCGAGAGTAATTATAGTAGTTGTACAGGTAGGAGCAGTGAAATTTTCATTCCCATTCCCAGTTGCGCACGTAATGCTCTACAATATGTCGAAACTGGCTGTTCACAGCGCCTAATCACCTGACTTTACGAATAACTTTAATAAGTTGTTGAAAATATAATGTTTTCTAGGGCCAGAAGTTACTATAAAATTGGACTTTTTTTTTTTTCGGGATTTCTGCTTTAATCCCAAAGAGTGAACAGATCTGACTAATAGCAATCATAACCACCGTCCTGGGAATCTCACACTCCGATTGGGTGTCAGGTCACAAGTTACAACTGATAACCTTCGACTTCTGTTTCATTAGTGACCTATAGTTCACTAACAAGGCACCATCATGGGTTTCTCGTTGGTCCAATGATTTGGTAACACTTTGCTGCTTCGCTGAAGATTTCATAACAACTCTGCGCACGGATGAAAAGAGGGCATCTTAATTCTCACTAGCCATGGATATGTCTGTTAACCAGTGAGATGGCGTTGGTTACTGCAACTAGTCTCAGTGCATTCGCATCTCTCGACTATTCATAGTAACCAGCAGCGCCTTATTGCTGGTTACCTAGTCCATAAGAGGCTAAAGCCCTCCTCCATTTATGAAGATCAGCACCCATCAGCCATTAAAATTAGTGGTGAAATACAGTGATTTTTGAAGGTTTTCAATCGCCATAGGTGACACAAAAAAGTAAAAATTGTCAGATTTTAATATTTTATTTTCAATTTGTAGCCAAAAATATAAAAGAGTGATTAAATATTTGCGTTTAATATCTTTTTTATAGCCACATTTGGCTAAATATCTGTACGGATGATTGCCACTTTGGCTGCAAGCTGAAATTCCTTCAAAAAAACACTGCCACCCATGGAATGATTTTGTCCTTGCCAAGAAAAAAAAATGGTCTCATATGGTAGGTAGAAAAACATGTAACTACTAGGTATGTAGATGCTTTATAAGTAAGTAAGGGCTTTTTTACTACCTACTTACTAACTACCTGCTTGTGGGCTGCTAGCAAGTAGGTAGAAAAAAAAGCAACTGAGTAACCACCATGGTTAGCTAACTGAAACCCAACAGAAAACTGTTTCCTGACCACTTACCATTCATCCATTCATCCTTCATGGTGCACTGGTGGGTGCTGGTTCAGTGTGGCGGAGATGGATGATCATTTCCTCTCCATGCATGAGGGAGATTTTATTTACTGGCACAAAAAAGGGTTTTGTATGCTCCCCAGAGAAAAGAAACGGGAAAATGATTACTAGACCTGAACTGAATCATTCAGAACTTCTTGCCTTTTCTTTTCCCCCATGAATCATGAATCTTCTTCATGTACCCTAAACCCTAAACCCTACACCTTTCACCAGAAGTTTGGAAAGCTGCCAAGCCACACTGCTTTTATCCAAAGTTCAAGAACAGAAAAATTGGATTTGTGATGTTCATTATTACCTCAAAGTGCATTCCAGACTACGGAAAGCACCATCAGAAGTTTTTCAGTGTATCTGGAGGGCATGATATCAAGCGGAATCTGTCCTTCACAAATGGTGGGTGGGGCTTTTCACAAAGTGAAATGCTTTGTGAAATGCTCTCTCTACACCAGACATTCTGCTTTTGGAAAGGTCCTGCCTCTTTTCTTTTTTTTCCTTCTTATAACCAATGGCTATCACATGAAAAAAAAAGATTAAAAAAATTATGTCAGTGCTTTATGTAGGATAATGCCCAAGGAGCAAGCGTTCTTGAATAGGTGTTGCTTCAGTCCTCCTCCTTTAAAGCAATGCTCTTTTCAACAATGCTTCACTCCTTGGGTGTACCCTAACACTTAGGCCACTTTAGACAAGGTCCAAAGAGCAAGGTCCAATGAAATCGAGCATTTCTATTGGTCAAGGTCTTTAAATTAGTCCCAAGGCTTTTAGATGAAGATCTAGGATCAAAACAAATTAAATTGTGACTTAGTTTACATGGCATGATTTTGGAGGGAAAGCCAATTGTTTGGACAAAAAAAAAAGGAGTTTAAAGGAGAGCTCATGGTTTGGAGAACCAAAGTGTAAGCTGAAGTCCAAGGTTGTTCACTTTTTTGTTTGTTTTTTTTTCTTTTTTCATTGTTTTTTTAACCCTTGGTGCTAAAATTATGTGAGAATGGAAAGCATGCTATGGATTGAGGACATTGTTGGAAGCACACTAGTTTCCTCATTTTGAATCAATTCTAGAGTTGTCATGGCTAGTTTTGTGATCCTCACAAGGTGATTGCTAGAAAGAGTGCATTTTTAAGCTTTCCAAATTCACGAAATGGAGATGAATTGAAAGGTAAGGCAAAAAGTGGAGGGTTAAAACAGCGAAATAAAAAAAACCATGAAAATGGAAAAAGAAGAGAAAAAAAAAACCAAAGATTATCTTAATCTTTTCACATGTCAATCACACATTTTAAATATTGGACCTAGAATACATTGGACATGGAATTTCAAAACAAGTGTATAATGACAAATGTAAATTAAAATTTTAAGGGGTTCCAAAAGCACATGGCAAGAATATTCAAGCTAATTAATGTAATGAATATAAATAAAATGCTAAAGAAAAATGTTAGTCACCATGATTTGAAGAAATCAATCACATGCATCAATAGGAACAACATGATTTATTTAAAATCACAAGATAGGAATTTCTTGCATTAGTGTTTCTAAATGGATTTTCATTTTTTAATATTAAACATATAATCACCAAAATTAGGTGTCATAATATCCTTGGACTTATGACCAAGGCTAAGGTATGAGAGAAAAAATAAATTAGGAAATTGTTTCAAGACTCAAACACATTCCCACAAGTAGAAGAAATTGAATTTCAACACTTCCAAATAGTTTTCCCATTTTGGGAATTGGAGTTCAATAATGTCTTCAAATTTTGGGACAACATGCAAATAGAAAATGGCATCCAAATTGGACATTCCTTAAAAAAATCTAAAAGATCTTTAAGTATAGGTATCAAAATTGGGTTCACATTTTGTATTTCGAGATATGAAGCACAAGTTATGAACAAAAGAAAGGTTAAAAATCAAACTAACAGTGTGACATTGTACCATTAAAACCTAAAAAAAAATTCAAATGACCTTTGAATTGAACATGTTTTATGGCATTGAAAATTTCTCTTATAATGTTATAATTTTCTTTTTGATAATTCTTCAATTGAAGCTTGTATATGAGAGTTATGATCCTATGAAGTTGTGGGATTCATAACATGGCAAAATCAAGAATTTATGCCACTTTGATGTAGCCCATGTTGCCAATTATAAGATAATCTTAAAAGGGGAAAACATCACAAGTCACATCCAAATAAATTAGAATCCAAAAGTTTCGACATGAGGAAACACCATTTAATGGTGTCATTACCAACACCAAAAATGTTCAAGTGAAACTCAATGGAACAAAATGACTAATCAATTTTACCCTCTTTAATGAACACAAAATGTTTGTTAATAGCCCATCAAGTGACCATGCCCACCTCCACAATGGAGGTCCATGAAACTTAATGCAAGATCCTAAAATTAAAGTATTAACAATCAAAATAAAATTGACATCTTTCAACCTATAAAAAACACATGATGAAGCCACGAAAAATGTCAAGTGGGTGCCTAACATAAAAAAACCCACCTTAATGCAACCTATGATTATCATGTTCATCTTCTTTTTTAAGGACAAAAATTTCACTTAAAAAAATGAACGGTCAAAAAAAGCAATGACAATAGGAGCTTCCCATTTGTGCCACACCTTAAGAAAAACATCCCAAATAAAATTAATTTTAGGCAATTCCATGAGGCAATGTTGGGGGGTTTCAATGGTATCATTGTAGCAAACCTCACAATTTGAATGAAAACCCATGCATGTGAGCCATGATCCAACTAGTAAAACTTGGTTAAAAGTTAATCATATGATAATGGAAACTTTGCAAGGCCTTGAGTTGTGCATGGTCTTGCAATGACTTGTTGGGGAAGAAATGAAATTCAAATCAAATTGTTGCAAGAAAGTTAGAAGAACATACAAATAAGGTTTCTTTCAACATTACATAACTATCATTTGTTGGCAAAATAAACAAAAAAGGTGCATCTCCAAGGGAAGTTACATCCTTCCAACGCCCACTCCTTGGGGTCCTAAGGGAAATGGTCAATAGAACTAGCATCAAAGAATCAAATAAGGGTTTTGGATGGCAAAGTTGAATTCTCCTTGTTCATTTTAAATGGCAATTTTTGCTTCTTTTCAATGAACGTGTGAATTGATATGAAACTTCTTGATGGAAGTTAGATGGCATGGGGGTTACTTTGAGTGAACCTACTTGAAGGATATCTTTGGAATTTGATGGAGGTTAATGAATTGTGCAAGACTGAACAATTCTACAAGCCCAAAAAAGGATAAAGTTTTCTTCTATGACCTTTTGATTGACTTAATTTTTTGGTTGAAAAGGGATGGTAGTTGAATTAAGATTCCAAGGGATATGGGACACAATAAATTTTATGGTTTTTAAGGTCGTTAGATGCCTTTCAATGCAAAGGCTAAGTAAGTCCTTCTAGTGCTGAACTTGATCATCCTAGATGTGCCAAATTATGGTGCAACCAACCATTGCCAATATAGCCTTCCTTTCATTGGCCACACCAATTCAAAGGGGTAGTCCATTGTTGTTGAAAAAATGTGGGTTAGCAAATAGGGGATTCTTCATTACTTCATTCAAATTCTTGGCTTCGATTCATATGGTTGCAAATTTTTTTAAATTGATTTTAGCACCAAAGGCAAGACAAAAAAAACATTCAAAACAATCTTAAATTTGTCCATATTATAGGATGATCCTTTTAGGAAAATTGTAATGCCATTTGGAAAGGATTGATCTTGCAATATCCTCCCCTTGGCAAAGTTAACACCTTACTACCATATTTTAAATTGTCCAAGGAATAACCCAAAACATCAACACTAAAAATGAGTAAGTAGAGTGCAAGAAGGCAACCTTGTTTAATAGATTTTTAAAGCATAAAAGACTTGCTAAACTCCCCATTAAATTTGATTGCAAAGGAAGCCAAACAATATTAGGAAGAGGCTCATTTAAACCATTAAAAAAAAATTAAATTTTCCAAAGCTTTGAATAGAAATCTCCACTTGATTTCTATCAAAAGCTTCCTCAAAATCCAACAAAAGGAGGACAAGTTGGTTTAATCAATTTCCTTTGCCCATTCCACAACTTCTTGAACTAGGAAGTTGTTGTCAATTATGCATATTTCATCACTAAACCATTTGATTGGGCTTTATAATGTTTACAAAAACACCTAAATTTCCCTAGCTAGGATATTGGTCAAAATTTTGTAATTATTTCCCAAGAGAGTTATGGAGTTTTAATTCCCAATCTTTGAATGGTTTCCAAATTTGGGGGTGAGAGTAATCAAATATTTGTTGATGAATTCCAAGATTTTACCCAATGTGAGCATAGTTCAAAAAGCCTAAATAAGATACGGGGCAATAACCTCGTTGTTTTCTTGAAGTGTTTTTGTAAATGGCCCGTCCAAATGTAGAGTTTTCCTTCTTAGCAAAGATGCAATTGCCTCCTTCACTTTTTCCAACAATATCTCCTTGTTAGCTTGTGATTCATGCCATCAATGACTAAGGAAGGGACATTCTCCTAGCAATTTTGTTAAGCAAGAAGGGTTTCTCATTCTACAAATCAACTTTGTACAACTTTGCATATAATTTGCTAACGAATTTGGAAATATAAACTTGTTTAAGGATTGGGATCTATCTTCATCCACTAGTTTTTTAATCAACAATTTCTTTCTCATTGCTTTATTGGGAGTCAAAAAACAATTCTTGAGCAAGTAATTTCATACCTCAACTATCCTATTGATATATTATGGGTGGATATGTCCATTAGATTTTATAAAATTTCCACTAACTTGGTTTTGGGAGGAGGAAATAATCTCCCTAGTTTTAATGTTACTTAGGTAAGTTTGAAATTGAACATTTGTGATATACACCAAAACTTATCCTCTTTTCTTTTTCTACTCCTTGATTAGGGCAAAACTACATTCCATCACTTTAAAGACAATTGCTTCAAGTGATGGTGTTCAATCCTCACTTTAAAAGGGCTTATATTCCTCTATTCTTTTCCAAATTTGAACTGACTACTCATTCAAGGGTTAGTTATTTAGAAGAAATGGATTGAAATACTAATGAGTAGGCCATGACCTCTTTTGTTGAAACTAGATGGTAATAATTAAACATGATAACCATTGAATCGGAACAACTTCAATTTGCCTTCCTTTAATATCAAGTTTAATAGACACCATGAACTTATTAATCTAGGAGATGCTTGAACGTTCTAAATTTACCATTGTCAAAGGTGTACACATCTTTGATTATTCTTTGAAAGTTGTCTATTTTTTAAATGTCAACTAACCCATATTGCAATGTTAGGTGGTGCCAAACAACAACTTCCCTATGTACCATATATCATGCCCAACAACCCTTATGAGTTGATCCACTTCAACCAAGTGATTGAAATCCTTTCCTAATATGTAATGGGTAATGTCAATGAAAAATGTTACTTTCATCAATATAATTCCACATCAAGGCTTGTTCATCAGAGGTTCTAGCATCTTCAATATTAACAATTGTTAAGGTTTCAAAATTTGAAAATTTGAGCACCACAAGCTTGTTGCACATCAAAGTGTTTTGTTTAATCACTTTAGGAACTAGGTGGTTGTTTAAATGAAGTGTAGTTCCAATACTCATTTGTTGAGAAGTACATGGGAATGGTTGGATTCCAAAAAAACATCCCTTTCAAAAACTCAATTCCTTTTGTGCCATTGTAATAATCCTTGTCATTCAAATGATGTTCTTGTAATATAATAATTTGAAGTGGAGTTGAGAGAGTCAAAAACCAAGCTTTTGATTTTTTTCTATTTTACATATTTTAAGGCTTAAACCCCTCACATTGGAAGAGACTAATGCATGGGTGTGCCACTCATATAAAGTGATTTTTAAAAAAAAAAAGTAGTTGATCGACCTTTGCTTATTCCCACTTTTCTTTTCCATCCCCTTCATTTGTAACTTCTATTACATTTCTATCCATTTTGTGTTTTTTTTCTTCTAATTTTCATTAATAAACCTCCCCATGAAACTTTTCAAATGTTCTTAACGTTCTTTACAACATGGTATTGTTAATCACATAATATATTATAAAGAAGAGTTTGATTAGCTTCTCCTAAGTTTGGGTCATGATGTGTTTTGTGAAGTGGATTGCTTGTGGTTCATCCATGCACAATTTTTGTTTCAATCTCGGAAAATTACTTCACATTGAATTGTTGCTCGTGAGTTCATCATAATCCCATCCCAAAGTTCCCATCCCTCTGAAGTTCTTTTAAGAATTAAAGAATGTGTCTTAAGTTTGCATTCCACAATAAAATTAAAAATTAACTGATTTTTTCACCCCAATATGTTTAACAAATTTTTAAGAGTGCATCATTGGGTTTGTATTTTATAGGTGTAATTTGAAAAACTACATGGTTGTTGAATGATGTATTAACCATTAAAGGAACAACTTAAAAAATATGTTGTGATTTAATTTGCACCATATGGATTCTAACCCTTGTGACATAGAACTCATGCCAAAAACATTATGTGGATGGATGGAAGGATGCAACCTTAATTAGTGATGGATGAATGGAAAAAGTGACAAATTAGGGGACAATTGAACATCATGAAGAGTTGTGGATGCCAAAAGTCTAATTTCTATTTTTTTTTCTACATTTGGTTGTTTTTGTTTATTTGTAGGCTAAGTATGTTTGATATTTACAATTCAATGGAGTGATGTTGCTAAGTTGGTTTTGGTGATGGAACAATTTCCTAACTACATTATGGTTGTTTTTGATGGGGAATGCGGATCACGGAACTTGGCAATGGTTGGTTCTGGTGATTCAATGGTATGGGAGAATGGTGGCATTTGATTCTATAAGATGGAAGTTCTGGGGGGATGATAGGGTGTGTTGATGGAAAAAACTAAGTTTTTTTTCTAAGTTGTGAGGATGCATTTTCCTTGTGTGATTTGTCTTGTTTTGTGCATAGTTGGGGGAGAATGCCCCATTGTTGATTTTCAATATTTTGCCTTGGAGTAAACATTCCATTGCACTATGAACTTTAATAAGGGAATAGAAGATCTAATGTTAAAATTCAAGGACTAGTTCAAGGGATGTGATGATGGAGTCCAAAGATTTCATGAGCGATCGTTATGGCATTGTTCATTTTGTTGTGGGTTTTTAGGGATCCTAAGGAAAACTATCAGACAATTTATGTTTGGAAGAGAGTACTTATGATGTTGTAGGAGCTTTGAGGAAAATGGGGTTCTATGGACATTAGTGGGTTTCATGGAGAGGAAGGTTACAATGTCTAGTGTCGTGTTTTTATCTCTCTAATTTCCAATGGAAAAGATTTGATGGGAATGGGGTTTCAGTAAAGAATTAAGGCTTTGTTGTTTAAAAATGAGCTACCATATTCATGATGAGTTGGCTTTTGAGAGGAATCATGAACAATCTAATCCCTTGACATCCATAGTCTTTGTGTTGCATTTTTAGAAACAAGAGGATTGCAAGATTAGGAACTAAATGTGTTGTGATTATTTCATTACTCTTTGCATAACTATGTGACCATTTTGTTGAGATGCCTTGATTCTTTTAGGGAATGTCAGAACCAAGTCAACTTTTCCTTTTTTGGTGACACCCTTTGCAACTTTGAGAACAACTAATGCAAGCCATGACCAATTAATTTAAGAATTTTTAACATCTAGAATGCATCTTGGACACCACTTATCATACTTCTTAGCCTTATGCAAGTTTAGGGTAATGCTTGGGACCAACAATTCATTTTGTACCAAATTTGCACCACTTGGCAACCAAACAAAATTGATTTCAACCCATGCAAAGGATTTTAAAGGAAAAAAATTTACCAAATTTCTACAATTAGGTTCTAGAAGGGAGCCAAAAAAGAAGAAGCAAGATTTTAAAAAAATTTCTACTTTCATATCTTGTTTGTAGGCAAATTTGGCTAAATCCTCTTGTGGACCATTGCCAATGTGATTACATCACAAAATTGGGGGAAAAACCATGCTTTTGGGACTAGTTTTATTCACCAATATTGTTCTTTTCAGTCAAGTTGTACAGTATTGGTAGGTAAGTGATTTGCACTCTTGGGTCATTGTATTGTAAGTCCTACACTCCTTTTTTCTTCAGGAATTTGTGAAAGTGTAGCTTAAGTGGTGATCATCCATATGAAGATGTCATCAAAAAATGGCAATCGTCCCTAAGAATTATTTAGCCAAATTTGGGCTATGAACCAACTATGAATTACAAATCTTAAATCAACTTTCTATATATGTTTGGCTACACACCGAAAACCAAATATACAAATCTGGAAAAAAATTGCTCTTTTTTTTCATCCCGACAAGGTGATTAAAACCCTCCAAAATTATTTTAATTTAATTTTTTACTTTGCTTTTCGACAAAAAATTTACAGTGGACAAAATGGTGACTACTACTGGAACAGGATGTGAACCAGACCTGGTTTGGAGTCCTTTTTTTTACTGGGCAAAATCAGAAGTTTAGGAATTTGAAAAGCAAGGCTCACCCATAGTTTCATAAAATTAAAAAATTAGACAAAAGTGGACCCAAAGCTCTCCTCACAAAGGACAACACAAAGGAACCTTGAACTAGACAACACCGTTCCAAAGTCCAAACCTAGCCATGCCCATTCCATAACATGTTAAATGTCCACCAAAGGACAATTATCAAAGCTACTAATTGAGATTTGCTAATATATATGGTCTAAAAGTTTTGTGTTTGATTTTCATCTTTTTTTGAAAAAACATTTGAATGAAAAAATGCACATTTTTTTGGAAGGAATGCACCACATGCTGAATTTTTTTAAAAAATAACTATATTGTCTAAAATCACTACATTGGCCAAAATAAATAAATAAATAAATCTTTTCTAAATCTAAATAAATAATAGGCAAAATTATTTTACTTGCAGCTGTATGAACTTTGGAAGGATGTCTGAAGTAGTGGCCCCCCCCTTCATGGAGATAGCAAAAGATCAAATCCCGTAGCGAGTGATGAAATGTTCAATCTGTTAGAAAAATCTCTGATATGTGCACCACCCAAACATTTAGAGGAGTTCGACCATAAAGCCCCACCGAGTTGTACAAAGTACAAGATTCCCGAGCCAAGTCTTTAATCCCTTGAGTACTATAGCTCTAACTTGTGTTCTCCATTGTCCCCATTTTGTCTCTTCAATGGGTTGAAGATCTCCGGCTAGAGTGAACCGACACCCACTAAACCACCACGCAAGATGGATGGATGATGGTATGTGGACAAGACTTTTCCGTTGTATTCCTGTCCCATAGCTAACCACAGTGGTTAACTAAGTAGTAGCCATCCAAATGTATCTAACTATGTCTCAAGTGGCCTGACCTACTCACCTACAAACATAATAATCGCTTGCATTACATTCCTGCTTACTTATGATACTTAACCAATTACCTAGGTAATCCCTAGTGAGGTTGAAGTAGGAGGGTTTATAAGGCAAGTTACCAAGGTGGAGGGGTTAATAAGGTAAGTTATCAAGGTGGGTCATCCACAACCAAGACTTGAGTCATAAGGGGGTTGGTTTTAAATGGATAATGGATGGATGCATTGGTGAGTGTTGGGGGTTGCATGGTCCAAGATCTTCTAACTCCAACACTACACTAGCCAAGGAGCTACTCATCGACCTTGTAAGGTGATAGTACATTTGGAGAGTGTGGAGGCCTGTCTGAACACCATCATTATTTTGCATCCTTCCAGAGCTTTTGCAGCAAGCTCTGCTTTTAATAAAGCTCCCCCCCTCCCCACATAGGTTCCCATCATCACCTGCCACAGACATTTCAGTACTAATTGATACCCCACCCAAATTGTTTCTAACCCTAGTAGGGAGTTTAAACTCTTGTTGCCAAATAGCCAAGTTAGATGGTCCAATATGCAAAACCTAAGCTTCAAAGGGGGACCATTGTTCCTCATCCAATCTCAACTTACTCTTCATAGGATTTCACTATGTATTTACCCAACAAGCATGGTTCCATGTTAAATGGGCATTACACTTTGGACAAGTATGGGTTGCAATTCATTTTAAAGCTCTTTCATTATTTCTTCCTAGTTGTTTTCTCTCTAGCATATATATATATCATTCATAGTTGATGATGCAATGTACGCTTTCAGAAAGTCATGCAAATGACCTAAAAAATTTGTATATTCACTACATATTTGGCATCTTTCAAATAAAGCCAATGAACGTTACCAAAAGGAAATAGAGACGATTCACACCTACTACTAACATTCAAGTTTTAGCACAAAGTGCTTGAATTGATTTAACATGGAAAGAAATGGGGTTGTTCCACAACCCTAAATTTGCTTTTGGGAATATCAGCAATTTAAAAATAATCACAAGTTTCAACACAAGCCAAAATTATCATCTTTCAAAAATCGTCATATTTTTAAAAAAAAGACCTATTATTATTATTGCCTAGGGGCCAAAATCCCTTAAGCTACTATACTCTATAGCGAAGAATCTAAACACAATATGCTTGCCATGGTGGTAAGCAACGCAAGGCCAATAGATTGAAAGATTTTTTCATCAAAGTTTATACAAGAATGTCTTTTGTAGGTAGAGTCCCAAAGGCATAAAAATTGTCCCTACAACACACCTACTAATGTTTGTGAATTTCAAATCCCAAGGTTTTTTTGGCTTGGACAGTCTGGAACTTTGTTTTTGTTTTTGTTTTTTCACCCACCAATTTGGGGATTATTTAAAGCTTGAACAAAATAGTGGCCAGTACAGGAGGAGTACTTGGTGTCCAAAAACTGTTAAAAATCACTAGAAGAAGAAGAAGAAGAAGAAATAGCCTAATAAATAATAAATAGTGGACATAACACATACTCAAATCTTTTACAAGAGTCAAAAGGGTTGTGTCCTTTGTTGAAAGGTACACAGTACAACTAAAGGGTGTGTGATTTTGAGAAACACATCTTCTTTTAAATTTTCATTATCATAACTAAATGTATTTTTTTGGGGGTTTGGGGGGGGCATCACTTTGGGTTCACACCTTCTACCACATGAAAGGCCACATTTTTGTAATTTTTGAATCTCATGTATACATTTAATTTTTTTTAAATTATTAAAAAATTAATTAAAAAAAAAACCCCAATTATCACAATAACTAGTGTAGCCTGTGTCCTCATGAATACATTGACTCAACTGATTTTTCCATCCAAACCCAATTTTTGCAAATTTCTTTTTGGGAATTTCTAGCAACAAAATTCACACAAAAATCAATATTTTTCACACCTTAGCTCTGAAAATTATGAATTTTTTTTTACTAAATTTGACTCGTCAAGGGCTTTCCAACAAATGATACCCCTATTAGGTAGATAGCAACAACATGAGAAACATAATAAAAACCCTAAGTGAAGTAGAGACCAGAAAGTTCCCTAGAAATAACATTGCATCCATTGGTTTCAAATGATCCAGACCTTTGAAACTGAAAGATATGAATGATGAGAAGGAAGGAAAACCTGGTCTTTTGGGAGAGGGTGAGGGGTGTGCTCTTGTACATAAGGGGGGGCCTTATCCCGAGGCCTTCCAGGTTGATTGAGGCCCTTGTTTAAGGGCCTCAAAAATCCTGAAAGGCCTAAGAGACAAGGTCTCAAAATTCCAGGGAGAGCTGCTGCACGCTTAGCTCGTTGGTTGGGTCTGGTGAGTTCCGTTTGCGTTCGCTGTGAACCATAACTCTTCCGCAGAGTTTGTTTGTGTCGCGGGGGTCCCAGGATCGCCGCGTCGGCCGAAAACTGAAGAACTTTCCCTCGCGCCGAGAGAAAGGGAGGGAGGAGGTGGTGAGTGGGTCCTGCGTTCTACAAGCGTTGATGGGTCCCAACCAGATCTCTCGTCAACGGACTCGTTCTTGCCGATAAAAATATTTGTGTGCATCACAATAAACAATACACCTCTCTCTCTCTCTCTCTCTCTCTCTTTGTGTCTGTGTCCTTCTCTCTCTCTCTCTCTCTCTCTCTCTCTGCGCTTTTGTCCATCTCTTTTCCCTCCTCATCATGCTTTCGTGCTTTTCAGACTCCTGGATGCTAGCTACATTGTAGTTCTTTGATTTGCTGGCTCTGCCCTTCATTGTGATGCACCCTGAAACAGGCCAAAGTTTGACATCCCTACGTATTCTTTAATGTCATGACATTGTGATGCACCCAGAAAACAGACGGGCCAAAGTTTGGTACGATCCTTGCATTCATTCTAGTTGGGTCATGTGGACACTTCATCCACTATCATAGAAACATGTCTGGCATGAGTGCCCCACTTAGGGGGCTTCTTCACCATGCACACCATCATCGGCCTGTGTTTCCAATTTATCATTCTCATGGATGTCATTTTAAGGGCAGAGCCATTATGTGACGAGTCTCTTGTTTTTGTTTGTTTTTTTGGTTTTGCTGCTTCTTTCGTGAATCTCCAGATGCAAAGTGCAAACTCAAAGTCGCGATCGACCTAATTTGTTATTGGGTTGCGCTTTGCTTTGCAATTTGATTTGATTTGATTTGGATTGATTTGATGTTTTTTTTTTGGGCCCCCTACTAATCTTGATGCAATTCATGACGGCCAAAACGGGATGGGAGTCCCCCGGCGGTCGAGGAGGAAGTCGACAAAGCCACTCTTGTATTTGCACCAGGATCGACAATCTCCCAATTTGTTGCTAGTGAAGAAGAAGAAGTCGCGGATGTTTTGAAATTTGCGGTTGGAAGAGTTACATCAGCGACGGAGGAATCCTGCTATGGAGTGAATTGCAGGAGAGGTCTCATGAGTTTTGGGATTCCAGTTGCTGTTGCTGCTGTTGTCTTGGGAGCTGATGAGATGCGGAGTCTAAGGAGGAGGAGCTGCTGCTGCTGTTGTTGACAAAGTCGAAGAAGAGAAAGAAAGTGGGGTCGGTCCGTCAGCCTGCGTGAGCGGTGGTGTTGCAATGCCGACATCATGCTGCCGCCGCTGGCTTTGTGTTTGTTGGGTACGTGCTTGCATTCTCGCGGGTCTGATCTCTGGAGTCCCTTGCAGCTTCTCGCTTGTCGCTTGCAGCTCCTTTTACCGACATCGCGAATCGCAGCCTTTTGTCGTAGCTGTTTCGTAGCTCTAGCTCGGCTCAAGAGTGAGAGATCTCACGATCTTTAGGCGATGGAAAACTGCTTCAAATTCGTGCACTTCTGATCATGAGTTGGGCCCTAGAACGGGACTACTTTCAGAATGCTGTTGTGTTTTAGTCTGTGCAATTGTGTAATGTGCAGCTTCAGGTCGACGATCAGCAGAGGAAGATCGCAGGAACGTCGTCGGAGCTGGAGAAAAGTGAGGAGTTAGAGAGATTGGGGGTAGTAGGGAGGCCGAGGAGACACACACACAGACAGTCGACGACGCGGCGGGGATCGTCGGAAGAAGAAATCATGGGTGTGTGTGCATCTAAGGCAGAAGAAGACGAGCAGCAGCAGCTCCACAAGTCGTCGAACAAAGCAGGATCGCAACAATGTTCACCAGCAAAGCTGATCAGCAGCGATAGCAGAGAGATCACTACTACAGTAGGGTTCAAGGCTTCGAGTTTGGACTCGCCTGGATCGTCGTCGTCGTCGTCTTCGTCGGCAGAGGTGGGGGACATAGGGAAGCTGGGGACGCTCTTGTGCAGCAGCAGGACTACCACTAGACATGAGATTATGGACGTCGAAGCTGCTGCTGCTGCAGGTTTCGGCAGCGAAACCCATCATCATGAGAGCATGCTACAAAGAAGATTCTCTGGCAGCTCAACAGCTCTTGGCGAGATTTCCTTCACATCCTACTTGAGGTCACCTCTCATCCGGGAGCTTCATGACAGCTGCAGCTTGCATGGTTTTGATGCCATTGCCAAATCTTATGTTGAATCTGCTGGCAAAGCTGCAGCCCGTGACACCTTCATGTTTCTCAAGGAGAATGACCATGCCCAGCTCATGGGTACTAGTATAAGCACCACCCAGCTTTCCTCTGACACTACTAGGATCCACAGATTCCCAGCTGTTCCTGATAGCAGCAGCTCCTCAACTCTTCAGCTGGATTATGCACACGGGGAAGCTGCTGCAGATATTTTAGGTGCAGACAAATGTTATTCCCAACCTGATCAAACCCATGATCTTGTCATAGACTTTGAAGTTTCTCCAGTGAAGCCAGAGCTGGTGAGTTGGAGTCCTGCTCCTCCTTCTCCTCTTCGTCCTCCTTCTTCCTCTTCTTCTTCAGTTGAGGCACATAAATCACTTTTCGAGGCTTGTTTTCCAGCAACTAGCAGATGGGCTTCAGTGGTGAATGCAGCCAGGCAATCTGCATGTCTACCTACAAGACCTTTGATCAGACTTCCAGCTGCAAATCATGTTACTGATAAAAGAAAAGATCAAGCTGCAGCAGGAGAGCAGGACTTTCAATGTCCCACAGCTGCAGGCCTGAGTTCAGATGAATCTCATGCCAGGCTGCTATCAAATAGATCAGTGCAAATCTTTGACAGTGGTATAAGATCATCTGCAACCCAAAATGCTGGAATTTCTCCAGCTTCCATTCAGGAATGTGTGGGTTGCCGTGGAGGTGAGAAAGGACTTGTGCAGTGGGTTGATGCAAAGAGTGCAGCTTCAAGTGCAAGATCTGAATCTTCGCCTGCTTCTGGCTGTTCACAACAACACAAGCGAGCAAATAGTCTAAAGTTAAGAACCTCAGATTGTGCGGTTCAATTCTCAACAGATCATGTTATGTCACTGTCCAGTTCAACAACAACAACAGGTGAGGATTTGGAAAGTCAAGGTTGCTTGGCTTGCTTTAGTTTGGCAAATGGTCTGCGCATGAACTTGCCTACAGCTACAGTGAAGGAGTCGAAGAGCAGTTCATCATGTAGTAGTAGCATCATGGTGTGCAGCAACAAATCCAGAGCTGTGCAAGCTGAGCATGCTGCTAATTATCAAGCTGGTTCAGACCTGCAACCTGATCATGATCCAGATGCAGATGCCTTCTTTTCCTTTCCAAGTTCACCATCTGCTGCACATGCACATGATCAGCATGAAGCTGTGATGATAGCAGCTGCATCTCGGAAGATCAATTACATTGAAGGTCCTCCTGTTGAATGTTTCAAGGACTGTATTGAGCCCTTGAAATGTGTACAGACTCAACAACAACAACAGGGTGCAAGAAGACTTGGGTTGAATCATCATCATCGTCATGTCCCTGGATTCTCCAAAGGTGCTGCATTTGGTTCTCCATTTCCAGTGCACTGTGCAACAACGACAACACACTCACGCTGCAAAGCTCAACAACAACAACTACTGCCAGACTTTGTTGAAAACAATCTCAAACTATTCTCATTGGAACAAGCTTGCACCTTGACTCTTGCTTGGAACTCTGTTGCCATGGATTCACTTAGAGCTAGCACTGCTACTACTACTACTGAGCCAGAGTCCTCACCAGAAACTTCATCCAGCAACCGAGATTCGGGATTCAGGGATCATGTGCATGATACAGATGATTCCAGTTCTGATTTGTTCGAAATTGGCAACATTCAGCCTGGCACCAGTATTGTGGGCTTCAATCGGCTCGATTTCCCACACCTACCAATCAAGACAAGCTTTGGTGCCAAAGAAGTCCACTCAGAGATTTCATCACCACCGATAAGCAATCCGGGTAATTACTTTGTTTCTTTTCCCCATTCTCTTGTTCTCTCCGCATCTAAAGAATCAGGAGTTCAAGAGGGTATATGCCACAAACTGGTATAAAGGTAGTGGTGGTGGTGGTGGTGCTGGCACATGGGTTGCAGGTACTGTCAGGAATGCAATGAGGGGTGCAAGGGCTGCTGCTGTCCATGTGGCTAACACTAGAGCCAACTCACTGAAAGAGCAAACACAGCAGAAAGAAAAGAGTGCAGAGTTAGTGAAAGAAGCAATCAGCAGTTGTTATGCAGCTGCAAACAGTGGACAACATGGTCAAGGGATACTTCTCATGAAGCTTGGCCTGTTGAAGCAAAAGCATCTAGCTGGTAAGAACAGCACAACAGAGAAGCAGCAATGCTTTCCAAGTTCTCAAGGTAATTATAAGATCTCACCACCTAATATTGATTCAGAGAATAAACCAACTCCTTTTGGGACAACCACACATGCAGCTGTGCCTGCAACTCTTGCTGGACAACGGTATTAACACAGGTACCGGATAGAGATAGTGGACCCACGCAGGTTGGGAGTTAGTGAAGAAGCTCATAACTAAAAGAATTTATGGGTTTTGTATAAATGAAGCTGCTGTATTTCCTAATTTAGGAGTCAAAAAACACATGAGCTTTGGAGCCTTTGCTTCAGAGAAAAATTCTAGGCAAATCTTTGTACTGGCACACTTATCACTAAGTGTAATTTCTCTGTCCACAAGTAGCTAGCAATCAGAGATGTTCAGCATCCAGCTGGAGACCTCCCATACTGAGCCCTAAACTGAATAGATTGTTCAAACATGAAGTAGAAATTACACCACCGTGAGAGATAGAAAGAATAGATATGATTTTTAAAAAGTCTGTTCCTGATTTGCAGTTTGTCCTTATTGACTTCACCTTGGAATATATGATTCTGAACTGATGACTAGAAGAAGAGAAACTTTGAAGGACTTGGAAAATCAGGCCATGGATCATCTACTCAATATTGCATTTGGATTCAAAAGATTCATTCAATAAAGAATCTCACATGCTTGCCTCTGGTATTGGCCCCTGTACCTGTTGATGTTACTGTTTCATTCCCCCTCGAGCATTGTAAGGTTTGCTCTTTGCCAATTTCATGGATTCATGGCTAAAGGTTCATTTTGTTGGTCTGACCCAAGAGGACTTGAAATTCAATTTGGCATATCTGATAAGCAGCCAAAACTGTGACACTTTTTTGCCTAACCTTTGAACACAGAGAACCTTTTCCTTGTGTCTCCACATAATGATAGACCTTTGCGTCTGAGCTGAAAGTAGACCAGACAAGATGATCATTGGACAAATTGCAAGATTATGCTCAACTGTGTAAGGGTTGAAAAGCAGATTCCAAAACTTGCAAAACCTTGTGACTGTCACTTCCAAAAGTGTCACTTGCAAAAGCCAGACTCAACATTTTCCATGCATAATTTGTGAAGGTGTAATAAACCTCAATTAAGGCTCTCCCAACAGAAAGCAAGCATTTATAATAGTACACAAAATGACATCTATAACTGTGGCAGTTATCCAACATAACAGCATGATCACACCTACTCAGTGTCTTTGACACAGAAGATGCAGGTCACTGCTATCTGGCCCAAGTGTAAAAAGAGAGTGTGGTAGAAGCAAGCCTATCTTTATGGTGCATTTAGCAACAAAGACCCACAAGTCATAAAAGCATGCAAAATCCTTGAACAGCTGTGTGCAGTACAAGCATCATTTAGAGCTCAATTACATTAAGAACCCATCTAGCACTGCCTGTGAATTGTAAAGGATCCATCAGGAAACTGTGCTAAATGACTTCTTGCAAGACAATCAACTGCTATATACAGAAAAGAGCTCAACATCTTGCTATGCTCTCTGAACTTCAGCCTGGATTTCAGATGGATATATCTCCTGGGGTATTTGGAATATTCCCATAACCTACATGAACAAGGAAGGTTCAGACGTCCAAATCAATTTCTCTGAATTCATTGCTGCTTATTCGTATCCTTCAGACTCCTTGATATCTGAGAAGCAGACCAATTCATAAGCGTTAAATTAGTTCCCAAACACACCCAAAGGGATCCTCAGTCTGTTAGACATTATTCCTTACTCCCAGGAAACTCACAGGGAATTGTTTAGTGTAAATCCAATAACAACATGTTGCTGCTGTTGCTGTGGTGTTGATGCCAAATAACTGAATTCAATCAATATCAAGAACATGATCACCACATACTCAAAATGTTCACACCGTGGCAAAACCCTGAGCCAAAAGCCACCAGTGATATAAAACCACCCACCTCTTCCTTAAATGACTCTGAGTAGACCTTGAGCTGCTGAGTCAATTCCTCCTTTGTTTGAGCCCCTGAAACATAAACATATGATTACAATTCAAAGCCTTAAATACTATTCCCAATCATATTGCACCCTCAAAAATTATATAAAACTTCCCAAGCAGATCCAGAAGCTCCTAAGCATCCACTGGAATCATCACCCGAGGGGCAGGAGGGGGGGAACACACAAAAATGAACTTGGAAACACCTAAAGATGTTTGTTGAGAGTTCTTGCAGTCTCAACAAAGTAACAGAAACCTTCAGGAATTTGATACTGGTTCCAATGCATAACTCCATCTACAAGGCATTTAGTCTCCCTATTTGATGATGCAATGGTTGATAAAACAATGGAGAGCCGAGACACTGTGAACAAAGAATAAAGCTCTGGACATGACAAGTCCTTGCTTCTAGCCGTTCTCCAGTCTCTCTGGCAAGTTTGTCGCTTCCTTCAGATGATGGCTATTGCTCGTATATATAAAACCCTTAGACAGCAAGTTCTGAGCAAAAGAAATCCCCCAGGAGCACACATCCCTACTAGAGTTTTTTGATGATTGTGAATTATACCTTTTTGTGCCATCTCCTCGATAGCTTTTGACGACCTCACTGCAAACCTCTGAAAGGAAGGGCTGCACATCAACAGAACGGGACACCATCAATGGAAATTCCTTGCCGTTAAACCCTTGTGGTCAAACCAAAACCCCTATGAAATCTCAATTCACTTATTGGAAGACGCAACCCGCTACACCAGTCTACACTGACGCCATGTACATGCCGCTACATGCTTCGGCTGAAAAAACGAAATCAAAAAACGCGCCAACGATCAGACACAGAGACACACAGAGAGCGAGACAGAGACATAGACAAAGAGAAAGCAACTGCTCTCATTTTCGTACTTGTTAGCGAGTCGATCGACGATCAATTCATTCACAACGTACTGCACGACCCGCGCAAGGAAATTCCCTCGGCCAGACATCGTAATTCCGCCGTTCTCCCTGTCGTCGTCTTCTGTTTCTTCTTCTCCCGCGGAGCTGGTGCTTGAAGCGCGCGCGACAAGCTCCCACGGAAACCCTAATCACAAAGCCCCGGAGTCGAACCCCGCGTGCACGTTCGAGAAGATGACATATTAGGATCTGGAACTGTCGTGTGAGTTGAGAGGACGACATATTATGATATGGAACTGTCGTATTCGTCGTCTTTCCATTCGACAGCCAACCATTATACTGCGGAACTGCATCATGTACGTACCTACCTATTCGAGAGTTGAGTAAAGATTCAATAACGCCTTTCCACATCGACCCCCTGAAGGCATTATTAAACATATTGTGTCTCATTCCACGAGATATAATTTGCCTTTCCAACCACCGCCACAAACATTTAAATCATGGAACTGCTGCCAACAAATTACATCATGGAATCAGCCTCCTTGGGCATGTTGCAGCCTAACAACTTTTACCACCTAATTTTCTTTTGGTGGCCAATTTTTTTTTTTCCACCATTTTGCAAAAAATCTTTTGGAAAAGGAATATTCTGTCAAAAATTCCCTGTTTCTTTGGGGGGAAAAAATTCCCCAAAAAAAGAAAAAAAAAATTCCAAAAAAATCAAAATCAAAATTTGCAAATTTGGAAACAAGAATATTTTTCCCCATGTCAATATTTTAAACAAATCTCTCAGAGATTTTTCTTTGGTGGCCTTGCCTACTACCAAGGCCCTTAAGGATATTGTGTTTAGATTCATTATAGAGTATATACCTAGTAGTAGCTTAAGGGATTTTGGCACCTAGGTAGTAGGTCTATTTATTTTTATATGAGGAATTTTTAAATTAGATGAAATTTTGTCTTGTGTTGAAACTTGAGATTAGTTACAAAGTTATGATATCTTGAAGGATTTGGTTTCTTTTAGATGGTTTTTTTTTTAAATTTTTTTTATGAAGATTATATTTTTGCATGGTGAAATATTTGAAATTCCATAATTCTTCTTTTGCCTTAAGATAGTTTTTAATGTAAAATGGCAAGGCCATAGTGTGACACACCCCTTGTTATAATTTGGGGTACTTTCTGAGGTAGAACTTGCTGCTCTAGGCTGGTGTGAGGCGGTTTTTCCAAAAAAATCCCATAGTGGGACTTTTATATATATATATATATATGGGTTGTGCACAATGGTTTTTTTGGGGCAACTTTTTGGCATTTGGTAACCAAAAAAAAATTGAGAACAAATACAACAATTTTGCCAGATTTCAAGTTTTTTTTTCTTTAAATTATTTATAAATTTTCCATATTTAAACAAAAGTTCCAGCATGTCACAAAAATATAACAACATTCTTAAAATTTTCTACTTTCCTCTCCAACTTTTGTAGCCAAATTTGGCTAATTCTTCTTGTGGATGATTGCCATTGTGACTACATCACAAAATTGGAAGGAAACTCTAATTGTGCATCTTCAAAACATTTTTATATGATTTCCTTGCACATACATTGGGTCATTAGAGTTATTGAGGAGGATTTTAGGGCAAAGATTTCAATATTTGCTTGAGTCTTAGTGAAGTGCTTATTGTGAAAGTGGATTCCAATGAGACCATTCTTCATTGCAAAATGTCAAAAGTCTTGTAATAAATCTTTATTCATCTTTTGAAAATTGCATCTCATCTTTGAATCTCAATCCTATTTTGCAATTAATTTCAATATAAAAAAAACAAACATTTTTCCTTCTTGTTGGCATCACCATCTAGGTAGTGAATTTTCAAATTGTCATTCAAGGGTGTGTGTTTCAAGTTGCCACCCACATTCTTCACACACTACACATTGGAATTTAGTCGGTTATGATGTGAATAAAATTTGGTCAATGAATGTTTTCTCATGTAAGAAGAAGGTTTGAATTGAAACTTCAATGTCAAACTTCAATCTCTTTGTGTTTTGCTTGACTTTTATTGTTGATTCTTGAAAGTGTTCATGCATGGTTACTTACACATTGCACAAAAGCTTTGCGTTTTCACAACACAAAAGTGCTTCTTTGAAAAACATACCAAAGTTGGACAATGGGAAGTGCATCACCAAGTCCAATTAATTCACCAACATCTATTTCAATGCAAACATCCAACATGAAGAAGATGATGTCAATAGCTTCGTCAAAAGGTTCGATAAAAACACGTGTGTCCATGACACCACCAATAAGATCATCGGTAAAAGGTAGGGCATCCTCAAGGAAATCGAGAGCTTCCATGAAAGCACCTAGGTTTCCAAATGTTAAGATGAGGACTGTGAGCCAAGTTCAAAGTCTTTTCAAAGATCGATCTTTGAGCAAAGTGGATGACTACATTCGAGATCGCACAAAAATTGAAGCCCATGAATTCCTTAAATCCCTTGCACCGGATGCTTCTTTTCTTCAGGTTTTCCTTTCATTTAACATGGACTAACCATTATCATTCATCAAGGTTTTGAAAAAGTCCCAAATAGGGATTTAAATTTTTTGCCTTGTAATGAAATTATTTCTTACCAAACAAACCTTCAAACAAATTTGGGCATGAACAAAACCCACATGTGCAAGTGAATGTTGAGATAAAAAAAATTATAAGAGGCACTTTTGAAAAACATTTGTAATCAATATATACAAAGATTGATATTCTTAAAACTCAAAGAGCAACTTGAGCAAAGCAATCTTTTATAGTTGTTATTATTATTTTCAAAGTTTATATATCAAAATATGTCACCATTTAAAAGCTTATAACGTTATTTACTTGTCTTAAGGACAATTTCCATTGTGGTCAATTTGTTGCAAGCATGTCATGTGTTCTTCTTCAATTCAAATTATGTGTTAAATAAGAGTTTCCAAAACTTTGGCCACCAAATCATTGACAAAATATATGACAAGCATTGGATTGATATTCTTGTTGGGTCAAGGTCTTTAAAAGGGAATCATCTATCAAACCCAAAAGAGAATCTTCATTATTGGAGGAGGTTGATGTAAGAAATGCAACCTATTGCAACTAATCGTTAAGTATTTGCTCATTTTCAAGGCTTTAAGAATCATGACTATGCATAAACTTATTAAACTAAATGTTGAGTGTAGAAATCATGTACATGCTAAGCTTTCCAAGTATTTGAAGAGGGACCAAGTTAGGAAAAGGAGTTTAAGGTTAAACATATGGTTCATTATTATATTACTACATTTGTTGTTAGCTCATTTGCAAAAACATTCAACCATGAATATTCCAAATAATTAAAAAAATCATGTTTCACACACACACACACATATATATATAATGCTTTTAGGTTGAACTTTTGAAACTTTGTTGAAAATTTGTGTGGCATGGGAAAATAGAATGTTGTTACGGAAGCATTGGATGGTGTAAACCAAAAAGCAGCAGAAATTATTGAAGAAGGGATTGATATGGGTCCACCCACACCCGAAGATTTGGATGATGTTTGCGCGTTAGCTCCATTTCCTTTCATCCTTATTCTTGTATAATTAAGTTACCTCTTAATACCAATGTGAAGTTTCTTTTCAATGAATTTTGAAGTGTAATTAACTCAACATATTGTTGCACTATGAATTATATCAACTCTATAGTTTTCCTATAATTTCATCCATGTAGGGTAGACCCATCAACCAATATGACATGTTAATACTCATTCTTAAATTAATATATTTTGATATTCTATTAATTGGCAAACTTCCCATAAGCTTTTTTTTTTTAAATGATTTTTCATGACAATTGGGATGTATTGGTTGAGTTGATGCAATAATTCCAATAATTCCAATTGTGGATAATAATTTCATATAAACAAGTAGAAAGTATTGAATAAGAGATACCTAAATACAATGAATGTGCAATGGTTTGGAATAGGGAATGGTCGAAACATCCATTTGTGATGCCATCGGATGAAAAAGTTTTTCACATCCGAGCACTTCAAAAGAAAAAAGAAAGACTCGATTTCAAAAGAGATTGTGAGCGCTCAGTTGTGGATAAATCTACATTTGCTTCTCGATCCGGAGCAATTGTGGGTTCTGAAAGGCTCAAAAAGGTTAACACATTTCCTTATTTAATATATATAATAACTTTTTTTGCATAATATTTTAAGGATTTTTTTATTTTATTTTTTGCAAAATGTGGTTTTTAAGCAAATTTCTGCAACTTTAGTGAAATCAAAATTTTATTTAAAAAACACTGGCAATAATGTGTCCATTTTGAAAATAAGGTAATGGCATGAGGGCGAAGAAACAATTAATCGCATTTGGTCATGGCTTTGTAATTTTCTACCTAGTGAATTTATTAATGGCCATATAGATCACCAAAACCTTTTAACTTGTAATTATTTGTGGTGGGATGGATTCACGGTTTTAATGAATGTGAAGGCAAATGGGATGTGCATTTGTATGGTTTGAAATTTTTGATAGTAAATTTTTTTATGGTTAACCATTTTGTATTTCATCAACCTTACCCTAGGGTCAGTTTTGTTGTTAAGTAATATTTATAATATTGAAATGAAGTTTAGAGTTCAAAATAAAAATGTTGGGAAGAATAGACACAAAGCCCAAAAGGGCATTTTATACGAACCCAAACAAGACCATGAAAAACATTCAATATTCCTTATCCCACATTGGCCAATTCTTTGGCTATACAATTAACCATTTAAAACAGGAATTATAAGTTATAAAAGAATTGAAAAAAAAATTGAATACATATAAGTGGTGCAAATTATTGTTTGAAATGTACTTGAGCTTTGAAAATGAGAAATTGGCATTTCAAAGTAATGGAACTCAACGGTTTCAATTAACTATTCTTTAGGAAAATGCTCGAAGGCCCCCGAGTCAAAGAACTTGTAACCATTGGTTTAAGGGTTTAGGGTTTAGGGTTATACTCTATAAAAGCAAAGAATCACATATATAGATCAACCACTACATCATTCTTTTCTTTGTTGGCCTCGCCTACGAAGGCAAGGATATTGTGTTTCCATTCATTATAGAGTATTGTAGGTTAAGGGATTTTGCTGTTGGGTAATAGGTCTATTTTTATATGAGGATTTTTGAAAGATGATATTTTGGCTTGTGTTGAAACTTGAGATTATTTATAGAGTTATAATACCTTGAAGGATTTTGGTTTCTTTTAGAGGATTGTTTGAAGATCATATTTTTGCATGGTGAAATATTCGAGCTTCCATAATTCTTCTTTTTGCCTTAAGATACTTTTTAATGTAAATGGCAAGGCCACAATGTCACACACCCCTTGTTATATTAGTTTTGAAACACACACACACAATGTTTCAAGTAAGCAATCATTTTGTGAATGGTTTATTGATTGAAGATGAAATGTGTAGCAATTGAAAGATCTGGACAAAGCAATGGCAAACTTATTGCTCGAGTTGAAGCAAGCTCCTCCCATGCTACAAACTTGTTTTTACCACCGCGAAAAGGTAAAAAATCTTTGTTGGAGATGTTGTTAATTGGAATTTTTAAAAATTTTGTTCATTGATTTTCATAATTGGTTACACAACATAATGTCCTAAAGAAATCACATGCCATGCTTTTTTTCCCCTTTTTTTGACAAAATAATTTGGGAGTTGTCTTTTGTATTGTAAATTCACTGATTTTGCTAATATTTGGAATTCTTTTGCCAATTTTCCAGTATTAATTTTTTGGGAGGGGGGGGGGGGGGGACAAGAAAAGAAAAACCTTGATCACATGCATAGAAACTTTTGGTGTGTAGGAAAGTTTACAAGAGTTTGTGGCAAAGAAGAGGGAAATCTTTTTTGTTCAAATGAGCTTGGACACCAAAAGGGCTGAAATTCGGAAACTTGAAGAACGAATATTTCAACGTGAAGAGGTTTGAACTTTTTGTTAATTTTTAAAATTTTCTTTCACTTGCAAACAAATATCAAGAATGGTGTGTGTTTCAAATTTAGCGTAGTCATGGCAACAAATGCTAACTTGTAGTTTAAATTGCAATTTCATCATCATTTACACACAAAAATAAATAAATAAATAAAACTAATAATAATAAAAAAAGATTGCACCTCCATATGTGAATATTTTTCACATAAACTTATTTAGGCTTTACGAAAAAGTGAAGAAATGCTAGAGGAGGACACTTTGGAATTTGATGCATTCTTGAAGAAGAATGATGAAATGGTAATTGCTCCCACCCTAATTTTTGACTAAGTTTAACCCATTTATAGTCTTGAATGTAAAATATTTAACATGAAAAAAATATATAAATCACTAAGTTCTACCTAATCTTTGGCGTAGGATGTTCAAGCTAATCACACAATTATGTTGAATTATTAATTTTTTTTGAAAGTGATTTCTAGTTTTTTATGTTATGAATTTCAACTTTAATGTTTTGTTGGCTTAACAATCTAAAACCCATTATAGACAAAGTCTTCAATTGGAATAACATGCAACTAATAGACCTACAAGTATTTTTAATACCCTATACCATTTGGTGAATCAATATCTTGCATTTATGTGTTTTACTAGTTACAATCAAATGCATGGAAAATTTGTGAAAAGAGTTATTCATTTCATATTTTATGCCATGAAACAGTTGCAAGAAGCTATGAAAAAGGCAGATGAAAACACAAGAATGAAACAAGATAAGGTTAGGTCCTAATTAATAATCTCAACATAATAAACATATATTGTTTATTTTCAAAACATATATACCTATTTAACAGTCAATATTTTTTAAACTTTATGTTATTTTAGCAATTTCTTATTATTGCTAGAACCTTCAACCTTCATTTTTTTTTTGGTGCACTATATAAAGGCTAAGTAGGAAGTTGTTGCAAGGATCAAGTGTTGAAGCACCCTTTGTATGAATTATATGAACACATGAGATATCAATTTTACATGTAATATGAGCCCATTGGAATGCATTCATATGGTCGACACAAAAGGTTAACCATGTTGGGTAACCTTACAAGGTTAACCTTGTTATTAAGGTGACATTCGGTGAATGTGATAATTTTTTACACAGGTGTTGGAGATTAAAAAGCTTACAACCGAAACAGCTGTTGTCAAAGCAGAACTTAGCAAGGTTTTGTTAATTTTTTTATTTAAAATTTTATTTCCCAATTATTTGTCATATCAAATTTTTTAAATGTATATATGTTCAATGATATGCCACAACATATTATTCCTCAAAATGCTTAATTGCGAAGAACTTATTGTTGTTAAAATATTGTTATATGTCCTTAATAATTAAGCAATTACATTTTTGCACCAAGTTTTAAACTAGGATTTTTAGGGTTTTTATTTGTTGATTTATGGTTGTTTATGATGTTATTTCTATACAGAATTTTCAGTGGCGAATAGTTATGTTTAATAATAATGTTATTATTTTTTCGATAAAAGGAGGTAGTGTCTTTGTTGATCTTCAAATTTTTGGGCAATTTTACAAGTGATGTCTACATGGATGATGGATGGATATCAACATGACACGTAACATGGGGGCAATATGGTGGCAAATGGGTCATGTAGTATGAAGAGCAATTAGAGGAATGTAATAAGTATAAGGAGTTTTTAACCAGCTTGACACCACTTGAGTGGTTTGAAGAACAAGCTATTTCAAAACAACAAAGGGAGAAGCAAAAAAAGGACCTCCAAATCAAGACTTCTGAATTAGAAGGTTGCATTGTTAATGCATTTTTATATACTTAAGTACAAAATACATATTATATAGAGAACATCAACACTTAAAAACAAAAATACAAACATCAAATGTGTGGATTAATATGAGATTGTGAGATGTAAATCAAGGATCCTACCCCCCCCCCTCCATTTTGGGATATAAAACATTTGTCTAATTTCTACCCAAAAAAAGGAAGAAAATTTAGTTGAATTTACACTAAAAAACCCAAAAATAATTATTTATATATATATATATTGAAAACATGACAAAATTTGTTGGGGAAAAAAAACCAACTAGCGTACATGGTTCAAACTATGAATTGTAATAGTATGGAGTAATCACAGGGTTTGAAGACATGATAGAAATAGAAGAAGAGGTTACATTCTTTGACAACCCCAAACAGGTCTAAACCCCTAAAACTCAAACCGTAAACTAAGACTCATTTCAATTGTTGTTATTAGCCTACTATTGACGACCTTGTATTGAATTTAATGGTTATTTATTTGTGCTTGGAATGAATTTCTTCAAAAAAAATTATATACAAATTCAATTAAAGCTTTTTCCTTTCATCATCTAATTAATAGTAATAAGATTGATGGGAAGACAATTATTGGGGGTGGATGGATGGGTGAGTGATGTAGTTGTTGGAGATATTTAGTGATATAGAAGTGGCAAACTTGGCATTGATGCAACAAAGTCAAGCTACAGAAGGCAGTTTGGAAATTTTGAAGACCAAACTTCGAAAAATTCATGCCACAAATGATGCAGAAATTGCTAGTTTACATTCTCAACTTGATGTAAGCAAAAAAAAAAAAAAAAAAAGGAAAAAGAAAAAAAAAAATAAATCTTGTTTTAGGGGGGAAAAAGGACATTGAAAGCCTTGTGCTAAATTTGGAATCATAAAAAAGGGCGAGGTAAGAAAATTAAATCTAAAAAATAAAATAAAATAAACTTGCAATTGATGTACTAAACCTTTACAATTGCTAACTAATAAACAATGGTTCAATGGATCTACATTTAAAAACAGGGAAATTTTTTTGGGAAGTTTTCAACCTAATATGTTTAAGTAAAGAGGTGGAAAATAATTATAGTTTTCAATGAAATTTTCTCAAAATTGAATTTAATTCCTTGCATTTTTCTAGTTGATATTTGTTTCAAATCTAGTACTGGGAGAGTGGAATTTCTTTTTGGTGGTTCACTTGTGACCTCATTCCAATCCTTAAGGGGTCCATATTGAACCATTTACAAGGAGGTTTTTCATTTTCACAAGAGAACTCCCTCACCCTTTTGGTTGTGGCATATACATTACCCATGCATCAATTCATTATTTATAATTCATTGTTTTGTATTGTTTGCAAACTCAAAGACAACTTTGCCCATTTTTTGTATAAGAAGTTTCATAATAATTAACCTTAATTTTAAAATAACCTTGAATCTCCTATAAGGGTTCGAATGGTGTGGGTTTGTTTTCTAGGTTTTGCAAGCTCAATACAAAACAGAAGATGAAAAACAAGTCATGCTAAGAAATAAAACCGACATGAACATGGATGATAAGAAGCATGAGCTTTCCTTTGAAGACTTATCGGGGAAAGTGTTAGCCACTTACTTGAGATGTGGGATGGATGTTGATCCATCCCTTGGCACACTACAAATGCTCACCATGATTGAGGTTCAATACATTTCATGACCTTGGTTCTCTTGTTTAAAACTTGATTATTGTTTAGTATATGGCAATGCCCTAGGGTCGAGGCATTCCCAAGATAAGGGCCGTAAGACAAGGTGACACTCATCTATCGCCTTGTCCTAGGCCCCTTTTCTTTGGCAAATATTTACCACTCATGATCTTCACCCATTGTAAAGCATGAGGTGAAGGCTACCATAAACCTAAAAATGTGTATATCATGAGGTGTAGGTGGGGGAGGGTTCTTATAACGATTCCTTAAGAGTGGGAGGGATCCTACACCTACAAGTAGACCTAAATTAGGATCTTATGCCTACTAATGTTGGTACCCGTCACTAATGTTTGTGAATTTAACAATTCCCAAAAGTGTTGGTTACGGAAAAAAAAAAAAGAGCAAAGCTTTGCATTGACCTAACCAAATTTTTGAACAATTGAACTTCAACACTTTTGAGAACAAATTTTGCACTCCTTGCCACTAGGATACTTACAAAGTCATAATTTAAAGTTGTGAACCTAAATATACTTAGGTTCAAAATTTCATTATGACTATGAATTTAGGATATTAGACTTAATATCCTAAATTGTCAGAAAAAACTAAAATAGTTGAATTGCAGTTGTAGCGGGACCCTATAATTGCTCTGAGTAATCAACTATTTTGGCAAAATTGTTGATTAACCATGGCACATATGGTACATTTAAGAGCTAGAATGATCATGAATTGGATGAATTGGATGAATTTCAGGCAAAAATGGAAGAGGGTATTGTTGCCTTGAAAAATATTCCACCAGATTTTTGTAAACACATGGAAAAGGCTCGTGAGAAGGAAAGGAGGTTAAGATTCCGAGAAGAAAACATTGAAACACTACTCAAAGAACAAGAGGATCGT
>Ga0209611_10002795_pt1 | contig 30547 bp, 30 predicted proteins | sample S1TSphgellanicum_3_FD_187693 | JGI IMG/M metagenome (GOLD analysis project Ga0209611, IMG submission 187693) | Host-associated microbial communities from peat moss isolated from Minnesota, USA - S1T2_Fc - Sphagnum magellanicum MG (SPAdes) (version 2) | ecosystem: Host-associated > Plants > Peat... | reverse complement strand
ACCAGACAATTCTGATTGGATTCTGACTCGTGAATTCTGACTATTTATTCGGGTCTGTGAGCAAACACCGCAACGCCATTAATACCCGTCTGGGATTTTTCCGGTGCATAGCCATTCCCAACCAGTAGGCAGCCTCCTCCTTACCCATCACTTCAATTCCCTCTGCACAACAGGACATATTTTCCCGGTTCCGCATTGGTGCTAAAACCCGAAACAGCAACCCAATTCTGAGGGCATTTTCCTCATCAATTTCAAAATCCTTCTCCTTCCCCCTTTGGATATTGGCTAAATCAATATTTATCAGTTTCAACTGACGCAATAAACGATGTTCAATCAACCCTAAATTTCTCCCTTTTAATCCGGCAATGCGCCGAGGATGTTTGATCTGGGGTGTGGCTGGGGCTGGTAGCTGCCAAATCTCTAGAAATAAATCACTACCTGGCAGCTTTTCTGCTTGTAGCTGGTAGCGTGGCTTACTTAGGTTATTCGGTAAATTATCATTGTGATTTCGGAATTGAATTACAGGAGAAATAGAAACAGTCATTTGTTAAATTGCCTCTGCATGAGCTTCCACGAAGGCAGGACCTGTAGCAAATCTAGATAACCTGTCTGCCATATTTTCTAGTTCATCGCTACTGAGGTCTAAACCGTTAGGATATTTTAAAGTCAAGGTTATCTCTACGTCTATCTCCGATGCTGCTCGCAGTTGGGGCTGTAAAAAATCTTTGATTGGTTGGATATCACTCACCTGACCGTCAAACTCCATGCTGAAGCTGCTGCCATTTTCGGTTTCGTATGCAGATTTGAGCTTCACCTGTTTCTCGGCATTAGTAGCACCGTTGATTGCACTTAAGAGCTTAAAACCATCACTAGTGTCAAAAATTCTCAGGCTGAGGGAGTTAAATTTTTTCACATGTGCCCCCCGACCATCTTCCGAGACCTTGGTTAGGGCTTCCCGCAGGGGTGCTTCAGCTTTAAACACGTGGGGACGTGGTGTTACGGGTGGGGGAATTTCGTCGGTTTTATCTACGACGATGGAGTCGCTAGAGTCTCCCCCTACTTCCGTATCTGTATTTATCTCGGCTTCATCAATAGTAGTTTCCGATGCTGTGGGATCTGGGTCCTCTGGTATTGCCAGAGGACGACGGGGCCAAATTCCACTCTCTTTGGCATAAGTTGTAGTAAAAATTATTGATCGCTCATCAATTTTTACATCGGCGTAGGGATCTCCCTCCCCTAACAGTAGGTCCCCACTTTGATAGACGTAAAGCCCCTGTTGTATGCCCAACCGCACCATCTTGATGAAGGTGTCATCACTCAACATGATGGGGAACCGAGGGTCTTTGCGGAACTCTGCCCTGAGTTCTGCGGTGCTGATTTGCCCTTTCTTCAGGGGTGTATTATCTCTCACATAGTTTGGCGCTGGTGGTTCACTATGGGCAGTGAGTAGTTTTTGGACTTCTGTCAGTGCTTTGGTAATTTCCTGCTGGCCATTTCCCGGTCGTTGAGAGGCAGAGGGGAGGTCAAATGCCGTATGACCTAGGTCTACATTGGCGTTGGCTAAGCGATTATTCCGGGATGGGTAGAATAAATGGCGATAACACTGTTGAATGATAATCGCTAATTCTTGTTCTGATTTTTTATAGAGTTCGTTGATCTTATCCTGTTGATGTTCTGGTAGTTGCCCTAACCTGTCTGCTGTTCTCATGGACTCCAGTGCCAAGCGATACACCATCTTTTCCTTCATTTCATCGCGACTGGCATCGTCAGCAACCAAGAACACCAAATTATTCTTTAAATCACGGGGTCTACCCTGAGAACCTTGGGTGGCGTAAATATGTTCTACTAACCGGGGTACAGTGACAGCTTCATTACGGACTGTCTCAGCATCGTAGCTAATTAAAACTAATTTGGGCCTACTATCTTCCACGTCGTCCCCAATTTCATATGGTCCACCGGGAAACAGGTTTAAGTTAAAGGTACTACCTGTAAAAATTTCCCGAATGCGATCGCGTAATTGATTTCTGGCCTTGTTGGTATCTACATCTTTTTTCTGGCGGTTAATCAGAACGGTGAGGTTAACTTCCGTTAAAAATCGCAACGGAGCCACTGGTCTGTCATCTAAATAGGCAGATTCGGCAATAAATTTTTGCCGAGCATCGTTGATAAAACCTAAATCCATCCCAGGGGCGATGATACTGTAACGTAAATTTACCTCGTCTATTCCTTGTAAATTTTCATTAAAAGCAAAGGTATGCCACAAAATGTTACGAGCAACAAAGGAAGCATAGCCAGCTAAACCCCCATACCACTTGGCATCTAACCGTTGGGCTAAGGAAGAATCATCTTCTGTTGCAGCTACATCATTTTGAATTACAGGGTCAAATCGCCCTAATTCTAACCGGGTCGTAATTTCATCCCGAATGGGATTATAACCAGGATTTACGTCATGTAGATGAATGGCATAGGTATTGGGGGGTTGTTCCTGCCAAAGATGGGCGATGGTATGTGTCAACAACCGCAACATTCCCCGCACTCGTTGGAAGTTACTCAGAGTGGAAAGCTTATCTGTCAGCAAGTCCATCAAGGCTGGATGGAAGGGGAAACCATAGCCAAAATCCGCTCCCTTATCAATGTTCACTCGCTCTATGGGTAGATCACTACGATGACTAATCCATAGTTGTTGATATGTATCAATTACTTCTTGCGCTGCATTTTCATCGATATGTGCAAATAATCGGCGACGTAATACCTGAACTGTTTCCTGTTCTGTGGTGGGGTTGAGAAGTGTAGCTACCCTACCAGCGACCTTGGTCGCTTCATCTAGTTGTTCAGCCACATATTCATTCTCCTGGGAATAGGCATCTGTACCTTTTCCTTCTTTACCCACAGCTAGGGTAAAGACTACACAAGCCTTGGGTGAGGAACTAACGGCTTTAAATAAGGAAGTGAGAAATGGTGCCAGTTGGTCTTGCTCTGCTCTACCTTTAATTTTGCGTAAGTAGATAGATAATTCATCCAAGAGGATTAACACAGGCTCGTCACCAAATAACTCTTGAATGGTAGCTGCCCCAGGAGCAACTCTTTCAATGTCACTTTGACGCACCTTTTCAAAACCAGATACACCATCTAGTCCATAGGCTAATTCTCCCCAAGGAGTATAGGCCCGCAAACCGTCCCCCAATGGTCTGCCATTCAGTGGGTCGGCATTTTCACCATCAAAGGAAGCAAGTCTGACTCTGGTTGTGGGGACAAGTGCTGGGTTGATAAATTCTTGAATATTTTCTACCCCCTGCATCCCGTGAGCTGCATGGGTGAGGGCTATCAAACCGTGAGTTTTACCACCACCATACTGAGTATCTAATCGCAACACAGCGGAGCCACCCCCTCCTTGCAGCCGTTGGCACACGGTTTTTAGTAATAGTTTTAACCCGTTAGTGGGATGGGTGTTGGCAAAGAACAAATTTGCCTGAGCATATTCTGGTGGTGCCTTACCGTTGATGACCTGGGCTAAGTCAGCGGCAAAATCTGACTCACGAATATTCCCGCGCAATATATCAGGACGGGGGGTGCAGATTTCAAATACTGTTTTCATCTATGTACATTTCCTCGAATATGGGAGTAGGGGGAATTTCTTTAGTGCTTAATGAGCTAGTCTAACCAAGTTATTTGGCTACCAAGGCTATTGTTTATTTGATGTAATAACTGACATACTAATTGCAATATTAGTCACATCTGAGGCGTAATTGCAAGCTTTTGCTCTGGAGTTACAGAAGGCAGGGGCACCCCTCGGTAAAAAAATACCAACACAGGGAAGACTAATTGATAATAAGCCACAAGGCTGATTTATGTATGGGTGAGGAGATATAACCGTGGTATTATTTCACAGGTGTTCTAGTTTATTGATGGCTTCGCTCCTGCTTGGGTTGATGACCCCACCGAGCATAGGTATTCCCACCAATGCTCCACCACCAGCAGACTATCAAGAATTAAAAACTGATTATCGTATTAGCAACTTACTAGGAGACTATGCAGGTAATCTTTGGGTAGGTTCCTGGCGAGGATTATCGCGGATTGACCCAAATACTGGTAAGATTATCGCCCGTATTAGTTTACCTAACATTGCTATTAGCGCCTTAGCTCAAGATAGAGTGGGTCGTCTGTGGGTAGGAAGTTATGGTGGGTTGGTAAGAGTAGACCCCAACACTGAGGAAATCACAGCCCAAAATTTATTTTTGCCTTCTAGACGGGTATTATCTTTGTTAATTGACAAACGGGGCTATTTGTGGGTAGGAAGTGATAGTGGTTTAGCTCTGGTTAGTCCTGACCAGGGTTTGATCATCACAACAATCAAAAATCTGCCTGGTGTCAGCGCCAATACCCTCACTTTAGATGCGGAAGGTCAATTGTGGGTAGGAACACTCGATGGATTAGTGCGAGTTAATACCGCTAGTGCTCTAATTATGCAGCGGATTACCAATTTACCAGGGGGGACAGTGCAAACTTTGGCTATTAGCCCTGAAGGCTTAATTTGGGCAGGAATGCTGGATAAATTACTTGTAATCAACCCAAACAATGGTGTAGTGCTGCGGTCTGTTACCCCTTTGCGGGGACATGATGTCACCTCAGTCAACTTTGCCCAAGATGGTAGTGTCTGGGTCGGTACTAACAATGGTTTGTTTCGATTAAATCCCAGTACAGGATCTGTGTTAGACGAAGTTGCAGGACTTCCTTCGAGCCGGATTTTAGCCCTTGCTCCTGATATTGGGAATAAATTATGGATTGGTACGAGTGAAGGTCTGGCTTGGGTAAGCCCCCACATGAGCAGAGCTAAGACCCATCTTGCTTTTAGTCGGGCTGTGAAGTAAGGGAATTTTAGATTTTGGATTAGGGGAGAACAGATAAATTTCTCCCTTGCCTCGTGCGTCCTAAAATTCCGGTACTGGGAACATCTCCCCAGCTAAATAGGCGGAAAAATGCTTTTGGAAATATAACCAAGATGTCATATCTTCCGTATCCAGAAAGGCTTCTGGTGCCTGCTTGTAAATGGGGACACGGGTATTAATTTCTGCTTGCAATAGGGGTGGTAAATCCGTCAACCCGCCTACTTTACTTCCAGAAGCACTATAGATCAAATAGCCAGGACGATCGCCCATTTTCATCCAAGGTAGCCACTGACCAATGCGATCCCAACTCAGCCGCAATTGGGTGACTGCACTTAGGGTTGGATTAACTAAATCTGCTGTGGGTACGGTGATTTTAAATAATTCTGCTGCTTGATATGTGGCAAATGGGCTATACTCGGCAAATTTATCCTCTGCTGCTAGGGGGTTGGGGTAGGAAGGAAAAATATCAAATAGGAAGGTAGTCTCTTGTTCCTGAACTTGAACAGGAAAGGTACCTTGGAAGTGACCTTGGACAGGATTATTCGCTACATGCACTACTGTTACAGTCTCCCCACTCCAAGGATTCTCCCACTTTGGTAAAATCTCCCCGGTTTGGGGGTCAAGGTAGTAATTTAGTTCCCTAGAAGTAAAGTCCCAGCTACCCTCAGCAGTGGGTATGCACCGACTGACGCTCATTCCCACAATTTTAAATAGGAGTTTTCGCTTCTCTCCGGGGACAAAACTATAAATTTTACCTGTCCAGCTAAGGAAGGTGGATGCAGTAGCATCTAAGGAAGCGCGTGTTTTTACCCATTGCTGGGTATTAACTTCTTGGATTTGGGCTACCATAAGAAAACTCAGTAAGTGGGGAACTCAGAGGCTTAAGCCCTGAGAGGAAAACGACTCTGCGACTAAAGTCGCAGTGAATCTTTTTAGAGTAGATAGCTGTAGCCATCTTTTTTATGAATAAACTCACAAGCTTTATAGCTAATTGATTGAGCTAATCCATTCTTGGTAGAGATATCAAAACTACCTCTGGCGCGAGTGGCAATCCTGCCAACATATTCACCGACCTTCTTTCCGGATTTGACAACTGCTTTAACAATATCGCCAGTTTGGAAGCCAAAGTGAAATTTAGTTCTTGAACAGTGACGGGCAGGGAAACCAAATTTATTTGTACGGCAGATTTGTCTAGTACCATGTTTGATTTTTAGAATTGGTGTTGACCTACCCACGCAAGCCGCATCAATCCAGTGTTCTTTCTGGAGGTTCTGACTACTACGATTGAACTTAGTTAATCCTCCAGAGCCACACTCAACAGGTAAACCCGTTTCTTTCAATACTTTTAGTAATGCATACCTGGTGGCATTGACGGCAGCAGCACAGAAGAGTGGTTTTTTAGCTTGTGCTAGGATTTTTTCTAACCTACTGGGGTCCTTTTTCAGGAATTCTTTGATATCCTTAGTACCTTTCTTAGTATTACACCTCTCACAACTCAAGGTCAAATTGGTAATTGAGTTAGTTCCACCTTTAGCACGAGGGTGGATGTGTTCAATTTGGAGCGGTACATCTTTAGCTCCACAGTAAGCACATTGTCTATCCCACTTCTCTAGTAAGTATTCTCTAGTCTCGTAACCAGCGAGAGTCCCTTGCTGGTAATCCTTCCCTTGAATATCTGGATTACGCATCAACTGCATATCAAATTTTACTAGCTCCTGGCTGATAGCCATAATTGGGCCTTTCTCTCGCAACCTAGTTACCCAGGTTTTGATATTCTCAACCCAACTTTGCAGGCTTGGTGCCAACCATCCTTGTGGACGAGTTCTGTTTAAAAACCTGGGTGCCCTATAACGGGCTTTGCGGTTTCTTCTACTACGTCTTAATTGCTTTCTAGAAGTTAATGCACCACCGAGCCAATTTTAGATTTTAGATTTTGGATTTTGGATTGGTGATGAGTTAGTTAGGAGCAGGTGTTAGGTGTTTGTTTAGAGTTCCTCCTAATCTAAAATCTAAAATCCTTGCATCCAAAATTGATTGACCTTAAGACTGTTTAACTACTAGCGACAGAGCGGGGGACTGGCTTCGCATCCCAGGGTGTCATGACTCAAATAACGTTTACCTATTACTAGGTGGTCTGGTCAGTATAGCTTGCTTGATTTCTCTTGCAGAGCTTCAGCCCTTTTAGGGCTGGGTTACTGACTTTGGCTCTCCTGAAACGGATTCGATCTCAGAAAACCCCACGGGGACAGAAGCATTAATTGCTAGTCATAATTTTATGGGACTATAGTGAGCATGAACTGAAAAAATAGAAGACTTATTTTTGTTCAAAGTCCAAGCATTTAGCACAACTCCACCAAAGTCCAAAAATAACCATCTGGTGCCACAAATGAAAAGCTCATCTCACCAAATTCATTCAGCATCATATCTGTAACCTTTTGCCCGGAGCTATTTTTGATCCGTTCAAAGTAGGTTTTTATCCCCCGAACGCGATAAGTATAGAGACACATTCCCAAACTACCCGGTTGGGAAAGTTCAAAACCCGACTCTACTTTGATGGATTCGGGGAAGCGGACAATGTACAATCTTCCGCTACGTGCTAACCTCATGTCAGATTTCGAGGAACGGGGGTCATCGAAAGCAGTCACAATAAACTTCTCTCCTGGATTGAGGTCAAACATCGCTCTGCCTGCTGGTGAGGACTCATAGCTGGTTTCTACACCATCCCGCACCCGCAGCAACCCTAGGACTTCCTCATAAAATTTGAGGGTTTCTTGGACATCATCTTGAACAATTAGCCCTAGATGGGTAAATTGGCTGGTCTTCAAAGGGGCTTGATGGTTGATGTTTCCGTATGCAGGTACTGTATAACCGAATCGCTGAAATATTACCTGTCTAGTTAGGGGTTGCAGGAGGAGCATTTCTCGCACTCCGACCATGCGATCGCTAAAGGGCTGGTTTTTCTGTTCTTTTTGATATATAATTTCCCAATAGGGACTTGTGTACTTAATACTCCAACCTGTAGCTTGTGCCTCCTCCGCATGATTTAAAACACCCAATACGTCATCAGTAAGGGTAGTTGCCCAACGATTACCCCTAAGTTTCATGGTACTTGTACCTAAACCTTGATTAGTAGAGTCTTGCCAAATCATCAGTCGAATCAAACCATGATCGGCATCTTGATGATAAAGACGAATAGCTTGTAAAGATGAATTTACACCATACAACTTATGAGCAACATCTGCGCTTAACTCACCTAACTTCCCAATGCGATACCCAAAATTCTCCCAATATTGAATTGCAGAAATCGGCTCTGGTATCCCAATACATACCTCATAAATACCCTGAATTACCGTTTGTGGCTCTTGAACCATAATAATTCTGAATTTTGATTAAGCGGTTTTACACTTTTTATACGGTTTCTCCCCAGATATAACATGGGTTAGTTACCATCTTTATAGAGATATCGACATCTAAGTTCCCATTCGACTAATTACTTATATTGAGCTGTGAACGGATCATGTATTCAATTACCGACCATACCCATATAAAGAGTCAGGATGCCCTACTCTATTCTTCCCACTATGCCAAATGAAGAACGTTTACTGACTACCTACAGTTCTGCCATTTTCAGTCAAATTGGCACCTATATCTGCCAAGTCATCATTGCTATCCAAAAACAGCAGCCAGAATTGTTACTCACAAGGTACAGAAATGTTCAATGGGAAACCTATCCTAATCAATCTGCCCTAATTACTAAATTTACAGAAGTACTTTGCCAAGCCCCCAACTGGGATGCACTAGTCCAAAAACTGCAAGTATGTCTGAAAGCACTACTTATTCCTGAATCTCTTAACTCACCCATAATATTGAAACTAATCGAAAAAGTCCAGGAATTAAACCCGGATAAATTTGCATTAAATGGTTCCTCAAATACCCCTAATCTTAAATTTCTGAATCATAGCTCTTCTTGGCAGAAAGTGGCGATCACCGTTTTACTCCTAGATGCAGAAAACCTTCAGATAACCACTACCACCGAACAGTTTTTAACATCGATTTGTACTTACCCAATTCAAGTTAAAATTGCCTTCGCTAACTGGTCTCATCGGGGTAAGCTAGATATAGAATTACATGAACGTGGCTACGACTTAATCCATGTTCCTGCTGGCAGAGACAATGCCGATGGGAAAATGATTGCCTTTGGCTCAGCAATTCATGAGCGTTATCCCAACACCAAAGAGGTCCTAGTTTGCTCATCGGATAAGGTCATGACTAACCTGTGTAATCATTTACAGCAACACGGTTTAGTTGTTTACCAAGTAAGTCAACAGGGAGAAAATATCACAGTATTTAATAGCTTAAAGGGCAAGCTAACTAGCCAAATAGTTGCTCCCACACCAGAAATGCCGTCAGTTGAACAATTTGTCCAACAAATAAAAGAGCTAATTAGATCCGAGCAAAAGCGGACTCGGAGTTCTTGGATTAAACTGGCAGTACTCTCAAAAGTATTTAAAAGCAAGCACCATTTTACTATTAGTCAAGTTGTCTCCGAACACTTCCCCGGCAAAAAAGCTAAAGATATTTTTCTTAACTATGCCACTGAGTTTGTTGTCCATCAAACCGATGAATCCTCAGAATTATATGTAACCTTATTTGAAGTTCCTCAACCTCAACCCTTAGAAGCCAAAAAAGAGCCAACTCCAGCGAGTGATCCATCTCCATCGCTGTCTAAAATTAACTCTAAGGAAGACCTGGAACAAGGACTACGAGAGCTAATCCAGATCCTAACCTCCGAATCTGCCAAAAGCCATGTCAATATTAGCCTTTTAAATAGCAGATTCCATCAGCAGTATGGTAAACCGCTGACTGAGCAATTCAAAGCCTTGCAAATGAGTAGCAAGTTTCTCAAATTTTTACAGTCTTGTAGTTTTCTAGAATTGAAGCAAACGGAAAAAGGATGGGAGGTGGGAATCCGTTCTACCCCAGTCTACCCAACAGGTTATGATCAATAGAGTCCGTGAAGAAATGTAAAGAATCTCATGCAGGATAAAGTTGTTCTGATTGTTGGGGCCACAGGTGGTATTGGCTCTGCCTTGACTAAGCTACTTGCTCCCACAGGGGCAAAGCTAGTACTAGCCGCAAGAGATGTAGCAAGGTTAGGGGCACTGGCCGATGAGTTACCAGAGGAGGTTTTAACAGTATCCACAGATATTACCAACCCCCAACAAGTAAGCACCTTAATTGAAAAGACCGTCACCCGCTTCAGGCAGATAGATATTTTAGTGAATGCTGCCGGTGTGGGGATCTTAAAACCCTACAACAGCTTAGAGCCAGCAGATTTAGACCAGATGTTAGACCTGAACTTAAAGGGGAGTTTCTACACTACCCAAGCCGCAGCCCAGGAGATGCAAAAGCGCAAGTCTGGTCATATCTGTAACGTCGTCGGAATACTGGGCAGACACTCCATGGCTATGGCAGCAGCATACTGTGCCTCTAAGTTTGGCGTTGTTGGGTTCAGCAAATGTATGGCAGAGGAACTCAAACGCTTTGGCATCAAGTTTACCCTATTCTATTTTGGGGGTGTAGATTCTTCCTTTTGGGATCATGCCGGTCTTAAAGTAGACCGAAAAAAAATGCTCACCCCTCAGACAGCAGCCAATGCGATTTTCTACGCCCTAAACGCAGAACCACAAGCTGTGCCAATGGAAATTAATCTCCAACCTGATAGTCATTTGTTTTTCTAGCTAGACAGGGAGCTAGCAAAAACCAAAATTTCAAGTTATGTAGGCTGCGGTGTTGGATTCTCCTAAAACTTATGTTAAAAATTGATCATATACACTTCTACGTAGAAGATGCCAAAGCATGGCAGGACTGGTTTGGACATTACCTGGGTTTCACAGCAGCAACGGATTCTCTACCTCTTCCACCCCCAGATACCCATACAGAAGTGGTGAAAAGTGGTGATGTCCGCTTTGTCCTGTCTTCACCCTTATCACCTAGAAGCCCCGTGGCTGAGTACTTACAACAACATCCTCCCGGTGTAGCAGACGTAGCTTTTACCGTGGCAGATGTAGCGGAGACAACCGATCTGGCTCAGGCTTACGGTGCCAAGGTTACACAACCCATTCGGGAGTACAAACCATCCTTCAGGTACTCTCAAATTGCTGCTTGGGGAGGGTTGAATCACACCCTAATCGAAAGACCAATGAGCAACGAGGAATTACCAGCAACAACTGCTGGTAATTTTATTGATATTGATCATATAGTTTTGAATGTTGGCAGTGGTGATTTAGAATCTGCTACTGCTTGGTATAGGAATATTTTCGCCCTCCAACCCCAACAAAAATTTACAATTCAAACAGACCGTTCTGCCCTGCACAGTCAGGTCATGGTCTCCCCCGATGGAAAGGTGACATTACCAATTAATGAGCCAGCTTCAGCTAGTTCCCAAATCCAGGAGTTTCTGGAAGCAAATCGCGGTCCGGGAATTCAACACATCGCACTGCTCACATCTAACCTCATCAAGGTGATTGCCCAGTTGCGAGCGAAGGGTTTACCCCTGCTCAGTGTCTCCCAAAACTACTACTCACAGCTAATAAAAAAACCGGAACTCCCTGTATCACCCCAAGAACTCCAAGCCATTGCCCAGCAGGAAATTTTAATCGACTGGAAAGAAGATGATCCGCTAGGTTCCATACTCATGCAAATTTTCACCCAGCCTATCTTTGGTCAGCCGACTTTTTTCTGGGAGTTTATTGAGCGTCGTTACCGAGCCTCTGGTTTTGGTGAAGGCAACTTTCGGGCGTTGTTTGCAGCCATTGAAACCGAACAACTTAAACGGGGGACTCTTCAGTAGTTACTGGAGACTGGTGTTTATGAACTACCCACCCCTCAACAAAGTAGGGGTGGGTTTCTGCAACCACCCCAGCCGAGTTGGATTTTTGACGCTTCATTTGACCTAGTTGCTTCTTGCTTATTTACATGAAGTAGAGCTAGAATCATCCGCGTCTACGAGGCTAGTTCCTAACCCCGGCAGAGTTTTGAAAAATGATTTTTTCATTGCTGCCATGCTATTACAGCTAAAAATTGTGCAGCAACAAAAATATCCTATACTCAACACGGTCTTTTGGCAACTCCTCATACACACCCTGCTACGCTGAGGGTGGGGACTTCCGCAAAACGTTAAAGAATGTTGATATTAACATTAACCTTCAGATGACGGACTAGAACCCCCAACTTAGAATTAGAAATAATAGCATTTTTACCAAATAATTAGGGTCTGCTGAAAAACTCTCCTAGTGCGAATCTAGATGCCACACAGTGCCAAAAATGGGAGCAACTTCCGTTGCTCCCCAAATCAACCCCAAGATTTTCTCCCGAAATGCCAGGATTTTGAGCATCTATTTGGACTAAAAACGATTGAACCCCGTATTTAGCTTTATTCAGCAAGCCCTAATTAGGAAACCCTACACCTATCAGTATCGTCCCTAACCAGGCTGCTCCCCACACTAATCCCATTCAGCCCTTAGTCAAGCAGGTTTTGTATATGAAAGACCAACAAGGATCTAATCGCATTTCATCAGGTTTAATAGTAGCCGTCTCGGCTTTAGTTGTAGCTGTTAGCGGCGGTGTTGCTTGGTTGACTTCCCAATCTCATAATACACCTACACCTTTAAACTCCTCTCAAACTATCACCAAGCCCACACAGCCAACAATTACCAACCCAAATAACGAACAAACTCCCAATGTCTATTGGCTAAAACCCGAGGCAAAAAGTGTTAATTTAGTCCCCCGACCGGTAAAAATTGCCACTGCTACCCTGCCTCAAAAAACTTTAGAAGTGGCTTTCCAAAGCTTGTTATCAGGACCTAGGGAGGGAGAAGACACCACTACTATTCCTAAAGGGACTAAGCTGCTGGGGCTAAGTATTAAAAATGACGAAGTCCACGTCAATTTATCAGCGGATTTTACCAGTGGTGGTGGCAGTACCTCAATGTTGGGTCGTGTGGGACAAGTCATTTATACAGCCACAACCTTGAATCCCCAAGCTAAGGTGTACATTGATGTTGATGGTAAACCCTTGGATGTTTTAGGTGGTGAAGGTGTGGAGTTGGAACAACCACTGACTCGTGCCAGCTTTAAACAAAATTATCAGTTGTAAGTACTTGGACAGAATTAATTACAAAGAAAGGCTCCAAGGCAGGAGGGAAGAAAAAGTATAGATAAAAACAGTTCAAAAAAAGAATTGGATCGAGACTGCTTGCACTGAGATCCAAAGCGTCCTTGCTTCAATCCCACTCTTTTAAGGGTGGGTTTCTCCAGCAAGAACTGCCTTCTGCCTGCTGAATTAACCAGGAAAAGGGTATGGGGAATTACCCCCACACTCTTTAGTATTGGCCATTTAACACCCGAAAGCTCCGGGCCTGCTGTTCCAGTCTTGTGGCCAGGCGATCGCACACCTGATTGCACAAATCAAAAATCATTTCATCTTCCACGCGGTAGTAGGCACATGTTCCCTCACTACGGCGGCTAAGAATACCTGCTTGCCACATTACCTTCAGGTGTTTAGACACATTTGCCTGAGATGTCTGTGTTGCCTCTACCAACTCTTGCACGCATTTTTCTTCATCCCTGAGTAAGTGCAACAGCCGTAGGCGCATCGGCTCACTTAACAGACTGAAGTATTCAGATACTTGTTGCACCACTTCGGGTGGTACAGGCAACGCTTGTTTCATCAGGATTGACCCACAGGAACTGACGGTGTTAACAATGACTCATTTCATATATAGATTAATACTTAATCAGGTCTAATTCGCATTAAAGGTTGACCATATTCTACAGGTTCGCCATTTTGCACCAAAATTTCCATTACTTGTCCGGAAACTTCAGCTTCAATTTCGTTCATTAGCTTCATTGCTTCAATGATACAAACGGTTTGACCACTCCGGATGCGATCGCCCACTTCCACAAATGGTGCTTCTCCTGGTGCCGGTGCCCGGTAAAATGTCCCCACCATCGGGGAGGAAACCTCTAGGAATTTCTGATCAATGACTAAGGGAGCATTCACCGACACCTGGGTTCCAGTCTCTGGGGCCCGACTTCCTGCTTCCACCACCGGAGTTGGTCCTGTTTGGACAGCTGGTGTTAATCCCGAAGTCACTGTTTGACCCACCGATACAATTTGATTGCCAAAACTTACAGCTTTTCTGACTGTTAGTTCAAAGTCCTCGCTTTTGAGCGATACTTCGGCAATGTCTGTTTGGGCAATAGTTGCCAGCAGCTGGCGGATTTCGTTAAAGTCCAATGGCACAGTTTTTATTACCTCGACCTATCCGTACATGAGCATGGGTACCGATATTTCCCAATTTGGGAAGAAGCAGGGGATCAGGAAAATGCTGTTTTCTCTTTACCCCTTGCCCCACCTTTCCTAATTGGCAGGGATTAGCAGGCATACTAACTATCCCAACTTGGAAACAAGCAAGGACATCGATTATTCCCTGCCTAAATATTTATCTTCACGGGTATCAATCCGAATCCTTTCCCCTTGGGAAACAAACAAGGGGACCATAATGGTAGCTCCGGTTTCCACAATTGCTGGTTTAGTCCCACCAGTTGCAGTGTCACCTTTAACACCAGGATCTGTTTGGACAATTTCCAAAATTACGGAGTTAGGCAGTTCGACTTCTAGTACTTGTTCACCCCAGCGGATCACGTTGACTTCCATACCTTCCTTGAGGTATTTTACGCGATCGCCAATTTGGGCAGCACTTAATCTCCCTTCTTCATAGCTTTCCATATCCATAAAGACGTACTCGTCGCCCTCTTTATAGGTATGCTGCATCGTAATCTTTTCCAGAGTGGCTTGGGGGACTGTTTCTCCGGCGCGGAAGGTTTTTTCCAGCACTTTTCCACTCTGAACATTTTTTAGTGTTGTCCGCACAAAGGCGGAACCCTTACCTGGCTTAACGTGGAGGAAATCAACCACTCGCCATACAGACCCGTCCAAGACAATTGAGACACCAGGTCGAAAGTCGTTACTGGAAATCATGAAACTTTCAGGTTTTGGAAGACAATCGGCATTTATTGTACCCTTCAAAGGTAGTCAGTGGGTGAGCTTAGATGAGACGGTGATTTCATCCTTCCTCAAAACTCAGCACTCTTACTGTGGGAAGATAATTGATGGGTTACTTCCTTTGAATGCTGTATTTTGAGTCATCCCATGTTTAACTTACTAAAAAACAGGCTGAAGCACGGCCTAATCGTAATACTGCTGGTGACAATATTTTTAGGCATAAGTACAGCCGGGTGGACTCACTCCTGTAATGCCGCCTTGCCAGCAGGGAATGCTGTTACTGATGGCAGAGCTTTGTTGCGGTATGCACTCCCAATTAAAAATCAGCCTGTGCGAGACCTGCAAGTTAGTCTAGAAGATATATCTAGCCAACTTAGGGCCAATCGGCGCTGGGGTAAAATTGCCAAAGACCTGAGCCAAGCATCACGGATTCTCGATAAACCCTCCCAAATCTTAGCAAGCGTTCCTCAAGAACGCCAACACCAAGCAGAAGCTTGGCTAGCTGAGTTGAAATCTGGGGTGAACACGCTGCAAGCAGATCTCAAGGACAAAGACAAAGAGAAACTCCTCCAAGGCAGAAACAAACTCCTCGACGTTGTAACTCTCTTAGAAGAGTCCATGGTGCAGAAATTCCCCTTTGAAGTCCCTGCGGAGTACAGTAACCTACCTCAGCTGAAAGGTCGCGCTACGGTAGAGATGAAAACTAGCAAAGGCAACCTGACTTTAGTGTTAGACGGCTACAGTGCCCCCATCACTGCTGGTAACTTTGTAGACTTGGTACAACGGGGTTTTTATAACGGCTTGGAATTTACTCGGTCTGAAGAGTCCTACGTCTTGCAAACTGGAGATCCACCAGGCAAAGAAGTGGGTTTTATTGACCCGGCAACCGGCAAATACCGAGCAATTCCCCTGGAAATTCTAGCAGTTGGGGACAAGGTGCCCACATACGGCATTACCCTAGAGGATGCTGGACGTTACCTAGATATGCCAGTTCTACCCTTCTCTTCCTTTGGTGCCGTAGCTATGGCTCGTCCTGAATCGGAACCAGATGGGGGTTCTTCACAATTTTTCTTTTTCCTGTTTGAACCAGAACTTACCCCCGCAGGACGGAATCTGTTAGATGGTCGCTATGCAGTTTTTGGCTACCTGATTGAAGGGAAGGATGTGCTAGATAAACTCAAGGCAGGAGACAAAATTGAATCAGCTACAGTAGTTCAGGGGGTAGAAAATTTGGTAAATGGGTAGTGGGTAGTGGGGTAGGAGAGTAGGTGTTGGTTGTCTCCTTCCATCCACCTCCCCTACCCTATCAATTCTAGGTATACGGAAATACTTGATTAGCAATGGCAGACAGAGGCAGGAGGCAAGAGGGGAAATCAAGACTTTTAGGACGATTTTAATTGCAGGACCGCCATGGACCTTTCCTCAACTAGCTTATCCCCAATCCAAAATCCAAAATCTAAAATTGGCGTGGTCGCAGTTCTCGCAGATTAATGAATGCTCCGATTAAATCAAGCCGAACGCTCGGATTGCTCCACTCTCAGCTAGGTTTCTAGCTACTTGATTTAAATTACAAAGGAACGTTTTCTACTCATGACCGAGTTTTAGATTTTGGATTTTGGATTGATGACCGAGCCAATTTTAGATTTTAGATTGGGGATGAACTAGTTGGTATCGAGGGTTGGTTTTCTTCATATCTCTTCACAATCTAAAATCCAAAATCTAAAATCCAAAATTCTATCTGCCCCCAAATTTATTTGGGGGACAAATCCAAAATCTACAATCCAAAATTTCTTACCTCTTGCCCTAACATCGACGGTATGGGGTTAATCTAAAATCCAAAATCCAAAATTGGGTGACTTGTAGACTAGGTGTTGGGCTTTAGTTTTTCACCCTCACTCCCCCTAATCTAAAATCCAAAATCCAAAATTGATTGACCGATTTTGCAGCACTTTCAGCCAACAGTCTCGGTCGAAACTTAATGCAACAAATATTGCTGTTAAAAATCGTAACACATGGACGGCGATCAAGAAAGCCCCCGCCTTACCCCCATAGATAAATCTAGGGGCTACCTCGGCGCGGATAATTTGGTGTCAAATATCTGTTAAGTATCTGTTTGTCTAAAATTGGTTAAAGTGATACATAAAACCTAGTAGGAGTTAGTCAAGTGTCCGAAATTTTGGAGCAGTCAATTCAAATTAACGCCACAACCACCGCAGTGGAAGAGTGTTTTACTGATTTAAGACTGATGCATCGCTGGCTTAACCCTGTTCTGCGTTGTGAACCTGTGGAGGGAGCTTGGAATACGGATATTGGCAGTCGCAGTCGCTTTTTGCTCCAAATTCCTTTACTAAAACCCAGCTTAGACAGTGTGATTATAGAACGGCAACCAGGTTTAATAGTTTGGGAATTCCAAGGATTTTTTCAAGGGAGCGATCGGTGGGAGTGTCAACCAGTAGAAAATGGCACGTACCTCCTCAACCGTTTTGAGTTTCAAATTCCCAATCCCATCGTTAGTTGGGGGTTCCAAACCTTCGCTGCCTCTTGGACAAAGGAAGATATGCAAGCTCAACTAGGTCGGCTTAAACGAGTAGCAGAGGCACTATAGTCAGACAAGAGATTTTGCTAAGTTAGAGGCTAATATTACAATGGAAATTATTTATAAATGGAGGACAATGCCAGAATGACCCAGGTGGTTCTAGGAGAAAATGAAGGAATAGACTCAGCACTGCGCCGATTTAAGCGCCAAGTTTCTAAGGCTGGCATCTTAGCTGATGTCAAATATCATCGGCACTTTGAAACGCCGTTAGAAAAGCGCAAACGCAAGGCAGTAGCAGCTAGACGTAAACGCCGTTTTAAATAAAACTATGTGGTTTGGGATAATTAGGGGCTAAGTTAAAGGTTTGAGTATGGTTGGATGGGGCAAGCTAAAAATGCTGCCCATCAACCAATATTAAATCTACCCGCCCATTTTCCAGCTATTACAAAGATTCATAGCCTTTTCTACTCCCTGTTTGAGGCTGAGTTCCGTACACTCAACTACAAACTGAAGTACAAGGGACATTAATTTATTTTCTTCCCGGGAAAATCTCCCTAGTACATGGGTGATAGTTTCTGAGTCATCATCCTTAGGTTTACCGATGCCAATTCGTAATCGGGGGAAGTTTTGAGTACCTAAGTAGGCGATCGCACTTTTCATGCCGTTGTGTCCCCCAGCAGATCCGGACATACGTAGCCGAGTTTTTCCCAAGGGTAGATCCATATCGTCATAGACTACCAGTACCGAGTCTGGTGGCAGCTTGTACCAACTTGTCACTGCTTGAATTGCTGCACCGGAGCGATTCATGTATGTTAATGGCTTTAACAAGCGGACTTTACATCCACCAGGGGCTACTCCCTCACCATACTCCCCTTGAAATTTCCGATGTTCCGCTAGGGGAATTTTCCAGCTGACCGAGAGGGCATCTACAGCAGCAAAACCAATATTATGGCGAGTTTGGTCGTATTTAGGTTCTGGGTTCCCCAACCCGACAATCAATTGGGGAATCACCAAAGCTGGTGGTGTCACAGCATCTGTCATTTTAGTTAGTTGGCAACGAACTAGGGGGATTTGGCTGTGATGTAGCAGCCTCTATTTGCTTAGGTTCAGTTTTCACAACTTGTTCTAGCTGGTCAGACTCCCGCTTAAACTCGGTTTGAAATTCATTGGCAGCTTGTTGAAAACTGCGAATTGTTTTACCTAGACTGCGACCAATCTCTGGTAGTTTTTTGGGACCAAAGATTAACAACGCCACGACCATAATTAGGCCCATTTCCGGCATACCAATGCCAAATATATTCATTTTTTTTTGCTCCTATACTCATATCTGTAGTGTAATGAATATCTAGACGAATCATCTTCTCATAATCCAATGATTTTAGATTAGGGACTTCCAACTAAAAAAATATCGAATTCCCAGGGGAGCAGAGGGAGTAACAGTCGTGTTGAGTCCATAAATTGGGATAATTTAATTTCTGGAAGTCCCTTAGTGGAGAGATTGATCTATTTTCCACTGCTCCCCTTTCTCTGACAAAAAAACCCGGACGAGCCGGGTTGTAGGTTAAAAAGTTAACAAAGCTTGAAATCTCCGTTTCCTCTAACCACCTAAACTCCGCCAATCGACCACTACATCCTGAACTATCAGTGATTTATTGTAGAGTTGCAGAATAATTAGCAGAAATACGAAAAATAGCAGGATAAAAACAGCCATCAAAGGGGTAGTCCCCCAACCTGGAGCCACCTTCCCGTACTCAGCGTTAAGGGGTCTGAGGATATCTCCTAACCTAGTCCGTTGTGCCATAGTTCACCTAAGATGAATTGCCAAAGCTTTTTTTAATCTTCTGTAATATTCTATAAGGATAGCACTCATAATCTATCTTTCATTTATGGAACCCGCAATAGTTCTTAGCATTTCCGTCGGCGCTGTCCTACTGGCAATTACTGGAGTTGCAATTTATACTTCTTTCGGACCTCCAAGTAAGCAGTTAAATGATCCTTTTGAAGATCACGAGGATTAGGTTGGTAGAGGTAATTTTGGATTGGGGGACAATAGATTAATCTCTCTCCATTCTCCTCCGCTCTTCTATTGCCTATAAAAAGAATTGGTTTCCATTGTTTAAAAGTGGGATATGTGCCGGGAAAGTCAAACAATTTTTAGATTTTGGATTAGAGAGAAGGAGAAGATCGGAAGCAGGACACAAGGGAGAATATTAATCTGTTCTCTTAATCAATCCAAAATCTAAAATTGTCTTGCTCAAGATTTTCCATATACAGAAACCCATAGTTCTGAGAATAGTAATCAATATAAATCCTTAAATAAATTTGGCTCTTCCGTCTCTTTTATGGAACCCAATACCAAAGGCTTGTTGCTTGATAGCTTTGAACCCTTACAGAACGAGGCTTACATCATTATTTGATAATAATGTAAGTGGCTACTACCATAAAATTACCTGAAGAACCATAAAGCTTTATCTAATCTTTAAAATAATCAGAAAATACTGAGGCAAAATTAGCTCCTATTTGTTATACTTTTATCGGTACTATTTTGAATAGCTCAATTCTGATTGGTGTTGATACTTTATCTACCTGAGTAGCTCCAGAGAATTTAGCTTTTTTCAGCAGTCAGTTTGTAGACCTACAAAAAATATAAGCTGTAACTGCTGACCAACGAGGGTGCCGAAATAACTACCACAGCCTCGCGAAACACATCAGTAAACCAGTTGAGCGATGAAGAGTTTGTTTGGTAACTGGGCTAGTATCTTGCTAGTTCTGTCCATGCTGGTGCCAATACTTGGTATCAGTGATTCTATGCTAGCGGCAGAACGAATTTATGTACTGTATTCTCCCCTAGGGCTTTCTATTCCGGTCAGTGCTTTAGAAAAGTATGCAACAACAGGTGTGATTAATGAGGAGTTAGCAATTTATCGACGATATCTACCACCGGAGCAACTTCCGAAATTACGGCAGATTCTACTTCAGCCATTGAAAATTAGTCCAGTGGTAGCCTCCCAACTTCTGAACACACCACAGGGAGAATTTCTGCTGCGACGGTTGGCAGAATTAATTAAAACCCAATTACCTCAGCCAGACTTAGATGCCTTAAGATCGGCACTAATTTTAGCGGCTGGAGAACCGGGAGGTTTGAACCTATTGAACCTGATCCGAAAATATCCTGTTAGCAGTATTTACATAGATATCGTTCAAGGTTTGAGAAAAGCAGGGGAATTGGAAAACCTAATTAGCGACACCAATGGAGCGATCTCCGCAGTTAAGAACGAGTCTAATTTAGAAGCTGCAACTATCAAAGTCACACAAAACCCCAATTTACCAAGGGAGGGTAAATTCTCACTTTCTACATCCACCATCGAGTTTTTTGACCAGCAGCGCCATCGGCTGTTGTCAACGGATATTTACACTCCCTATGTCCCCCATCCAGCCCCAGTAATTGTCATATCTCACGGCTTAGGACTAGACAGCAGCAACTTCCGGTATTTAGCCACACACCTAGCCTCCTCTGGATTCGTTGTTGTTGTCCCTAATCACCCCAGTAGTGACCCCAAGCAGACAAATTTGGCAGAACCAGGTGAATTTATAGACAGACCTTTGGATGTAAAATTTATACTAGACCAACTGGAATCTGATTCACGATTTCAAGGCAAGCTAAATCTGCAACAAGTTGGTGTATTTGGTCAATCCTTTGGTGGATATACAGCCTTAGCCTTGGCAGGCGCCAAGATTAACTTTGAGCAACTCAGGCAAACCTGTGAACCAGCAGTACTGAAAAACACCTGGAATATGTCTGTACTCCTCCAATGCCGTGCTTTAGGATTAAGAGGGAAGCTAGATAGTCAAAAATATAACTTGTACGATAGCAGAGTGAAAGCAGCGATCGCTGTCAACCCCATCACTAGTTCTATTTTCGGTCAAGCAGGTTTGAGCCAAATTCGAGTCCCTGTGATGGTTGTCGGTAGCAGTGAAGATACCGTAGCACCAGCCTATCCTGAGCAAATTCTTCCTTTCTCCTGGTTTCCTAATTCCCGTAAATACCTGGTGATGCTCATGGGTGCTACCCATTTTTCGACTATTGGCAATAGTGGGCAAGGGAGTGAGCAAGTGGCGTTACCTACAGACATGGTTGGAGATGCTTCTCAAGCCCAGCACTACATTAATGTTTTAAGTTTGCCTTTCTTCCAGACCTATGTAGTAGGAATATCTGAATTCAGTCTTTATCTCAACGCTGCTTATACCAAAGCTATTTCTAGTAAATCCCTAGGTGTCAGCCTCATTCAATCCCTGAGTACTAAGGAATTAGCACAGGCATTAGCCAACCCTGTTCTCAAAAAGTCTACGGCAGCAATGATCCAGTTTAGAGCTTCGGGTTTCTCTGCTAGATGCTATCGTAGATTAGTCAAGTTTCCTCAGATCTCCCCGTGCAAGGTTTTTTAAACTTAAACAAACCATTTGGCTGGACCTCCCACGACTGCATAGCACGGGTACGGAAACTTCTGCGGCTCAAACGGGTAGGACATGCCGGCACCTTAGATCCCTCGGCCACTGGAGTTTTACCCATCGCTTTAGGAAAAGCTACCAGATTACTACAGTATCTACCAGGGGAGAAAGCTTACAAAGCTACAATCCGGTTAGGTATCCAGACCACCACCGATGACTTGGAAGGGGAGATAATCACAACTCAACTTTGTTCTGAGTTGAGTCTGGCTGAGGTAAAATCTGCTTTAGCTCAATTTCAGGGCAAAATAGCACAAATTCCTCCCAGTTACAGCGCCATTCAGGTGGCGGGAAAACGCCTCTATGATTTGGCCCGTCAAGGTGAAATAATTGCCGCACCTGTACGCACAGTAGAGATTTTCCACCTCAATATTTTAGACTGGCGCCCAGGGAACCTCCCAGAAGTAGATGTAGCAATTGCCTGTGGCACGGGAACTTATATCCGAGCGATCGCTCGTGACTTAGGTACACGACTACAAACTGGTGGTACCCTCGCTGCTTTGACCCGTACAGCTAGTAGTAGTTTCCTCCTCACAGATAGTCTATGCCTGACGGACTTAGAAGCACAACTCTCAGCAGGTACATTTCAACCCGTCCTCCCAGATGCTCCCCTACAACATCTCCCGTCTGTGAGTTTACCGCCAACATCAGCCCCAAAATGGTGTCAAGGGCAGCAAGTTTCCTTAGATTCAGATATCTTCGGGATACTGCGAGTCTATGAAGAAGGAACTCGCTTTTTAGGCATCGGTCAATTAGGAAATAATATATTAACCCCGAAAATGGTCTTTGAACCTATTCCCACGTAGAAACAACCCGTAATGCTTCCGGAATTTCCCCTTGGGATGGGGGGAACTCCAAGATCGTTTCTTGATAACCCAGATACCCGGACTCGGCAAACGACAATAGCATCCGTGTCAACGCCAACCAAACCTCTGGCTCATACTCCCAATTACTACGACGCGCTGCACGCCCTGCTATTGAACGTAGCGCCCAAAAATAGGAATTCCTGACTACAGGTCCACCTTTCTTAAATTCTGGTAGATCTTCGTGGTGGAGTAAAAGTACACTATTCTCAATTCTGGCTCTCATATCATCTTGATGATGGCAGTAATTGAGTTTAAAACTTAGTTGACACTCTCAGGCTTTAAAGCCTGAGATTCTGCGGACAGAGAAGGTTTAGGTAAAACCCAAAGTCTAACTCTGTGCAAGGCACACGCTTCGCGAACGCTACGGTCGTCAAACACCGTCTACCCAGTCGTGCTAGGTCAATGCTTAGATTTCTGGCTACTTTTTTGAGTATATTTGCAGCGCCTTGGAGGTCCGCGTTGATTATCAACCCGTTGGCTGTCCGATATAGACCTCTTTTAACTATTGGCGTTGAGGGCATTGATTGAGCTAAGATTGACTTAGACACTGATGGTTCATAGGCTAAATCAAACTTCCCCGTGAGCAACTTCCCAGTTTTAAAGAATAGTTGTCTAGCAAAATATAAACCACTGTTATATAACTTGCCTGACTGTTGACAGAGGTATTCTAGTAACGCTTGGGTTTCTGCGTCTAGGGACAACAATATTTGTTGTACTCCCATCATTTTTCTGGCTTTAGCCATTGTTTTCAACTGTTAACTAGAATATGTATATTTTAAACTAGTTTGCTATTAATATAGCAACCTAATGTTATAAATAAAATATTAATTAATACGACGGTGACTAAAGTCACCGAGTCGCTTTCCTCTCAGGGCTGAAGCCTCTGAGTTTCCCACTTACCGTGTGTTTCTATGAAAAATTTGCGGGACAACAAGCCCCGCAAACTTCACAACATTAAGTAACCGAGCAGAAATATTTACAAACTAATATCTAGTCTGATCTAGACTGGATAAAGGATTTCAGCCCAGAGTTTGTGTAATTAATTCTGCTCAAGTACTTACTTCTTCCAGCCTTTATCTGCTTGCTCTAGCACATAAGCTGTGACATCTTCGATCTGAGTTGGTTTTAAGCGACCTTTGAAAGCAGGCATCGCGCCTTTACCATTAGTTACTTGGTAGCTAATTGCTTCAGCTGAGTACATTCCATACTTTTCTAAGTCTTCTTTCTTCAGGGTTTTAGCCCTGTTGACCAAATTTTTACCACCAGCATGACACTGGGCACAATTAGCCTTGAATATCTTAGCCCCGCTAGCAGTATCAGCTGCTAACGCTGGGGCACTGAAGGCAAAGGTGAAGATGGCTATGCCTAACAGTAACAGGGAAATAATCTTCTTCATTTCGTGTTCTCTCTGCAAAAACGGTTGATCTGGTGCTCTATTCTCTCACGATTCTTGGTCAACGCAGTTACCAGGGTCAAAAGACAGGCTGTCAAACTTTGGCTGCTAACTTGAATAGCCCCTCTTCTGTAACCCGACAAATTCGCCAATCATCTAGAATAGATGCTCCCATACTGCGGTAAAATGCCTGAGCCGGCAAATTCCAATCTAAAACACTCCACTCTAACCGCCCACAATCCCTTTCTATCGCTATTTGGGCTAATTTGGCAAGCATGGCTTTACCAATACCCTGCCGTCGATACTCTGGTAAGACAAACAAGTCTTCCAGATACATTCCCGGCTTGGTGAGGAAAGTTGAATAATTATGGAAATATAGGGCAAAACCTACAGTTTCTTCTCCATATTCCGCTAGGATTGCCTCTATGTACCTAGGGGAACCGAATAAGTGCTTTTGCAGAGCGATCGCATTACCTGTGACAGCATGGGACAATTTTTCATACTCCGCCAACTTCTGAATTAATGTAAACAGCACAGTCTCGTCGCCTGGCTGAGCGAAACGTAAAACCAAATCCCTAGTCACAATCACTACTCTCTTTTCCTTAATCCTCAGTCCACAGTCTACAGCTGTTAGCCTAAATCAACCAACCCTTTAAACGTTTTGCTATGTGGGGACGCCGGAGTTTCCGCATTGCTTTACTCTGAATTTGCCGCACTCGTTCACGGGAAAGATTGAACATATTCCCTACTTCTTCTAAAGTGCAGGGTTCACTGGTTGTCAGACCATAGCGCAGAGAAATCACATCTTTTTCTCGGGGAGTGAGTACGTCCCCTAATACCTCCCAAATCTCCTGACGCATCATGTTTTCATTCATTTTCGCCTCTGGAGACTGGTTATCTTCGTCTTCCAGCAAATCCATTAACTCTGTGTCCTCTTCCTTGCCGACGCGGTGGTTAAGAGACAGTGCTTGACGCCGCAATTGCTGCAACTGGCGGAGCTGTTGGACATTAATCTCCAAAGCTTCTGCCATTTCTGCCTCAGTGGGATTGCGAGAGAGTTTTTGCTTGAGTTCCCGTTGGGCTTTCTTGAGTTTGTTAAGTTTTTCAACAATATGTATCGGTAGGCGGATCGTTCTGGCATCGTTGGCGATAGCTCGTGTAATCGCTTGTCTAATCCACCAATAGGCATAGGTCGAAAACTTGTAACCCTTGTCTGGATCAAATTTTTCTGTGGCCCGGTTTAGGCCCATTGCTCCTTCCTGAATTAAATCTAGAAACGGGACACCCCGGTTCAGATAACGCTTAGCAATTGATACCACTAACCGTAAATTGGAGCGAATCATTTTCCGTTTCGCTACTCGTCCTTGATATAGGCGGCTCTCTAACTGTTTTTCTGTCATTTCTAGTTCAGCCGCCACCTGTCCCTTGCTTGGGTACTGTCCTAGTTTTGAGTGCAAGGATTCCTGCAAGTCCTTGACTTCCTCTAGAAACCTAACTCGCCGTGCTAACTCCACCTCCTCATCAGGTTTGAGCAATGGATAACGGGCCATTTCTTTAAAAAATGCACCCACAGCATCGTCATGCTCGGTTTTGTTATATCCTGAAGGGCGGGCAGCAGCCATCTCGTCGCCATCTCGTTCCTCTGACTCCAAGTTTTCTACAATTGGAGCATCTTCAAAAACCACTGGATCTAAACTATGAAGTAATGGTTCTTCATGATCAGCAGCGTTCTCCAGTATTTCCATTGTTCCCAATTGAGCAATATTCATAGTTTCCTTTCGGGATTTTTGCTTTGTTTGGTACATAATTTAGTGACAGCTGCTTATTTGGAATTAGCTATCAGCCAACCACAACTCCTTTGGAGACTGACCCTCGGCTGAATAGAATTGGGGATCTGCGTATCTTATCATACTCAAAGCTTAATGGAGTAGTCCCACAGTTGTAGCCAGTAGCAGACCCCCATCGCCGATTCTCTTGAGGAATGAGAATCAGCATCCACCTGACAAGGTATAAAACTATACTTTTCTTGGCATCTGCACCCAGGAAAATTATCTTTTCCCAGTACCAAAATATATCTAGAACTCCTGTTTGATTTTTGAACACAACTCTGTACACCTAAATATACCTCTTGCAAGTGAACTGGAAACCCCCTGTTCTGTAACCTGCCTCACCTGTCGCCTTTATGAGTCAATTCATCAATCAAATTGGATTCTGATATTCCTCATTTTTTTTCTTAATCACTAAATATGTCAAACTCCCTCAAACATTTTCCACTTTAACAAATTTCGGGAAGTAGCCCCTGTTCTTAAATTTTCCTATATTTTCTAAAGTTTCTTAATGTTGATCGGCTGGGAGTTAGCGAATAAATTGAGATCTAAGTGTCCGAGTCGCGCATCCCTGGTGAAGCTTCCAAATGATCCAAATTACAAATTTGGTCAGGTAAAATCCGGATGATCTCATTTGTATAGAAGCATCTCATATACAAAAAGGGTTGAATATCTATCAAGAGACGGAAAACTGCTATTCTCCCTTTAGTTAGATAGATAAACTGATTGAGAAATATTTATTTGAGATAGTTATTGCGGGTTTTGTCTAGTAGATTACATAAGAGGAAACTTATCAAGTATTATAAAAGTTAACAGTATTAGGAAATACACTTTATGGGTAGTAAAGAGAAAAATCGGAATTTTCGGTCTAAAGCTTATTTTAATTTGGCATGAGCTATGTATCTTAATGAGTTAAATTTATCTCCTGTAGCACTCTTTGAATCTGGTAACTCTTACCAGTTCAAAACACATCTCAATCAGTGGGTTGAAGTCTTGGCAGATTATCCAGTCAGCCTAACGGAAGAACAGAGTAGGGATAACCTATATGTGTATAGTCTACCTGAGGGATTAGAAGTAAAACCAGGGGACATTGTCACAGTGCCATTTGGGGAAAAGTTGCTAGGAGGAGTAGCGATTCGGTTACTAACACAACCCCCAGCTAAACTGCCCCGAGAAAAAATCCGCAATGTAGGAGATGTAATCCAAAGAAACTTTTTCCCCGATACCTACTGGGATCTCATGGAACGAGTCTCACAGTACTATTATACTAAACTAATTCAAGTAGTACGCACTGCCTTACCACCCGGGCTGCTGGGGAAATCACAGCGTCGTATCCGCCTCACCCTAGCTGGCACCGCAGCCACCACCAACAAAGACCCCTGGTTCAATACCCCCTTAATGCGGTCCTTAAACCAGGCTAATACTAACCTAATTAAGTTATATTTACTTAAAACCATTGAGCAGAATTTTTTCATCGCCACCCTGACCTTGTTGAGCTTTCAAAACTCAGTGGCAAAAGTTCAAAATTCAGAAGCTAACAAGATTTTGCAACTTCTGCAACAACAGACAGATGGTGACTATAGCTTTGTTTATTTACAGCGTAAATTTCCTCAGATTTATTCAGGTCTGCGTTATTTGTCACAACGAGGTTTGATAGAAACCTATCTAGAACCCCCGCGACTGATTCAACCCAAGCTAGAAAAAGTAGTAACACTAGTTAAGAGTACCTTTGAGAGTGACTTAAACAGGCGCCAGCAAGAAATAGTCGAAGTTTTGCGGCGACGTGGTGGGGAGTTGTGGCAACCCGAGTTACTGCAAATTGCCAGTACCAGTACCTCCACCCTGAGAACCTTAGCCCAAAAGGGCTATATTGCCATTGAAGAAAGAGAAGTATTGCGAACCGAACAGGGGCTAGCAGTACCTGAAGAGCAACCAAAATCTTTAAATTCTGCCCAAGCCCAAGCCCTAGAAACCATCCAATCCTTGGCAGGATTTACCCAAATTTTGTTGCATGGGGTAACAGGCTCAGGGAAAACAGAGGTATACTTGCAAGCGATCGCGCCCCTGCTCAACCAAGGTAAATCTGCCCTGGTTTTAGTCCCAGAAATCGGCCTCACACCCCAGCTAACCGACCGATTCCGGTCCCGATTTGGTAACAGAGTTAGCCTCTATCACAGCGCCCTCTCCGACGGAGAACGTTATGACACTTGGCGGCAAATGCTCACTGGCCAACCCCAGGTTGTCATTGGTACCCGCAGCGCCGTTTTTGCCCCACTACCAAACTTAGGCTTAATTATCGTTGATGAAGAACACGACAGCAGCTTTAAACAGGATGCCCCTATACCCACCTACCACGCCTGCACTGTGGCTCAATGGCGGGCAGAATTAGCAAATTGTCCCCTCATTCTGGGTTCCGCTACCCCTTCCTTGGAAAGTTGGTTGAGTGTTAGGAGGCAGGGGACAGGAGGCACAGGGACATCTTCCTACCACTACCTCTCCCTCCCCGAACGCATCTACTCCCGCCCCCTACCCCCGGTGGAAATAGTGGATATGCGGCTAGAGTTGCAGCAGGGAAACCGTTCTATTTTCAGCAAATCCCTACAGGGAGCCTTGCAGACCCTACAGGAAAAGCAACAGCAGGGTATTTTATTTATCCATCGCCGGGGACACAGTACCTTCGTCTCCTGTCGGAGTTGCGGGTATGTACTGGAGTGTCCCCACTGTGATGTCTCCCTCACTTATCACCACACGGAAGAGGGAGCACCCCAATTATTACGCTGCCACTACTGTAATTATGGGCGATCGCATCCCCAAAATTGTCCTGAATGTAGCTCCCCCTACCTCAAGTTTTTTGGCAGTGGGACTCAGCGGGTAGCCCAGGAATTGCAGCGACTGTTTCCTAATTTGAGATTAATTCGCTTCGATAGTGATACAACCCGCACTAAGGGTGCACACCGAACTTTGCTCACCCAGTTTACTAACAGGGAGGCAGATCTGTTAGTGGGCACACAAATGCTCACCAAAGGGTTAGATCTGCCCCAAGTCACTCTTGTGGGAGTCGTCAGTGCTGATGGATTGTTGTACCTTTCCGACTACCGTGCCAGTGAACGGGCATTTCAAACCCTGACCCAGGTGGCTGGTCGCGCCGGCAGGGGGAGTGACCCAGGGAGGGTAATTGTCCAAACTTACACCCCAGAACACCCAGTAATTGAGGCAGTGCAACGCCATAATTACCAGTCTTTCTCCGACGAAGAATTGGCACAGCGGCAAGCACTCAATTATCCTCCCTACGGCAGGTTAATTTTGTTACGGTTAAGCAGTCCAGATCCGATACAAGTACAGAATACAGCGGAGATTATTGCCACCGCTTTAAGTACTAGGGAGGGATTTGAGATCTTGGGACCAGCACCAGCCAATGTTTTACGGGTAGCTAATCGTTATCGCTGGCAAATATTAATCAAGTTTGCTCCTGATGACTTACCAAACTTACCAGACTGGGAAGAGGTGCGATCGCTCTGTCCTCCGTCCGTTAGCTTGACCATAGATGTAGATCCGGTTAATATCATGTAACAATTAGGGCTTGCTGAAAAAGGCTAGAAATTGAATCTAGGGTCCACAGAGGTTGAAAAATTTGATTGTTGGCAGTTACTTCTTCTTATCAAGCGTCAATTAGTACAAACGCTCAATCGTTTTAGGGATATAGGCTTGAACAAATGTATTAATTGTCGTTTTTGCGGTTTCTTATTGTCGTTCAATAACCCCCCGTTTAGAGAAGAGTTCTAGAATTTTCTTTTGCTGGGTACTCAGGGTGATTTGCATGGCGGTTCGACAGTGGGAGAATCAGGCTGCCCTGGTGGAGCAAACGTATCCCCTTTAGGTATAGTGGGAAAGCAGGGAGCGAATCGCGATCGCACTTGGGCACATGGGGAGTGGAATGGTGCGTTCCCAGGATGACGGTTGAGGGGGTTAGGAGAGTTGTGGGAAGGAGCGCACCCCACAAGAGCTTAAAATAAAAGCATCTCAATGATTCTGGAGTTACCGCTGATGAGTTCGCCTTCCACTACCATTACCCTCCAAATCCCTGAGTTTTTGTATCAACGCTTACTAAATACGGCCCAAGCGACTGATCGTTCCCTCGAATCGGTCATGCTCCACGCGCTACAAATTGGTAGTCCTCCCAACTGGTTAGATGTTCCAGAAGAATTTCAAGCTGATCTTGCAGCCCTTGACAGGCTCGAAGACGAAGCCCTTTGGTCTATTGCTCAAGGTCAAAAAACATCTAAAGATATGGAGCGCCATTACTGGCTTTTAGAGCAAAATCAAGAGCGTTCTCTAACGGATGCCGAACAAATGGAACTTAACCAGCTTAAGGCTGCAGCCGATCAATTTATGCTCCGTAAGGCTCATGCGGCAGCGCTTTTAAAGTGGCGGGGTTACACAGTTCCACAAACGATCGCGTAACATC
>Ga0209611_10002794_pt1 | contig 30554 bp, 23 predicted proteins | sample S1TSphgellanicum_3_FD_187693 | JGI IMG/M metagenome (GOLD analysis project Ga0209611, IMG submission 187693) | Host-associated microbial communities from peat moss isolated from Minnesota, USA - S1T2_Fc - Sphagnum magellanicum MG (SPAdes) (version 2) | ecosystem: Host-associated > Plants > Peat... | reverse complement strand
GGGGGGGGGGGGGGGGGGGGGGGGGGGGTGAGATTTGGGATTTCTTTTTTTATTAATGGAGGTGGATAGAGGAGGTAGAGGTCAAAAAAAAATTTGGGGGGTGAACTTTTTTTTTAATGAAATAAAAGTGAAAATTTTTATTTTATATTGCAATATCAACCAAATTTTCCAGTTTTTTGGAAATTTTCCTATATTGATTTACACGATCCAAATCCTTACAAAGGGCTCTTCAACATTTACTATTTGTTTGCATGTGACAAGATTCACAAACAAAGATAAACCTTCATAATATTTGGGCTCCAAATATTGAGAATCTGAAGGTAGGAGAAATGGGTGGTCAATAAACCAATATGGTCCCAGGTCATTGGTTTGTTGTGACATTTAGGGTGTGGGTCTGATAGTAGGTTAATAAAAGCCCACCCTTAGGAAGGGGAACAAAAGCCTTTATATGTATATGTACAAATTATTCAAGTATGTTTCCTAACCCTCCATAACTTGCCTACTGTTAATTCTGATTTTAGGGGGTACCTGCCTACTTGCTAGGGCTGTAGCCTGTAATCAGTGCGAGAAAAAATTAATCAGGGGTATGAAGTGAACAACGTACAACTTCTAAATATCTTTAAACTACACTTACCCCTCGGGCCCAATATTTGACTGTGTTTATTAAGTTGGTCAGGGGTTCCTCTTAAGACCAAAACCCCCCTATAAATCTGTTCAACTACCTTAGTTTGGGGGTACTGGAGCTTGCCACTACACCCCCATTTTAAGGGGGTGTAGGACACTAGGAGCCTGCCACTGCGCCCACAATGGGCGGATCATATGTCTAGGGGAAAAAAAAAAGTCTCAGCCCCTTCTCATTGTTTCAATAACATTGGACCATTTTCATCTTAAATTGGATTGTCCAACTTTTCAAGTAGTCAATAATTTTTGTTGACTTTATCTTTTACACCTGTGAGTTTAGAGACTAATAAAAATTACTAAAATTAAGCTTCATAATTGTTCTTTGAGGGTATGGGAACCCACCATTACACCCTCATTTTAGGGGGGCGTAGGAGATCAGGAGCTTGCCACTACTCCCACAATGGGCAAATCATATGTATAGACAAAAATAATGTTTCAATAACATTGGGCAGTCCACTTTCACATTACGTTGGATTGTCCAACTTCTAAAGTAGTCAATAATGTTTGTTGATTTTATTTTGAAGCTATGAGTCTAAAAACTAGTAAAAATGTTAAAATTAGGTTCCACAATTGTACTTTCGGGGTAGGGGAGCCTGCCACTGCACCCATAGTGGGTAAATAATATGCATAGGCCCCCTTATAACTTGCCTACAAATTAAGGGTTCTCTTACTTCAGGATAAAACCCCTTTGATAGGGGGGTAACTACATGGCCGCTTGCAGATGTGCCCACATCTCTAAGATCATATACATAGGGATGGATGGTGAACGTCCTCCCAAGTTATTAAAAAATACAAAAAATTGTCAAATTATTTTAAATAACAAAAGGTGAAAAAGGTCAACAAGAATTGCCTACCACTACACTAAGTTTTTTGGGTCAAAACTACCTACTACCTACATCCTTGTGAGTGTAGTGACAAGATCATATGTATAGGTATGTATAGGTATGGGAAGTTGTGTTAAAATAATTTTTTAAAAATTCAAAATTATGTCAATTTTATCAAAAAATTTTAAGTTATGGAAAAATTATAAAGTTATGCTAAAGCTATTTCAAAATTACCAAGTTTTGCCAAGTTATGCCAAATTATACAAAACTTACCAAGTTATTCCAAAGTTATCAAGTTGTGTTGAGTTATGCCAAAGTTATGCAGCTTTGTTGAAGTTATGTCAAAGTTACAAAGTTTAATCAAAGTCATGCCAAAGTTATGTTAAAGTTATGAACTATGAAATTTTGCCAAAATCATGCCAAAGTTTTGAAATTTGGTCAAGTTATGCCAAAGTTATGATTTTTTTTAAAATTATACCAAAGTTATGAAATTTTGTTAAAGTTATGCCAAGTTTTGTTGAAATTATGCCAAAGTCTTGAATATTTGCCAAAATTATGTTGAAATTATGAAGTTTTGGTAAAGTTATGCCAAAGTTTTGAAATTCTACTAAAGTTATACCAAATATTTGAACTTTTGCCATAGTTATGCCAAAGATTTCAAGTTTTGCCAGATTTATGCCAAATATTTAAAATTTTGCCAAAGTTATGCCAAAGATTTTAAGTTTTGCCACAATTATGCCAAAGATTTTTAATTTAGTCAAATTTGGTTTGGTTTAGTTTAATGAAGTTTAATTCAATTTAACCAAGTTTATTTTAGTTTAGCCAAATTAGGTAAGTTTAGTCAAGTTTAGGTTAGTTTAGCCAAATGTAGGGTAGTTAAGTTAAATTTTAGGTTAATTTACCCTAGTTTAATAAATTTTAGTCAAGATTAAGTTATTTTAGCCAAGCTAGGTAAGTTTACCCAATTTTAGTTAAGTTTAGTCAATTGTAAGTTAGTTATGCAAGTTGAAATTAGTTTAGCTATGTGTAGTTTAGTTTAGCCAAGTTGAATTGAATTTAGTCAAATTTAACTTACTTTAGTTCAATTTATTTTAGTTTAACCAAGTTATATAAGTTTAACCAAGTATAGCCAAATGTAAACTACTTTGGCCAAATATTCGTTGGTTGAACCAAGTTTATATTAGTTTAGTCAATTTTAATTTAGTTTAGCCACACTTAATCTAGATTAGGTTAATTTGATTAAGTTTAACCAAATTTAAATTAGTTTGACCAAGTTAAATAAGTTTAGTCAATGTTAGGTTAGTTTAGTCAAACTAGGTAAGTTTAGTTAAGTTTAACTAGGGGTAGGTTTGTTAAACCAAGTTTATGTTAGTTTAGCCTAATTTAGCCAAGTTGAATTTAGTTTAGCCAAGTTAATTTTAATTTAACCAAGTTGAGTTGAGTTGAACCAAGTTGATTTTAGTTTAACCAAGATTAGTTTAATATAAGGACATAGAAATAAATGATTTTTATTTTTTTCAAACTCGACAATGAACCTAGATGGGTGAATGAACACATGAATGAATGTAATTATTAAGGATGTATGGATATTGAATGTTCCCCAAGTTACCAAAAGTACAAAAAATTATCACAATTTTTTAAAAATTAAAAATATTTTAAAATAACAAAAAAATGAAAACAGTCAACAAGAACTACCCACGATTACATTTAAACTGCTTGTCATTACACTAGATTGTTTTGGTCAAAACTACCTATTGCTTGCATCCCATGTGACTGTAGTGACAAGATCATATGTATAAGATTAGTATTCATTTAGTTTCTCTAACCTCTCTCCCACCCCCATTAAGGATCTGAGAAAAACCCCTGCCAAAGTTTCTCTCCAACCTCCAGCAAGAATAGAAATTGGTGAAGTATAGACAAAACTTCCAATCAAGTCGTAGGGACCTTTCACATATGGCATGATGAAACTGCTACATTTGAATTGATCCAACTTTAAAATATAATTTCAATATCAGCCAATCATTCTGTTTCTGGGTTGGCTGTTGCATACATCTTTGCAAGATGCATCTGTTTGAGACTGTATCCAAGACAGATACATCTCGTATGTACTGTGTCCAATCTTATAGATCCATTTCAGAAGAAATCACTATAATCAGGTCACTTGGGATAGATAAACGACAGTTCCTCCACGAAGTGGGGGAAGTTGGGGCGTGGGAAATAAGAAACAGTTCTGCAAACAAAAATTCAGTGTGACAAAGCAGTAGAAGAGAAAGGAACACAATAAAGCTTACAATTCCTTTGTTCTCTGAGTGTAGCCTTTGTTTGGTCATGACAAAGTGATGAACCCAAACCCTAAACCCGAAGTGCTTGATTGAAGGTTTGGGTCATCATCCTCAGTCCCACCATTGTAAGACTCAAAGGCGGCCATATGAATCGAGTGATTCTCACCAGCCTCTGCTTGCTACATGGCCATGGTTGATGGACATTGCTCTTAAGGACTTTGTGTGTTCTCACTTCACTTACCAACTTGCTGCATTCTCATTTGGATTACCAAACTGAAATTTGATATCAGTATCTCTTCAAAGGAGGATAATGTCAGCTGCCTAAAAGTCTTAGCAGATTTTAGCTTCAACTTTGTTGAGATTTTATGGCAGCAATCCCAATTTCAAACATCCCTCAGGAGACCATAACTTACCTTAGCCCTGCAATTGAGAGGAAAGGAAAAGTAGAATGAATACTTCTACACCTTCAATGTTGTATTCTTTTCCCATGCAGATCAGGAAATTGACAGAGCAAGAATAACACCCTACTGGTAGGATGAAAGGACATACAAGTAAGGACAAAAGAAAAGATTATCTTCAACTGAGTGAACTTAAAACCAGGATCAAGTGCGCTGTAAGCTGCAGTTTGTTGGAAGAGGAATTTGTGACAAGGACTTCCTGATTACTGGGCTCTAGCAAAGGCAAAGGCTCAACAGGTGAAGGCTAACCTCCAAGCTTAATTTAGCCAAGCGAGAAAGTTCCCAAGATAATCAAGGGTTGTGAAAGGCATTACTTAAATCAACACGGTTAGATAACATGTTGGCATTCCCCTGTTGCAATTAGGCTGTTGAGGGTTTGTACCCCCTAGGATATGAACATTTGGATTGATTGTCAAGACTTTGAGAGTAGCATTGACCAACTAGAGTTCAAGCAACCATAAAGCCAAAGGTTGCTTCAGCATCTGAATCAAAGAAAGATGAACATAAGATCTTTCTATACAAGTCTCTGTGCTTAAAAGGCCTTCAAGATATGTAGTATTTATGCATGTAGTGTGCTCTGTCTTTTGGGGCACTCTCATGACTACAGTTTTTGTTTGTTTTTGTTTCTTAGCCCACAACTGTCAACTAAAACCTTCACCACTAATGTGGTTGACAAAAGTTTTTGTTGTTAGGGTTTAGGGTTTATCCTACATGTCTTTCTACAAGACAAGCCTGTACTGGTTTTGGAAACTGTTTGATATGGTCAGTATCTGCCTTATCCTGTTGTGGCTAGATATGGTCTTGTTCCAGAATTTCCTTTTTTCTCTTCATTGAAATGTAATTGACAAAGATGATGAAGTGATTGGCAGGCACGTTAACATGGATTGTCTTTCCACATTGGTTATGTGTCATATACACCTTAGTTGGAAACTGATGAAGGTGTTGGAGAATTGTGAGCAGTCTATAATATGCACCGGGAGGTTAATTCATTCCTTCAGATCAAGGTTAATGAAATTGAATCATCGAATAGACAAGGATGGGCTTGTGGAACTAGAACACACAAATAAACATACAACTCCAAACTTTCTGCGAACTTTTTTACTGTATCACAATCAAACTCAAATTGTGCAAACACCAAACTGTCAAACCACAAGCATGTAAATAAATGAAGTATAAAAGTTGGAATAACATTAAATTTGAATTTTCTTGAAGAGAAGATGGTATGAATTTGAGACTTGAACATGGATAGTGTGATAAAGAGCTCAATTGAGAAAGGGGGTTACTAGTTTCTACACAGATCCTTCATGTTTCTTCTTCCAAGCACAGCAGCATACCAATTGACATTATCAATATGAATATCCCCCACTTAACTTGCTATGCACTTCTAAGAGCAACACAAACATAACATGAATTGGTTGTACACCCTTTTGTTGTATTTGTAGAAATACCTGCAAGTTTTTTGTAAAGAAATTGAAACATAAGACACATACTCTTATATTTATGCTGGTTAGAACTGAACAGACAAGATCCAAGAAAACTGAAGCAAGTCCATGTGCCAATGGAACAACTGAAACAAATGAATCAAACCAATACAAGAATAGAATCTGCCTATGAAGGTTAGGTCAATGACTAATGTGAGCAAAACAAGGCATCATTTGTGTGAATTCATGATAATTACGTCAGTTGACCACCTTGAGCACACATATGGGAGGTGAAGAGTTCTAATTGTGGCCAAACAATTTCAAACTTTTCATTTTCAGCCTGTCGAGAAAGAAACTATTTTTTTGCTGGACCCCTTCACCTATCCTTGGATGTCAGGCAATTTACACCTTTGATGGTTGGCTCATGATTACTATTCACCTGAAATGAACTTGTAGCATCTAGTAAGGTCTGAATGTCTGAACCCAAAACCACAGGTGAGGTTGTGAGTCCAGGATTCTGAGCTTTATGAGGCTTGATCATCCTCTTGAACCCATTATAATTTTCTCCTCAAGTAGAGAATTTTCAACCTGTGCACCTTTAAGGTAGGCTGCAGGCATTTGCACCCAAATCATCAAAAGTCTGATTTGATATTACTGGGCAGAATTTAGGAATGTAGGCCTGATGAAGAACACCATGATTGTCGCACCAGGACAGGATCCTCCTGTGGAGTGATCAAAGTACCCATAACCCATGAGGACCTTGTGACTGCATTTATGATGGGCAGACAGTGCACAAATGACAGGCACAAAACCTCATGCTGCATTTGCACAGCAACAGTTTCACAACTACTTTCATGACGAACTACACCTTCAACACTTGCATAGTCACAACAAGACACAATAGATCATGTGTCTAAAATCTCAAAAACACACCTGCTGTCCTAATGGTATGTGCAAAAACTTCGCATACCAGCAGCAATCCATAGGAACACAGTTCCAATGCAGAACAGAATTTCAATTGTCCTGATGATGACTGTACAGACCCCATCATACAATACTACGAGCACTACCCTCAGGCCATTGAATTTCTGAAGGGCTTGTGACAGGAATGAGCTGTTCAATTCAAGAAAGAACCCAACTCAGGAGAAAAACTCACTTGTCAAGGAGATATTTTCCAGGCAGAATGCTTCCTGAAAGCTTATGACCTACCTGGAACTCAGACTAGCCACCGAGCCAGAGTTCTCCCAGCCACAGCTTGTGAACTGCGGATATGCCTTCAAACCCTCCAATCTGTCACACATGGTACCACACATCAAAATTGTTCAACACAACATACAAAAAATTACTTCTGTCCTGAGAACAAAAGGATTAAATAACCCTAACAGCTTGAAATTAAGCAAAATTTTCAAGACTCAAACGCTCAACAATGCTCAGATGCCAGTCTTATGACCCATTTTTGTAACATGATTTACCATCCAATGTACTTTTCAAGAGCCGTCTTCAAGGTACTTTTCCCAACAGCTCCAATCACAGTTTCCTTCTTCTCGCCTCTGTTGAAAATCATGACAGTAGGTATACTCCTGATGCCATACTTGGTGGCAATGCCAGCGCTCTCATCTGTGTTGAGCTTGAGGCACCGAACCTGGCCGACATATAGTGAAGCCAGTTCATCAATCAGAGGTGCAATCATGCGACAAGGTCCACACCATGGTGCCCAGAAATCAACCAGAACAGGAATATCACTTTTCAAGACAAGTGTGTCCCAAGTTGCTTCATTCACAACACCTGCTACTGCACAGTTTCAATCCAATAAAAGTATGTGAGCAAACATCCCAAAATCTGAGATCATTCCAGTCATGACTGACAAGGACATAGTGGCTGGCACTGACACTATTTTCACATTCTTGACAACTGATTATAACTATGAAATTGTATAGAAATCTCTACAGCAACAACTTGAAGGTAGCATGAAAATGAGTGCAAGCCCTGACCCTTACAAGAATAGCTCACAAAGTGTCAGTTTTTCACAATTGCTGTAATTGGACAGCAGCCAGTTAAACCTTTTATTCTTTTCTACAGGAGGAGTTTAGTTCTGCACATCAAATCACACACAAATCCTCTAATCCTGTGAAAGCTCTTGTGCACAAGTGCAAACCGCATCTGTAACCCCAGTGAATTCCTACCATAGTACATCTCCAGTATCTATTTATGTCCCTTTCACTGCTGCGAATCCCCGATAATTCCATCATGGAGACCGCATCAAACAAGAGGAGACCGAGTTTGAAATCGCCCTAAACTGTATAGACAAAGGGACAGGTTATGACGAGAGAATTCACAATGAAAACGGTGTTGACTTTGCTTTTGGATTCTAAACAGAAATATTATGGAACTCTAGCTCGCAAAGGAAACCTCGACGATCCGCAGAACCCTCTGCACAAGCTCTCGCCCCCTCTTTCCCTTAAAAGAAAGAAAGACGTAACATCTGGATGTTCATGCCTTGGATTGTGCATATAGAATCATTTTATTAAGAATTCTCATGATAAAAATCTGCTGTACAATAGTATACCTCCTGTGACGGTCTCTTGAGACTCGGACACAATCCGTGATGACCTTCGTGGCGACGAGAATCCGACGCGCGACCCTGGACGGGCTTTGACACTCACCCTAAGTCCTGAGCAAACAGGCAACATGCCAACCTGTTTTCCTTTGCCTCCCAGTCCCGGCAGCAGCAGAGATGCCCGAGACGTCGACGCCGTTAGCACGGAAGACCTCACCATAGAAGCCGTAATCGGCGTTGCAACTCCTGTCTCCAACATCGCCACCATCGCCCGCGAAAAACCCCCCCAGAAAAAAGAGAGAGAAAAAAAACCACACAAAAACACAAACCTCCGAAAATCAACTTCCTGGGGTTTTTCTTCAGCTGGAATTCCAAAGAAGTTTTCTTTTTAGCTTCGCGAGAATGGTGGTGATGCGAGGTGGAACAGGATCATGTTTGGGACGAAGAGAACCAAGCGAGTCTTCCGACGCGGGTTCCTGTCTCGCAGGTGTCACGGCAATTGAGAGTGTGTGGCTCAGGCCCCTGGGTCCTGCGTGTACATCCCGTTCATCGGTCTGGACTATCTAACGGTCCGGAATGTGGAGCGGATTCAGGTTTCAAGAACCGACGGGTATGTGGTGACTTGCTATATACACTTCCGAAAAGATTCTTTCAAACAGACTAGATTGGCACAACGATCATTGTCAGGGATACGAATCACTTTCCCTACTAGAGCATCTCCAGAGGTGCCCCTTATTTGGTCTGGTATCACTATCCAACATTTAGATAAGTTTTCCCCTACCCCATCCATTAATTTGAATTTTAACAAGTATTTTATTGTGACACCATTAAAATATCAACACCCCAGTCAATCATTGTGATTGGCCAATTAAATACAGGCAGTCCTTTTGCTCATATTGCTCCTATGGAAGAAGGCAATTCTCAGTTCAAAGGTTGGATGTCACAATCGATTTTTACATCATTTATATTGCTGTTCCTCCCGCAATTTAGCGATTAGTTCATTGTTGGAGATGCCCTCAAAGGGATGGTGTTTGTTAATCCCGTCTGTATGTAGTCAAGGGTTATAAGATTAATAAAAAAAATACACACAAATGTATAGAGTATGTGGAATAGAGTTGTGTCTAAGGATGAAAAATGCTTCTATGGCCAAACAAATTGTTAGAATGGGAGCCTTGAGTTGTTTTGAGGTGTTAATTTCAATGAATTGGCACTTTAATGTTGTAGAAGGATCATAAGCTTGTGGTTAAGTGCAAACAAAAACTTTGTGATCAATGAGATTGTTCAAATTGATGTCTTGAATTTGTTTTTAAAAGTTGCTGTAGTGAACTAGTATTTACATGTTGCATGCAAATGACATGCAACTTGCAAGGATCCTTTTACAAGAATTTGAAGTGTTTACATGTCATTCCCTTATTTTACTACAGATTTAAAGGGCATTCCCTTCACATTAAAAGACAAGATTTTGGCAAATTTTTTGTGGTATTTGTTTTTATTAGATACATGGACTATTGGTGATGTCACAAGGTGTTGATTAAGGTTTTTTAAAACCCTATTCATAGACAAAAGACATGCAAATTGCTAGTAGCTTTTAACAAGAATTCAAAGCTTCTAACAGATTGTACTCAAAATGCACAAACCCTAACGATTTTGTAGACAACTTCAACTTCCAAACTTCTCTTACTAATCCAAAACCCACATTACTTTTGTTGTTTGTCTATTGCATATTGTAAGATGTCTAACCACATTAATACCCCAAAAAATTTGTTATAAAGGGCTATTAATATTTTATTATAATAGTATTTAAAATTTCTTATGGTTATGACATTGCACAATACTTGATGTGATGTTCATCATGTAGATATTGTGGAAAGTTGTCCCTATAACTTCCATTCCATTTAATTAGATATGTCACGCCTATATGCATGGCCTTATACATGACGGTTGGTTACAAACATGTCAATCATGCCTTTAGGGTTAATGTACGTTATTAGGTTAATGTACGCTATTAGATGTTTTAGGGTTATGGCTTGTTTAGGGTTTCAGTTTTGTTGACGACTGTATAAAAAGCTAAGCTCTTCCCTTCTCTTGTTAGTTTTTCTAGAATTCTTTTGTTAGGGGAATTTCTTCCATAATCAGACTGGATTTCTAGATGTTCACGGGGGCTATTACATGGCCACAGTTTACATACACTATGTTTTCTTTCCTTCTTTTCAATTCAATTTAATTCTAGAAAAATTGTTATTTGTCGCTTAATGTTGAAAGCAGCAATTTTTTCCTAATCTTTCTCCTTCTTGGCTTTGAGTTTTTTGGGTTTCTTTTGCTTGCTGGTTTCTTGTGTTATTGAATTGTTGCTACTTCTTTTTATTTTTTTACTCTTGTACGACAACTACAATAGGAACAACAACAACCATAACTAGCAACAGCGTAAGCGAAGGAGAAGGGACATTGAAAAAGCCCACGACGGTTATTACACAACAGCCATCGAGCATTTACACATTGATCTACATCTAAAAATAAGCCATCACTGGCTTTCAATTCAACGTTGACGAACACAGCTTTAGCATCAATGCCAAGTAATGCCTCAAGTCTCTAACTAATGAGAAACTAGTGTTGCTTCTCCAGTCGTTGCACTTGTGTTCGTAAGCTCTTAATGGTCGCATCCATTGTGGCCTTACTATTGTTGTAACTATTACTTTTGGCATGATGCATTGCTTGTTTCTTGTTCACGACAAGCTTTGAACCAAGAAATGGATGAGCATGTGAAACGATGGCAACAAGCGCTATAATAGCGGCACCACCATCCACTGTAACAAGCTCTTACTTGTGTTCCATGTGGGTGCTGCCTGTGAGTGTCGCTTGTGGGTGTTGTTGACTAAAACCAGGGATGAAGACACCATCGCTTTTGACCTCTCAGCTTCGACCTTTGACCTTTCTGCCATAACGGCCTTTGCATTTCCCTTGGAGTTCCAGTGAAGAAGGAAAAAAAAAAACATGAAGTATGTATATATATATATATATATATATATATATATATATATAATTTTATTTTATTTTTTTCTACACGCCATTGCTGCAAAGCTTATAGATGCGAATCGCTTTGCAACATCATCGTTGTCATAGTCGCCATCATTGTTACCATCATCGTCCATTGCAATCGTCATCCGTTGTAATTGCCATCTGTCGTAGTTGCCATCCGTCGTCACACACCATCCATTTCCATTCACCATCTGTCGTCATCCACCATCCATCGCCATCTGTCGTAATTTCGTCAATGTTGTTGTTTGTCACCATTCGTCATCATTCTGTCCGACGTCCGTCAACTTTCGTTTGACGTCCGTCCATCTGGTTCCGTCCGTTCGGCCCCTTCCATCCACTGACATTCGTTCGTTGTTGTTCATCCCCGTTGACACACTGTATTCTTCAAATCGTATGTATTACGTACATATGTATACAATATCATATTCTTCAAACCGTATGTACATATTCTTCAAGATCATATATATGTTTTTAAAAAATAATATATACATATACATAGTCTCATATTAATACATATTTTTACGTATTTTGTATTAATACGTATATCTATGTTATTTTTATATTAATACACACATTTAATAATCTTATTAATACATAAATATATAATTTTTTCTTCTTTTATTTCATCATTTAACACTAGTGATTATAAAAATTGAAAGTTGCTTAAGGTACGTTTTCTTAAGTACATCACATTTTAGTTTCCATTATGGTTGCATTTAATTACATAGGTTGTGTTAAAATTTTGTAGCTAGTGCTCTATATTGCTACAAAATTTTGGGGCATGGGACAACACCATGTCTTCGCATGATGAGAACACTACCATTCAGCCAGAGCCAAGGTATCAACTATGAAGTAACACACGATCATTTGAACTGATTTCTTTAAGCTCATGATCTTCACGATGGTACCATCAAGCGTCTACAACACCACCGTCATTTAATACAACTCTTATTAGGAATTCAGGTTCAGGTTACAATACATCAATGGTACATTAGAGTCCATTTGGAGGGGTTAATCAGTGGGGTACGCCTGTTGTCGCATTAGTTGTCGCAACCCCACTTTGAAGGAAGTGTGAGGTCGCCACTCACACTCCCGAAAATGGGACTTGGGAGTCCTCCGGGACTCCCAAAATCTCAGAACTTGATTGCAGGGGTCAAAACACCTTGCATTGAGGTGTTCTTTATACCGTTAGAAAGGTCTTGAAGTGTAAATGTCCAAAATGGCCTCGCATGAACCATTTGGACATCTGAAGCACAAGTTATAGACAAAAGAAGGGCCAGGAGTCAAACTGGCAATTTGACTCCCAACCATTAAAAGTCGGGAATCGACCCGATCCTGGTGTGTGCAGGTAGAGTGCAACACACCATTGGAAAGCTCTCAAGGAAAGCTATAAGTTTGTTTTAGACCTCGTCCCAATCGAAGGTTGGAGTGAGAAGTTATGAACGCCCAAAGTCCCGAAAATCCAAACCGGGACAGTTTTGGAACTCCACTTTGGGAGTCCCGGGAAAAAGTGCCATTTGGATGCAAGTGTGGTAGAAAGACACAGAGAATACTATATGGGGGAAGGTGGTGGCTTCCCCCGAGTCTGGGCCGTGGTGAGTTAAGTGAGTCCAAGGTTGTTCGTGGTTTGTCCCAACACCAAAAGTTTGCAGAATGAGTTCTAACCAACTTGTTGGTTGGTTTTGGATGCAGGATCGAATAACTAAATAACTTGTCCCTCTTCCTGGTCTAATCCCGGAACTTTCAGCACGCCCTTCTCACCCCCTTTAGTGTTAGAAGCTGGGAGCGACACCAAGTTCCAACTATTTCTGCTCTTTAATGTAGTTGGACCCACTTTGGGTCTAACAAGGAACTTGGGGGTGCATCAGTAAACAACTTGCAACAAGCTTCTAGAAACAATCCACAACCAATGTGATTGACCAACCGAATTTATATATCATAATTTCGGAAGTAATCACACTATCTTTTGGGGATTGAAAATGAAATAACTTGTGGTCTTAAAAATGCAATGTGCAAGAAGTGGCCAAAAAACCATGTGGACCCATAAAACAATTCATATAAAACACCCCTCTTAATCTATAACAAAAAGTAAAATATGTTGGTGTTAAGACGTGAAAGGACTTGGGGAGGTGTAAAACCAAACTAATCCACCATATTCCAAAGGGCCAAAGAATTCATAGATGAAAAGAAAAACACATTAGATGACACCCATGGATCCTATAATTATATCAATGATGAAATGTCACAAGTTGAAGAAATAAGTTCACCTCAGTACATTCATAGAAAAGACCATTGACAAAAACAATGACATGAAACAATGTAAGTTTCATCACACAATTATACAAGATTGAAATTTAAAGAGGTAAGGAGAATGTAGGAAGTGCATTATCTTGTCTTTAACATGAAGAGAACAACTAATCTAGAAATGTAAATTAGTTCTTAAAGATGAAAGGAAGGGTAGTCGCATCTTTAACATCAATATGTGCGATGGGAAATCAATGTATTGGTTGGGGTAGTAGAGAAATGGATCATGATGTTTGACGATGGGGAATACGAGATTATAAACTTTGAAAATCTCAAAACACAAGGATGGAAGTATGACTGTGGAAAAGATTATGTAGAAATAAAGTGTGACAAGTTCTTCATTTCATCGCAAAGGCCACATCAACTAGCTCTAAATGAATGTGAAAGAAGCCACACTTTTAAGTTTTTGATTTAGGATGTGTCATGGAACATTTGTGCACGATAGCTTGATTACATTGTTTTGTGTGAGACTGGTTATTTTAAAATGTGAGAAACAGAGACTTAAAAAATGCATGGTAGATCGGATCCTTCATTAGGAAGGAAGGATATATAGAAAGATTTGGTGAATAGACGTTGAAAGAATAAGATTGTGAATGTAAGACTCAACCTTATAAGCAAGAGCAAAAAAACTATTCCACTGTGGAAATTCAAATGACAAAATGAGGTTGGGATGAAATCAAGATGTTTTGATTAAGTGATGTGTAGAGGCCTTGAATATGATAATAGAACATTGAAATACAAATTTTTTGACATCTAGAATCTAGGATTTAGAAAATAAAATTTGAGGAATGTAGGATTATTTGATAATCAAGTTTGCCCACATAAGTGTTGGAATTGCCCATAACAAGAAAATGAATGGGAAGGACATATATTCAATTATGAAACTAATTTTTAGGACCCCAAATGCTTTAATCATATCAAATGAAAATGGACATATAAGCATTTTATTAAAACCTAAAAAATTATTTTTGAATTTGTACAATCATTTGCAATCTCTAATTTTGTAGAGACCTTAATTTGAAAATGACCCTTACTCTATACCTTAATATAGAAATAAGTAAAAACTTTAATCTACACATCATCTTGAATCTTTAAATAGATTATAAATTAAAATACCTTATTCTGATTTGTAATTTGCAATATGTACAAACCTTAATATGAATATATGCAATGACATTAATGTGGACTTTAATCAAATTAAAATGCAAAATGTTTTCATTTTATTACATAAAAAATCAAACTTAAGTCTATATCATGATTTATGCTTTGTGAATATGGTTCGACATTAATCTCTACCCAAATTTAAAAATAAGAAAAGACCTTAACATGTACCTCAATATGATTAAATGTACACATTTGCACCTTATTAAAACGTTAGAATTTCCACACAAGATTGCAATCTATAAAACAATTTTGTTTCTTTAAATAAGGTATAAATTAAGGTACATATATGTATGTATATAACACATTTGAAAACAAATCAAAGCACATTATCTTTCATTTGTACTAAAAACAATTAAATGTGAAAATCTATTCCTTTAATCTAATCCAAAAAGTTGACCTCATTCTTTAGCTTAAAGCGTTTAGATGTATACAATAATATTTTGGAGTCCAAATGTTTGAGATAAACATTCATACAAATCAACATGAAGGCCAAGGGTAGGTTTTGATAATTCCAATGGCACCAAATTGTGGCACAAGAAATCAAAGTTTTATTAGAGCTCTCCACCCAACCTTATGACCACACAATGGGTTCATCAACCCCATGATCCACCCTTGAGCTCAAAAACAAATCTTGCATCACTCTAATGCCTCATCATCAAAATAGCTTCTTATTGTATGATCATAAGGACATGAACCTTTACAAGAATAGGTGAAAGCCAAGAAGGCATGGCCTTAGGTACATCCTCGATGTATATTGGCAACATAAAGTTGTTGGAAATGATTTACAAAAACCCTATCCTCTTGGAGAAAGGGAGACTCCTAGGTCTAGGTGGTGATTAACCTTTACAAACAAAATTGAATGACACTATAAGGAAAATCGACACAAAAAATAGGAAAGCAACAAAGAATCATGAAACAAGAAGCAAACTTACTCACATTCAAGGATCCTCTTGAAATGATTTTTGACAAGAAATTCAATGTCAAAGTTGTGTAGGTGGGGGGTTTGGCTTCAAACATGGCTATTACAACCATAGGTTTCAACACTTCCTCGAAAACCTTCATATTTGATTCTAAAGCAAGGATGTGGTGACCAAACATTTGGCAAGCTCTAACATTGTTGCCTACATGAAAGAATGTTAAATAGACTTGCCAATAGTTGTATAAGAATGAACACTTTCAAACCCTCCTCCATCCATGCTTTCACATTTGGCATACATGTGGATGAGGTTACTCCCCATGGCTTTTGATTCATAACCACTTTGAATGATCTGTTCATGACCCAACCTACCTTCTTCAAGTGCCAATACATTATCACACACAATCAACACCCCCACAAAAGTGATTCGATTTGGCAACAAACCTTTCTAGATGCATTCACAAAATTTGGTTTCTTGGGAAGTTATGATATTGGGACATGTGAAATGCAAGCAACATGGCAAAAGGATATCATAACAGTCCAAGAGACCAAATTGCATGAGTGCATCTTTTTGAATGATCTCCAAGCCTCCTTCGTGTTCCCACATTTGGAATATATATCAACCAAGCTATTATCCACAAAGATATTTGACTCATAGCTACTTTGAATGATCTGCTGATGAACAAACTTGCCCTCTTCAAGTGTTCATAAGCTATGACTTGTCTATTCTTGTTGTATTTTTCAAAATAACCAAATTCTTTTCTTTGGTTTCCTAGCCTTGAAATATTTCTCAAGCTTTTTGTTCCATGCAAAGATATTCAATTACACTGTTTTTGGTGCCATTGCAACAAATTCTGCTTCCACACATGACCTAGTTTGTGTCAGTCATCAAGCCAAACTCCTTCTTGTGTCTTATTATGCTTGAAATCATATTTTACAGTCGTTTATGACCAGAAATCCAAATCAAACATATCAGTCATGTATTGCTCATAGGTCACATATATTGTGTTTTTATAAAATCATAGAAAGTCATAATGACTTGTTACATTTACAAGAAAATTGAGGAAACATTCATTTATTCATTTATTTTCACAAGCACATTATCTCACCACCGAAAATATCACAACATGTTATTTGTAAAATATTAAGCCACGAAATGACAAACAAAAGAACCTTTACACCTCCTAGAAAACATGTGGAAAATTTATTTACCTTCTCTGATTTGCAATCCCACCATTGTGAAAGATCTGAACCAAACTTTAGCCAAAATTTCTCCCTCCACCCTTTAGGAACAATGCAAGCTATTGAAATTTTTGATATAAAATTCATCAAGTGTATAAACCTCAATCATGTAGAAGCCAAGACTATTATATTTGAATCAATCCTACATAAAAATACATTTTCCATTTGACCTAAATAATTCAGTTTGAAATGCTCCAACAGCTTAATTATGTTGTCACCAAAAAAAAGTGCATACAAGTTTGTATACACATTGATCACAACAAAGTAATGTTTGAATGCATTAATATAACAAATCTTGAAAACACACAACTAATGTAGTAGCAATACATATGTTTAAAACTTAGTGAAAATGACTTTATGGACCTTGATGGATTAGCATGCTCTGGATTTCTTCTATTTGTGGACTATCATGGCTTTATATTGGGGTATGCCAATAACAAACAAGTTCTGCACATAGTCTTCCCAAAATCCAAGTAGAGATATTGGTTTGGAGAAGTAAAAATATGGACAAGTAGTGTTTACAATAGTTTTTTTAGATTTTTCTAGGAACTTTCCCACTACAGAAAACTCACTTAGAGCTCCCAAACATTTAGGTATTTGGTCTTTCCCATTTCCCAACATAATTCTCAAGTATGTTCAACTTGAGCAAGAACCCCATTAAGGTTAGTCTAAATAACCCCTTGAGCCTCTCATCACTTCTGTTTTAAAAACTCCTAACACATTAGCTCCTAATGCTCTGCTATCTAGCTTCAACATAACAGAAATCCTAAAGCAAACATGAACAGTTTAGTTCAAATCACAAGCTTTAAGCATTCCTCTTGAAAGCTTCCAAGCAACAAAACGAAATTGAAAATGAATTTGAACAAAAAAACTAGAATGTTTAACTTTAGTCATTGTTGCGCATTTATTTCATTTCCCCACCAAGCACTTCCTTCCTTCATTTAATAACTTTGCATTATCATCATCACACAACCAAAGAAAATCTAAGAAATAACGCTTCACCACCAATTCTTAATTCGAGCGCCGACATTCCATGAAGAACAACACACCAAATTCCATAACTCGCAAACAACAAAAACACAAGAAAATAACAAAGACATTAAGAAGCAAAATGTGGTTCCTCTAAAAATTCATGATCGCCAATTGTCCCCTCTTTTGACATTTTTTGCCAATATATCCATCAACACAATAAATCATCCATTAGGGCAATCTCACCCCACTTCATCTAGTTAGGGCTTAGTCATCCAAAGAATTTGTTGACACAATGACGCGCTCCCAAGTTCCTAGTTAGACCCAAGGTGGGTCTAAGTTACTCAAACAACGGAATTGTGAAGAACTCGGGGCATGCTCCCAGCTTTCAACATTAGAAGGGGTAGAGGGGCGTGCTGAAGCTCCGGGATGGGACTAGGAAGAGTAACAAGCTTTAGTTATTTACTCAAACCTGCATCAAGCCAACCAACAAGTTGGTTAGTACACTTTTTGGAACACCATTAGTGCTAGGACAAGCCACGGGCGACTCTAGATTCACAAGACTCACCACGGCCCGGACTCAGGGGAAGCCACCACCTTCCCCCATATAGTATTCTCTATGTCTCTCCGCGGCACCTATATCTGAATGACTTTTTGTCTCAAGACTCCCAAGGAGGAGTCCCGAAACTGTCTCGGTTTGGACTCCTTGGGACTTTGCGAGGTCATAATTCTTTGCTCAAACTTCTGATTGGGATGAGGTCTGAAGCAAACTTGTAGTTCTCCTTGAGAGCTTTTCAACAGTGTATTGCACTCCACCTACACACATCGGGGTCGGGTCGATTCTCGACTTTTAGTGGTCGAAAGTCAAACTGCCAGTTTGACTCCCGACCTTTCTTTTTGCTGTAACGTATGCTATAGATGTCCAAATGGTCAATGCAAGCCCATTTTCGACATCTAAACTTCAATAGCTTTCCAATGATATAAAGAACACCCCAATGTAAGGTGTTTTGACCTCTGCAATCAAATTCTGAAGTTTTGGGAGTCCCGGAGGACTCCCAAGTCCCCATTTCGGGAGTGTGAGTTTCATTCTCACAATCTCTCAAAGTAGGGTTGCGACACACAAATTCCGGTCACAATGGCCTTCTGCAATCCACACAAGGGTATCCAATATTTTCCAATTAAAAAACACGGTTGGCAAATATAAACATCCAGAAGTGAAAACAACCATCGGTCTAGTTCTGTCTATTTTACATGACCAACCTGAATCAATTCATGCTTGACATTTATTTTGCATTTGAAACAAGCCAATACTTATGTGAACACTTTTGCCAAGAGCTCCCTGTGTTTTGCTCACTACTAAACCATAAGTAATACTTTGATGCCTGAGAATTTCAAATTTGGATTAGTTCAAATTGCCCAGGATTCACCAATCGTTATGTAGGTTAATGGCACCATGTGAATATTTTTTCAAATAGTTCAATTTGGTGATGCCCATGCACTTGCCCAAAACAAGTAAATGACAAATTTTAATTAAATTTTTTACTTTTTAGAAACCTTAAAAGCTTGGTGCACCTGGTGGTATTACCATGTAACATCATTTCTCATTTAATTTGTTAAAATGTTAACCAAAGTTAGGATTCATGTTCATGTTGGCCTTAATTGAAGTTTTGAAATTATCTTTTTTTTTTTGGAGCCATCTTGGGAGGTTACCTGTTGTGCATTGGTACATATAATTTCATCCAATTCTTTTCATGGATAATTTTCTTTGCATTATATCATTCAGTAAATTTCATATAAGTTAGTTCCATATGCATCCATCTTTTTGGGGCATGGTTGTAGGGTTACCTTTCGAATGCAAAAAAATGTACAAAAGGAAATATCAATTAGAGAAGAATTGATCATTTCTCTCAAGTGCACCACATTTTTCATATCTCACTACAAATGAAAGTTGTACAACTTACAATACTTGGATGCAAGAGAACAATAAATAAAGATGCAAAAACTTGATTACAAATTGGCATCACGGATTGATCTCTGGGGTTTAGGGTTTATGGTTGAGACACAACTCAGTAGAAGAAGTTTTAGCAGATTTCTCCAGATGAACAGAAAAAGGAGGGGAAGAATCAATGAAATGCTACAGAGAAAACTCCTGCATACCAGCTCAAGAACAAGTTCAAGAACCAAATACTTCATGAAGAAGGAGAAACCAATTCAATCTAAGGACAGATTGGTGTGCAACAGCTTGTCACTTAAGAGCTTGTAAATTTGATTCATTTGCACAGTCTAAAACCAGAGGCAGTTCTATGTTCCCAAGTCCAATACTGCCATCGCCAGAAATGATTCCTTATAATAAGGTTTTTCAGTAAGCCTCTGCCTCGAACTGCAGTACAACAGGTAAACTAAAACCCTGACATTTCCTTCTTCCAAAACTGCCAAAATTGCCTCTAACCATGTCTTACAATCAGATGCTTTAAACTCATTTTTCCCAACATGGAGCATCCAACATGCAGGGATGACTATAATACAGAAGCATCACTATCAGGTCACAAGCCTTTTCAACCTTATAATGATACTGAAGATAGGATCAGGGAAGAATCAACTTAGCTGTTTCTTCCGATGCCTCCCATGATCAAGGATTTCAAGTGCCTTCTCCTCCAGCAAACCAAAGAAGATGGTCCCAACCACAAAGCTTAACTCACGACATCTTCACAGGCAGCATTGACATATGCCAAGGGCACCAACTCTAATCCTAAACCTACCAAATACCCAGGTATCTTAGCCACAATCCCACTGCTCCAAAGGCTCACTGAACACCTTGTAGCAAGAATCTATGACTGTTGGCATTCATTGCCTTTGTTGAGTACTCCATGGGTTCTATGGGGTTTCAGATTTGGAGAAGCTGCACTTCTTGACAATACAAAGTGTCCTCAAGCATATCAAACTGGCTGTCCCACATATTGAGTTAGAGATGCAGCATCGCCTGCTTGCCAAACCCTAAACAAAAGAGCTAATAGTTCCATAATCCCAGCCCTTGGACAAACAAGGCTGATGCAGCAACAACAAGAGCAGCAAAAATGGGGGGCACTGCAATATCTATCCTCGACTTCTTGAAAAGGTTTGCAGGAACACACAGGCCATCATTGGGACCATCAAGGGGCAACCAGAAACACTGCCTACAGGAAGGTGAGACCTTGTTCCCTTGCAGGGAGCATGCCTCTGCAATCTCCATGGAGGGTGAAATACTAGAGCTGAATCCCATCTCCAAACTAAGAGCAGCCACTGTCACTGTTGCTGCTAGCATCAATGTCCAAAAGATGGTGTAGAGAAACAATGGCTGCACTGCAATTTTGAAGAAGTACAACAGCCCAGCCTGGAAAAGTGAAACAAGCATCCAAAAAATCAGAATCAGGACCAAACTGGATGCTGATACTGAAATTGCTAGATCAATAAGACCCTGAACAATTTTGTTTACCTTGCATTTGCTGCTGCAAACCTGGGAACAATTTAGATGCCTTTTCTTCATGCCATCAAAGGTGTTCTTTGGAACGCTCACAAGATTCTTGGATTAATGTATACCTGGTAGCTTCGCTGTAGCAGAGCAAGAGAGGGTCGTATCCTGTCTATCATTGCATGGTGCTGCTGTTGAAGCATGAGGTTTGTCCTCTCAATGCCTCTTGTAACAGGTACAGCCATGATTGGATCACCTGAATACCCAAAATAGAAGCTGGTACTGTGTCAGCTCCTGTGGTCATAACTCAAAATGCAAACTACCAAAAGTCCTCTGCAATGCCTCACCCTAACCACTGTAGAAATACTATGGGCTGAAGTTAACCTCTTCAAACTAACTGCATTAACTTTGTTTGGCAGATACAGATGAAGCCCACTGTCTATGCCTTTCCAGGTTGTCTAACAGGTGAGATCATGCATCCTCCAAAGCAAAAAGTGTGTTGAAGTAGCTGGCTCTGATGACCTCTGCTTGTGTAGCTTTATGGTCTTACCCAGATGGAGCAAGCAAGAGATAAAGCTGTCAAGCCTTGACTAAATAGAGACTGCAGAGGAACTCCACTATAACACTTGAAGTTAACTGTTGTATCAGATCTCTCAAAACCAAACCTAACATGACAAGAATGAGTTCAGTCATAGCCTTCAGAGTGTCACTCACAAATTACAATATATCAGGCCATCACCACCATCATGAGTGCCAGACACTAGCTGCCATGACTACCCACTGACTTCATCAGCAGGTGAAGATAAGTATAACCAATAATCTGCTCAATATTTTGGGCCCAGTTACACATAAATCTGCATCCTGGGTTTCTGTCACATTGCCAGAAATGCTTGGAGAAGTCAGTTGTGATGTCAGCTAGAACTCAAGTGGTATATCTAAGGAAAAAAGTCAGTAACATCATCATTCAAGCTACAACAAGCTTGTGAACATAAGCTTCTTTTCATTTCACTTTCCCCTTTGCAAGCAAGAACATAAGCATAAGGCAAAGAAAGGCCTACATAGAGGGTAGGGTTTGGGGCTCCTGTACCCTGAAAACATCTTGTGAGTTTACAACAGTGAGACAGCAGAACCAGCATTCTGGCCAATGGCACATTCACTAGTCATCCTGCCTGAAGCTTCATAATCAATAAAACAGTGGAGCAGTGCTCCAACAACCAAAAACACATAATTATCTTTTCATTACTGCCAAGAGGCCAAAGACAGATATCCCAAACACAAAGTCTTCAGCTTCAAAAAACCAGATGTTGGTGAAAGGAATGCATCTCTCTCACTGAATCCTACTGCTTGAGAAGCATCTGGCATGGACAAAGGAAGTTCTCTTTGAGGGTCAACCTTACTGTGTCATTCATCAGACCCAGTGACACAGCTACCTGAAGTCACAATGTGAACTTGTGTACAGCTCAAGAACTTCTTGTCTTTGCATTTTAATTGAGAGAAGTACAGTTGTTGAGAGAAGCAAAATAAAAAGCTCATTATGGTTAGGCTGTAACACTCCTGGGACAACTACATGTTACCAGACCTGAGCTTGAGTCTGCAGGTCATCACAGCAACCTTGCTTCACAAACACAAGTGACAAAGTTCCACAAGCTTCTGTTCAAACACTTATTAAATGGTTGAAAATAATAATACTGGGGAAGAATGAACTCCAAGGCAATCCTTTCTGACACAAGAAGAACGATACAATGGAACTAGGGAGATGGATGGATAGAGACTGCACCGTCAGAGAAAAAAATACCAACACTGAAGGCATCACTGTCATTGACGAAGTTCAAACCATGACAACAGCAACAAAAGCCTGAGAGGCATAATTCTTATTTCTTGCCAAAGACATACTGTTAGATGGATAAACTACATGCAAAAATTCATCATTTGTCGAAAGAAATTCGCAGCTGCACTAGAATGCGAAGGAAAACAAAAAAGAGCGAAAAACAGAAGTCATAAGCCACGGGAAACCCCGCGAATCGCTGTAGCGTGAAAACAAATCGAAATTCCAGCGATCAAATTCGAAGAAAAGCGACAACGAAACCAAAAAAAGATGATGTGCGATGGTCCAAATTGTGTCTCCCTTCCTACTGAAATGAAACCTCAATAAGATGCAAGCCGCAACAAACGAAGGACAGCGACAGAACTAGTAGTAGAGAGGATTTATTACCTGTGCTCCAAGATGGCTGTGATATGTACAGCTGCACCGTCCTGGAGCGAGCTCGACTGCTGGCTGCTGTTACTGCTTGCTTGCTGTGTATATCCCGTTCTTTCTATCATTCGTGTTTGTTTTGGTTTGTGGCTTGCTTTCTGACTTGCTTGATGCTGGTTTTCGTGCGAGCCGTCGCATCCGGCTGCACGTGATATGGAAACGGACAGAAGAAAAGGCAGGAGAAAGCAAGCAAGAAAGAAAAAAAACCTTGGAAGCAAAATCCCCGGGAACAAAGAGCAGCTTTCTGCGTGGCGTATCGGGCTGCGAAATCCCCTGCTGATAGCCTAAATCCACGGCCGCAGTCACACGCATGTTGTGGGACCTACTTTGTTCCACGGCCTGAATCACGACTTCGATTGTACAACACTGCCATCGCTCATCGGCACACCCCGGGCCCTGGCCGATTGTACACGAAGTACGGAGTCCTCTTCGGCATCGCCAACGTCGTTCGCCCTCGACGATGCGCTTTTGCGTTGGTCCTCGGGACCACCGCAACCGGACGTCGTTCGCCCCCTCCCCACACGCCGCGTTGCACGGTTCAATACGGAGCCACGAAAGCGTCGTTCGAATGTCGACTGACGACTGCGCGCAAATTCTGGGCCTCACAACCATTCTACAAGATTAGTGGCTATTCTCAAGAACGTAGAAAAACCCTAAAATCTCAAAGCCCTAAAGTTCATGAGTTTACATATTGCAACCCAATTTGTGTTCGTTGAGCCATAAAACACAAGTTTTGGGTCTCACAACAATTCTAACAAGGGGCTTATCTCAAGCACTTAGACAAACCCTAAAATCTCAAAGCCCTAAAGCATTAGGGTCCACTTTGTAAATCTTAAAGCCCTAAAGTTCATGAGTGTTACAACCCAGTTTGTATTCTTTAAGCAATAACATATTAATTAAGTTATTGGGCTTTACAATAACTTAAAATTGCTTTTCTTAGAAAAGAAAACTCTAAAATCTTAGACCTTTAAAATCCATTTGTTGATATTTAACAACCCAATTTGTGTTCATTAAGTCATAACACATTAATTCTTGTGTTTCACACTTATTGAAATTTTCTTTTTTCGACAAGGAAGACCTTAAAGTTTTAGATTTGTAAATTCCACTTGTTCATATATTCATGTTAAGTTCATGCTTCTATTAATTAGTAAGAAGGTGCACTCACAATTGGTTTTTAAAAAATAACCATTTGGTTGATGGATCATCAATATTTTTGAATAATGGGGCACTCCTTAACAAAAGCCTAAATATGTTTCTCTCCCCCAAATAGAAGTATCTTTTCTTGGGTTTTTCTTGGGTTAGGTACAAGGTTTTAGGCACATTAAGGTAATATAAAAACTAATAAATGTAAAGTCCATATTTTATCCTTCCCACATTGTAAAATAAACAACCATTATTTCAAATCAATGATCATTATTTTAAAAATTAAAAAAATGTAGATTTTAAAAAAATCCATTGAAAATTCATTCATTACCAAATTATGTTTTCAAAAATTAAAATTTTTATTAATATGTGATGTTAAAAAATTCAACAATTTAGATCACACATTCCAATATCATTTAAAAGATCCTTTTTTCATGGAATTAATCCATTCTAAATTTACATTCATTATATGATTGAGCCACCTAAAAAAATTGAGTCATTTCCAACATTTGATCATAGTTCAAAGATATATAAACCTAAATTTCAACATACCCCAATTATAGTGTGACACCAAAAAATCAACACAAAATAAACATTTCACCTGAAGCAAGTCTTGTCCCATGTCAATGAATCATATTTAATTTTTAAAATCAAACTTAGACATGGACCCAAATTTGATTAAAAACCTATATTCAACCAATACTACCTTGGATATTTTATAACTTTTGATTTGGATTAAAAAAATTGTATTGAACTTTTTTTGAATAAATAAATAAATAAAACTTTTAAAAAGTATATATATATATATACCAACACCTATAATTTTTATGGGAATTTTTTTGGTACATTTTTACATTATAACATAATGCAACATCTTTTTGACTCATATGCGTTAAAAAAAAACGTTGATTTGTAATTCATGATTTAAAGTATATTTAAAACATTTTGTAAAATATTATGCTTATAAGGATGTAATCTTTCATCAAAATGGATCTTATTAACCAAATTGAATCACATTTGAAAATTGGCAAATTAGAGAAAAAAATTGATTTGGGGACAACCGAATGATTCAACAATATATGTTAATAATGATTTGTTTCAATGTCAATAGAAAATTTGATCCCGACCACTAAATTAGAAAAAAATCAAAATTAATTACATACATTTTATAAGCTTATTGTATGTTATTTTCACCACATGTTAATTACTTACTTATGGTCCTTTTGTAAAATGCGTCTTATGAAAGCAAGATCTAGTGCAAAATCTCCTTCACTACTTATTAACCATTTTTTCACCACAAATTTTTATTTTGGATAATACAACACATTTATTTCAATTGAATAAAATTGAAAAAAAGTCTTTCAATAAGTTTTGATTTCATCCCTTTATGTTTCTTTGATGAAAAAAAAGGTATTTTAGCCACAAGATCAAAATGCATTGGATAAAAATTATTTTTCAAGACATTTTAAGAAAATAAATTGAACAACAACATTTTGTGTAAGAGATGAAGATGTTAAAATAAACAAATGTGAAACCCCAACTTATACACCTTTAGATTTGTCAAGTGGTATCAAGGGCAAAAAAAATGTCAATTTCCAAGTTTGTAGTGGAATGGAAACCCAGGATGCATTCCCTAGCTCCCAAGAAAGAAATGTGGTAAAAAATTTCAAGATGGGGTTAAGATTAATTCACACATAAAAGTTCAAAGTGTGATAAATCTACATAAACAAAAAAAAAAAGGTGATTAGTGCAAGTTGGAGCCAAAGTGGTGCATGAATGAACCACAAGCAATAATTTTCATAAAATTCACCATGTCTCAAACTTGGAGATGACTCACCATTTTTTACTTATAATATATTTTATCACAAATGGTGAGGGTTGCATCAAAGTGGCAAAAATTCTTGAGATTCCCAAGATAAAAATTCTTAATTGTGGTCAAAGATTCTTAGTTTTGCCCAAGTTACGAATCTTATAACTTTGTAGGTTCATAATTCATTCATACAAGCATTCATTAAAAAATTTTAAAAAATTGTATTATTTGAAAAGACTTTTTCAATGTCATATTACATGTTTGATTCAAAGGTCATTTGGCTTGTGTTTCTTAAATTTTAGTGGTCAAAAGTGTTATCAATTTGACTTCTAGTTTTTTTTTTAACCATAATTTGTAGTTCACAACTCCAAATGAAGAATATGATACACTTTCAATATTTACACTTCAAGAAATTTCCACTTGGAGCTCAATTTGAATCAATTTTACTACCTACGCTTTTATTTTAATGTTTTGAATTCAAATTTCAAAATGGGAAAACCATTTGGGAATGCGGGACTCATTTTTTCACATTTGTGAAAATGTGTTTGAGTTTTGAGATAATATTTTGATTTGTTTTTTTTGGGGGGGGGGGTTTAGCTTTGGTTGTAACTCAAAGTTAAGGTTGTGACATTAACAAATTATAGTGGAAAACAATGGTTTGATTGAATAAATGTTAAAATTGATAAATGTTTTGCAAAGTTAAATTGGTCCAAAAAATGTAACAAAAATGTTGATGGGAAAAAATGTGGGTTACAACAAATGTGGGTTACAACTTAATATTTTTTTGAAGAATGTTTATATTCATTCCATTTGGACACACAGATGGATATATTGAGCCCCTTGGTGGAAATGAATTAACATAACACATTTATTAAATCTCCCATAAACTCTTATTTCTTAAATATTATTAATGTTTTTTTATAATGTTATTTTAAAGCTTGTTTTTTGAAGATGTAAAATGCATTAAAAACCATCAATGTTGGGTTCAAAGTTTTACTTCAATAGGCTGTTAATGATGATGAAAAAAATAATGAGTATTTTGAATTGGATATTGTGACAAAATCATAGAAATTGCTCCAATGCAATTTCACCCCCATTTTTCACCATCTTGGGTATTTTCCCAAATTGGAATCTTGGAAAAAAATAAATCTATATATAGACACATTATTTTCAACCAAGATGTCCAAATGCGCATAATTTCAAACTCACATAATTAAAGCTTGACATTTCTTTGCAAATTGTAAACCATACATTCTCCTCTTGACAATGAGGACAACAATACTACTTGACTAATATTCCACAAATTCATTAAGAAAATTTCATCAACATGTTATGAATGCTATTTTATATATCTCACATTTTTTCCCTTACTTGTTGTAAGTTTCAATCTATGCAAAAATAAAATAATGCATTGATTACAATACAACATCAACACAAACACATGTTTAAAAAATTGGCATTCAACACAAGATGAACAACAATATCATCATAAAAAAACAAGAACAATAAGCAAACATAAAACAATTGCACACAATTAAAAACACCCACCCAAGATTACAAACAACAACAAGAACAAGAGTGGTTTCTTTGCAACAAGTGAGTGAATGAATGAGGAAGGACTGAAAAGTATTGATGGAGAGGGGGAAATGGGAGTTTTGTAATTGGATTCTTAGTTTTAAGCTAAAAACAAAAACAAAAACTCTTAGAGTTTGTAGAACTTGGTAAACAAAAAAATTCAATCCTAATTTCGAACAACATCTTTGACTAGGGATCACCTCAAAGCTCGGATGCAACAATTTTTGGAAGCATAGAATAGCTTGATATACACTACCCCATCAAACTATTTGCTAATGCATGCTTACAACTGAGTTGGACCATATGATTTTTTGGCATCTCATGTTTCTTTGCAACCATGAAAAGAAAAATATATGACATGACCTATCCAATGTTGTTTATTTCTTGATTTTGAAGAAAACATTCAATTTGATTTTTGATTTTTTAAAAAGAAAAACTTTATGGCAATTCCTAAAAAAATTCCTTAGATTTATGAAACTTTTAGTTGTAATGATTTAGGAAAAAAAAAAGAAAATCGATCTAGTGTAAGAGAGGGTCCAATTCCATATACATTACACACAACTAAAAGTTATCTTTTTGGTGTGACATTAGTTTGTCCAACAAATACACAATGCTCTATTTTCACATTCCCAAGAATAGGGCTTCAAAATTCTCCATTTACTACCCTATTAGATATCACATGTGCATGCATACACTTGCTTCACTGGCCCCTCACTTTGTTTGTGCTCCTACAACAACAATAAAAAATTATACAACCATTTAAATGTAGCCACTTGCTTAAAAAATAAGGCCTTGACTCCCATTCTTCTGTTTAGAATTATATTTATCATGTAAGAAAACTTGGACCTATTTAAAATGGCTAAATAGCTCGGTCCAGGTTCAAGTAGAAAGGAGGTTTCAAGGTTGGATTCTAGATTTGCTTCTAGCAAAACTGTGGACCTGGGGCCGCGTACCCTAGAATTGGACATAAAACTTGGACCTAACATATACCCTGAGCCTCTTGTGTCCTATCTGCATGCACAGGAGGTAGATTCAAAGTTCTAACATCAAGCTCAAAATAAAGTAAGCATTATTACAGTGTTATTGGTGGGGTTGCCAAAAAATAAAAAACATCTAAACTTAGACATTTAATTTTATTATCCAGAGTGACATACTGAGCACTAGTGGAGATGCTCTTAATGCAAGAACCTACCTCTAGCCCACTTTGTACTCATGTTATGTGAGAGATATTTTTGTGTTTCTTTGATGAAACCTTGCCAATCGGAAATAAACCAAAGCACCCAAGAAAAGGGGAAAACAAGGAACAAAATGAAAGGACCCACATCCAAGAAGACAAAAGAACCACGTAAGAGAGCAAACCACAATGGGAACATCAAGTATTTTTCATTTGAGGACCAGAGTTTTTTTTCTCAATTTCCTGTAGGAGATGAGGTAGGGTGATGAGCATACCTAGGCAGATTTTGAATTAACTGGCGACTTTATTTAAGGAACTCTTTAAAACTGTTCGCAGTAGCCATAAATCTGACGACACCCTCCTCATAAAACAATTTTGAGTCGCCTTTTAGGGAATTGGAAAAAGGAAATTTGTGACCAAATATTCCATTTGAAGAGAACAATTTTATGCCACTTTCAGACGAATTTAAGGAGAAAAAGGAATTTGTGACAAAATATTCCGATTTTAGAGTACTGTTTGGCCTTTCGGCGATTTTTAGGAAAAAAAGAGAAAAAGACTGCTGAGGACTCAATGATCCCGAATGGGATCTACTTAGTGACATGAATCGAGGGGACGAAAAAGGACGGGACCTCGATTAAGGGACGAATCCACGACGGGACAACGAGAATGGGGTGGTTCCCTTTCTTGAGAAGTGGAATTAGGGTTTAGCTGGTCGGGTGCGCTAGGAGAGACAGGAGGAAGGGGACGGCAGAAAAGTGGCGAGGAGGAGGAGCGAAGGGAACTCTTCGGGGAATTTGTTCAGTGCAAGTGTTGTAGCAACGGATCGACTTCATCGGACTGCAGGTACGTAGTAGATTCATCTTTTTCCCTGGTTTTTCCCCCGCCTTTTTTTAATGGCTGGAGGAGACAAATCAACGAAGTTCATTTCTGGTGAAAGAAGTTCAACAGGGGACGCGGCAGTAGACTAGAATAGAATTCGTCTTTTTTTAATGCAATCGATGTCTCGGTTTTCTGGAACACAAAAAAACAAGCATGCTTTTCTCTTGTTCGTGGTAGGGTTTTAGTAGAGCCGCTCTGGCAGAGGGACCTATGATAGATGGTTTTGGTATGGAGAATCTGCTAGAAAAAGACATGTACGCTGTCCTTGTTCGACAATAAAAAAAGATTTCTGTGTTTTTCGTGTTAGGGTTTTTGGTGGAGCCGGTTTGGCAAAGGGACATATGATAGATGACTTTGGTATTAGAGAGGGCTTGCAGTGAGCGATCAAAGGTAACGGGTAGTGGTTTCTGCAGTATT
>Ga0209611_10002792_pt1 | contig 30581 bp, 24 predicted proteins | sample S1TSphgellanicum_3_FD_187693 | JGI IMG/M metagenome (GOLD analysis project Ga0209611, IMG submission 187693) | Host-associated microbial communities from peat moss isolated from Minnesota, USA - S1T2_Fc - Sphagnum magellanicum MG (SPAdes) (version 2) | ecosystem: Host-associated > Plants > Peat... | reverse complement strand
TACACATGCAAGTAAAACCCAAGAATTTAATCGCAAAATGAATGTTATACATGTAAACCTAGAAATAAACATGGGGATAAATGTAAGCATTCATCCTCATCATTCATCCAATGTATGGATGAAAAATATTAATTGAATTTACATGTTTCTAATATATGAAATTTCCATCAAATTATGGATGAATTTTTTAATTTTATCATTAAATTTTTATCAATGAATTTTTCCCCCCCTAGTTTTAATTAATTAGAATTTCATGAAACACAATTTAATTCTATATGATATAACATTTCTTGAATAATATAATGTAAATTCCATTATAAATGTATTTGATGGCTATGGTTTTAAATGTCATTATTTTCAATATGTTGTAACTATATTACTATTATCATGCTAACATCCACCCCATGGTCATTGTTTATTTTTGAGAAAAAAATTAAGGTTTTTTTTTCTTTTTGTTGGGCAAACTAACTTAATGTCATTGACAACACTAAATTTTCTTTACCTTTCCAAAGGTGCCACAACTCCCTTCATACCTATTTATAAATGTCCTAGATAAGAACAAGGGATTTATTTTCATTTTTTTTTTTAGGGTGCCACAACTTTTGTCAAATCTAACTAGTGTTGTTGACAACGATGGGTTTTGAATGCTTTAAATATCTTTAAACTACCTATTATCATTGATGATAATGGGTTTTTGAAAATAAATTATAATTTATTTTCAAGCACTTGATTAGCTTTCTTTAAACAACCTACTATCATAAATGACAATGGAGTTGTTTTTAATAATTATTTAAAGGTCCCCATATATAATGTTGTTGACGACAATTGGGGGGGGGGGGTAACACTCAACCCATGGCAATATTTTTTTAATTGCTTAACATTATTGATGAAAATGTTTTTTAAACAAAAATTCAAAAACTATCTTAGTCCCATCATCATATTTTCCCCTTTAGTTTCATTATCCATAATTATTAAATGGCATTTAAATTTGAGATACTAATACTTGGACAACAAATGAAGACAAATATAAATAAATTGTAATTAGTTTATTTTACAATTGTGGATGAATTTCATCCATGATTTATTTATTTAATCCAACTCGTAGATGAAATTCACCCATGCAAAAATGACATTCATCCATGTTAGTGAATTAAAATCACATTAATCTTTAAATTACAAGCTCAAAGCTCCAAGCTTAGGCTTTACTCTCATGCACAAGCCATCCTTGCCAAAGGAATAGGAAGGTTCCCAAGAATGTTGGCAAGAACAAGATTAATTTTGTTCTTGGGATTATTGACTTGCACATGATGAGTGAAAAGAAAGGAGATGCATGATATTGAAGGGAAAACAAAAATGAATTTTTCTAGAACTGTCCTTATGTATGAAGCCAAGATCCTATCATATTCCTTTGGCCACTTGGTCAAAGAATGGAAAAACTTTGCAGTACCATCTAGGCAGTCAAATGGAGACAATACTCTTGGGTTGGGGCAAGGAGGAATGGTCTGAAATGACCAAAAAGAACCCAAGAAAATGTTGGGGGCACCAAGAGGAGAAACAAATGGCCCAACTGTTTGAAAAGGCTTGGAGGGTGTAAAGTCCATTGGAGCATTCAAATCCACAATGGGAGGATGACCTTCGTGTAGTGGAATTGCCACATTGGAATTGTCTTTCATTCTTACAGCCTTCTAAGTTGATCCTTCCCTTCTTTTTTTTTTCCCATTTAGCATGTGCATTGGTAGAATTCAAAATGGCTTCTTGGAATCCAAATTCAAAATTCCTCTCTTAGAAGAAGATTTTGGATGATAGAATGTTGTCCTTGGGATAATTCAGGTACCAACAATAGTCCACGAGGTCAATGGAAGACCACTCCTTGAATAGATCCTTGTGGTACATTGTATTGATTGTTTTAGGATCACGTTAGATCTCCAACGTATGAAGGAGTTGGTCAATTGTTCCCATAGGAAGAAGCACATGGTAGAAATACCGACATATGAGAAAAACATGTTGAATCAAGTACAAATTAACACAATTTGAAAATGGTGTAAAATTCTATTGTCTATTTTCGATACCAAAAGTAGGTGATTAGGGGGAAAAAAAAAAGGAAGAGGTAAATTTTTTTTCATCAATGTTTTTACTCTTTATTCTTTTGAATACTTTTGTAGGACAACATTATCTATTCTTGACATTAGGAGTGGAAACACAAGGGAGGAAAAATTTAATTGAATGAATCCAAAAGTTAACTAACAAAATAAAATTTTAGGAATTGAAAATATCTTTTTTACATCCCTAAATAACCTATTTTCAACACCAAGAATAGGAGACATGAAGAAGCGAATAAACTTAATGATAATGAAATCTAGTGTATAATTTAAAAAACATGAGACAGATTTGTACAACACCCTTTTGAACGCCTCCTTCCCTCTTGTTTGTTACTCCTAGGACTTGTTTCTTTAAATGCCATCTTTAGGCTTAAATTCTTGATGGAAGCAAGTTTCCCAAATACCTTGTCTCCATTACTGAATTTAGGATGAGAGGGAGGTGACTTCTGGGAGGTCTTTCACATTCATACCCAAGTTTGAAACAATAGATGCATATAGGATGAGAGCTTCAACTTCCAATTATAAGAGAATTTGTAATATTAACACAACACATATGAACTTCAAATGGACAATCAAGACAAGAAACTTGGTGGTAGAAGTGAATTTATTTCCTACATAGTTATTCCACACTATTATAACAAATTTGTATTGAAAACAACTTGAAAACAAGCAAGAATTGCAACACTCAAGGTTCATGAAATGGAACAATCGTATTAACTAACAAGAAATCACAAAGGTTGTATGCTTCAAATGCTACAATCACAAAACTATGGCTTGCAATTACTAATAAAGCTTGAAGGTTTTACGTGCACTCAAAACCATGGAAGGAGAAAATGAAAGACAACTCAAAACCACTCCATTATATACTATTTCCTAACCCTAGCTACCACCTAACCCTAACCTTAGTTGCCACCAAGCCCTAAATAGTTTCCACTTCTAAACCCTAACCTAACTACTATAAGGATGTGAATTATATTCATCCTTTTGATGTGAATGTTTGACACATTCATCAACATTGGGAATTAGAACCGAATAGTATTTCTAACACTCCCACTTTATGAAGTTCTAATCCGAACATGTTTATCAACTTATGATGTCGTTTTTTCAATAATGCCTTGGTAAAGACATCTGCCACCATGTGTTCTGTTGGACAATTTTCAAATCGAACTTCTCCATTTTCAACTCGTTTTCGAACAAAATGATGTTGTACATCAATGTGTTTTGTTCGTGCGTGGTGAGTGGGATTCTTGGTCAATGATATCGCACCTTGATTGTCACATCGAATCACCGTCACTTTCTTCTCCTCCACGTATCCTAAATCCATCATCAATTTTGTTATCCATATGGTGTCTTTTGTGGCTTGCGTGTTTGCCATGTATTCCGCCTTAGTGGTGGACAATGCTATTGTAGGTTGTTGTTTGCTACTCCAAGAAATGGCTCCCCCTCCAATCATGAAAACAAACCCTATGGTGGACCTCCTATCTTTAAGATCACCACCCCAATCCGCATCACAATATCCAAACACTTTCTTAAATGGTGTTGCACCGAATTGTAATTTCATTTGCAACGTACCTTGCAAATATCGAAAGATTCGTTTGATAGCCATCCAATGCTCCATGTTAGGGGTCGCCATGTGTTGACTCAACACGCTTATTGGGTATGCCAAGTCAAGTCGTGTGCACAACATGGCATACATCAAGGACCCAACCGCTTGTTGATATGGAAAACCCTTTGATTCATCATTTCCATTCGCATTCCTTTGTAACTTCACTTTGGGATCGAATGGAACTCCAATGGGCTTACATTCCTCCATTCGAAAACACTTCAATATTTCCTTGAGGTATTTGATTTGATTAATGCATAGGAGTCATTCATCACGATTCCTTTCCACCTCCATTCCTGAAAAGAAATGCAACTCCCCGAGGTCCTTCATTTCAAATTTTTAACTCAATTCTTCAAATTTGCAAAAGCTACTTTTGATCGTTGCACACCAAAATGAGGTCATCCACATATGAAAAACTTCACATCTCCCATTTGCGCAACATACACACCAAGATCGGCCTCACTTTTCATAAATTCAATTCCATCTTCCAATTTAATAGGATGATAATCCTCATGACTAATGGGATTGGAGAACTCATCCTTCCCCTTATTTTGGATATCTTGATGAAATTTTTGAGTTTGATCCTTATTTTTTCTGTTTGTTAACCTTCACATCCTACTTCTTCATCCTAATTATTTCAAGTAACTAACTACTAGGACAATTTATCAGTAGTAACATGTAAATATCCTTACTTGACTAAATCAATTCAATGGTTGAAGTAACATCCTCGCGTACCATTTACTCTTTTAATATCCTCTACTTATTTTTTCTTCCATGCACTAATTAACTATGTAGTACATAACAAATTGGAATTAAAATTTGCATCACAAAAAAACCCCACATACTTCTAGATCCACCATCGAAATTAGGGTTCGATGAATCCGTTAGATATAAGATGTTCGAGTTTTCATGAGGTTCTGCCGTCACTCCCACACTTTACGCCTACCTTAATTTGTTAAATAAAAAAGTTTCAACCCCTTCTGAACGCAAGTACCCTATTATTTTTGCTACCCTCTTGGTTTTTGTTGATGTAAGTGAGAATTTAGTCATGGCGGATGATGTCACTACGCCCTTGAATCCTCTAATTTCACTAGTAGAATAGGATGAGCTTGAAGAAACATCACTTGACGCAAATGTCTCTCAATGGTTGTGCAAAAAAAACCGTCCAGAAGAGTGGTGCGCACTCGAATCGATCGTTCGGCATGGGATCGTCGATCGTCTCCTAACCCACATGCCTTAACAATCTATTTAAAATTTGTTCCTGCTTGTGGAGCTGCACCAGAAAGGTTTGAAGAGTGTCAATGTGAAGACGATGATGTTCGTCTTCATTGTCGAACTTGGGTTCTCGGTGATGGCCATTATTGTTGGCTGTGAGGCCCAATCAACCCCCTTTGCATGGAGCATCGAGTCGAATACCTAATTCGCATCATTTGTCGCATTCTGGAATTTTTGCAATTATGATCTATCCCGTTTAAATTATTTACTAAGTTGTAATTCACCTGAGGCCACTCAGGTGGAAATGTTAATACCTAAGTTTGATTTTGATTCTATTTAAGAGTCTGATAGAAATGAAGACTAAATAAAGATGTATTAGGACTGCATCCTAGAAAATTTTCAAGTACATCATTCGTGCGTGAAGATTATTCTATAGACTAATTTAATATTGTCATGGCGAAATGTTATTGTTAATTATGGGTTTGTATTCCCATTATATTAATAAATCACATCTAATTCTACCTCCCCTTTCCCTTTTTTACAACATAAAAGGATAATGCACTTAAAAAGGTTTACTAGGTCCTAAAATTAACTAAGCCTTGCATCAATTTAAATAAAAAAATCTTCTACGTTGAAATATCCAAAGGTTAATTCAACTTTTAATAATTATTGCTTAGAGGTTTATCAGGATTCAAATCATTAATACTAAGAAAAACTATGGAACTAAAGTTTAACAATTTGTGGTATTATAATCCATGACTCACATAATTTTATGGCGAGTTTTAACCTCCCAATTTTGTTGTTCAAAAAACATTTTACATACACCAAAAATAACTCTAATTGCATACAAATTTTGTGATGTTTCAAACCCTAGCTTTTAGTAATTCAATCTACATTTAATGTTAAAAACCCAAGTTTGGAACTTTTGAAATTGTTCTATGGACAATCAACAAAGTTCTACATCCAAATAATTTTTTCCAAAACTACACATTTTGGATTATAACATGTTCTGAACATCTTGTTTTAAGTTCTTCTAGCTATAAATGATATCATCTAGCTCTATGTCGGACATATTATGTAAATCCACATTCTATGGCTGTGTTTTTCACATGATTGGAACCCATTTATGACCTTGGTGTTGCCAATTTTATGCCTTTTTCTTCCTCATCCGATTTTGTCATAGTATCTTTTGAGCATGGTGTCAAAAACACCATGTTTTCTTCTTCATCATGTAACTCCTCCATTTCACCATTCGACTATTTCATTCTACCATCCAGGCATCCTACAAAGTCCTTTTCCTCCACGTCATTGCTAATTGTATTAATTTCCATTAGCTAGTCCATTTCCCTATTGTAAGCAAGTTTTGGTGTTTCATAAGGATCATCCTTTACATCCCAATCGTTTCTTGGCCATTTCTTTTCTAAAATTGAATCCCTTATTTTTTTCATTACCTAGAATCCTAGTAGGTAATTTCATTGTTGATGAAATCATGTTTTGAAATTTCGATTCGTTGGGCCTATTGGCCATGGATTGTTTTTTTTTTTTGCTGTAGCAAGTTGTTCAGAAACTACGAAATAAACATTTTGATCATTGTGCCATATATTTTTAACCTTGCAAGTGATTAGTAGATGACCAATATCCAACCTTTTATTGAAATTCTACATCTACATTCTTCAATTCCATTTTCTTTTCAAATGGGTACAAATCCAAATTTGGTGGTGTTTAACAAGAGTGTCATGGATATGGTAACATGATGCAAATGAAGAAGCTATATCCTAGGTTTCTTTGATTGAACCCTTCAACCTCAAAATAAAACTAAACTAAATGCACAAAACAACCTTGTTGGTGTCATACTTGTAGTTGTCCATTCAAATTTGACATTTTAGTCTAGCATGACAACCTTTGGTTTTGATTGGACCATTTGGTTGGTAGTGGCTAGTCTTTAATAATAGCATATGTTAGAATGACTTTAAATGGCATAATAGTTACATGTGCTTCAACAACCACAAAATCATGTATTTTATGGTATGTTTATATGATAATCATTTACTCCTTTAATCTAATATTTATAATGATTGTTTCTTTGATACATGAATGTTTTCAGTTACACATTTATTCAATCATAATTTAATGCAAACATTATGATTTTTTTCCTCCTTCATTTGTCGACACATCATTGTTTTCAACTATTGTACATGTTTCGTTCTTTTGGGGTGACTTTATCATTCGACGACTCGTGTGATTCTTTAACATTTTGTTCTTAATTTTTTATGGCACCTAGGCTCACTTACTTGGAGTTGGATAGAGCCATCTTCGAGGTTTCATGAATTTTGTTGATAACAAATTGTTAAGTGTTACCAAATCCTTTATCGATAAATTGTTAAATAAGCTTGTGGAAAAATGTTTTAGAATCGACTTCTTCAAACTCGCATGTTCCTTAAAAAAATTCATGGCATGTGTAAACATCACCCAATTGTAGTCTTCCATATCCTTGGAAATGTTTATAATTTGTTTGAACAATGCAATATTTTTTTTATTAATCCTAACATTTGTTTATTGCCATGTCACTAATTCATCTGTTTTTTCAATTACCCTTTTCCATTCCATTCCCCATGTTTTGATTTTTAGCAAATATCGAAGGGGGACTAATCAAATGTCATTTCTTGGATATTCCATTGTCTCAATTTGTTTTGGGCACATGCCACTTGGTGGTGAATAAATAATGTTTGGATTTGCACATACTTTTTGGTGGGGTCAATTAATATATTGGGGACACATTGGAAACAAAGAAGAAAAACAAAAAATAATTCCCCTCACCCCACCCCACCACTAAAAGGAAAAAAATATGGCCCATCCTAAATGCACTTTCATACCCCCATATCATCTTGGGGTACTTATTGATTTAAATGCTACATAGTTTAATATATTTCATATTAAAAAAATATGAAGTATGATTTGAAGTATGACTTGAGCATTTCAAATGTCAAATTATTCAAAATAAACCAACATAATTTTTTTCCACCTTGTTTCATTTGTTCAATTTTTCGCAATTTTTTTTTGTTGCCAACGTTCATAAAAAAGGTCATCCATTTGGTTTTCATCCATATTTTCATCCATAAATACCATTTTATCCATGAACATGCGACATAACATTCTTCCATGTCACCAAATATTCTATTTTAAACATAAAAAAATAATCTCCAAATATTTTGTTGACATGCGTATAATATTTTAAAAAAGATTTGGTCATGCTCATTTGTTCATGCTCACATTCGTAGGTTCATAAAATAGCATCCCTAAAAGTTGATAAACATGTTTATCAACTAGAATTACAAGCCTATTGAACCACCTTTCCAAATTTAAATTACGAACCACCTTTTCTATTCATGGAATTTGGAACCAACACAAGGACAACATGTGCAACATCATTACCTTTATTTGTTGTAACCTTAATTATACTTATTGAGGTTATTCTTGAACTTGTTATTACACCATCATTATAGATTAATAAAAGAATAGGAACCTTGGAGTTTTTATTTATTACCATACCTTTGACCCCATTGTAGGTCCAAAAATTATATTATTTTCCAACACATTTCACACATCAAAGGTGTTTGCTACACTACAACAACTTTTGAAGATACACATGTTTAACTAAAATTTGCAGCAAAAACAAATATTCAATTGAACTTGCGAAGGGGACTAGTGTTATACCAATCGGTGATACTTCTAACCAACCCATTGAAGAAACTAAGATTGATTAGATTTAAAGCTATTATTTCTAAAACACAATATAGTTTTAAAAGGGGATAATGTTATCCAAATTCTTGTAACATGTGATTTACCTTAATAGGCAACAAAACTTAATTGGTTACAAAACCAGACAAGTGACATAATAACATGTTAAATGATAGGTTAACAAGTAGTTAGTCTACATAACCAATAGTTGGCAAAATAGGTAGTTTGCAAAACATGTAGTTTTAACAAGCAATTAATTTTTGAATTTAGGAACTATTAGTGTATGTATTAGCTAGTGATTGTTTAAATGGTCTATTCAAACCGTTTAAATTTTAAAATAGCTTGTATATAAGTAAGAGAAAAGGAAGAGAGAAACAATTGGATTTTATGTTTTCTATTTCTTTTCAAACTTGAAAATGGAGCATTTTATTTTTAGTTTTATATTTTTGAAAGTTTTGCAATATTGAGTACATTTATTTTAGAATTGTAGATAGGATTTAAATTTTTACTTTGAACGTACATGTTGATGTTTTCTTAAACCTATTATTGATAACAACATAAATTCAATAAACCTTGATGGGAACGTAGAAAACCTTGTTAACAAACCCTAGCATCAAAGCTTTGCCAAACTTTAAGATTGAGGTTGCAATGAGTTCAATGCTTGAACTGCATTGAAGTCGAATGCAAATTTGCAACGTGGAACACTGAAGTTCTTCAAAATTCATTTGTTGGATTATCGCCCTTCAGAAGTTACAAAGCTTGCCAACAAGCTTCTTGCAACAATGCAACATTGCATTGAACACAAAAAAAAAAAAAAAAAAAAAAGTCCTCAAATCCCCATCACATAGATATCATGTACCACAAAACAATATCATTTTATGCACTAAATTCTATTGCCATGACAACAAAAGCAATGAGGGTGTTTCCAACTTTGACTGTCATATGGTGAACGACTACATCCAACCATTGATGTGCTACAAATCTGACAACCTTTATGTTGCACACCTGGCGAACCCTAATTTTCTAGGGCTGGCAATGCCAATCCCCCCAATCTACGCAGTTGGTGATGGGTCAACCTATGACAACTGCTAATAACCGTGTGACAGACGATGTGACCTGTATTTGGGCTACCACATGTACGGCGTGGGGGTTTTTGAGGCGAAATTATGAAAATACTTTCCGTATATTTCAAAGGCCATTTCATAGGAGGCTTTTCCTTGTTGAAATATGGAGACAAAGCGCCCCAAAAAAACATTGCAAAGAAACTGATAATAACCACCATTTTAAGATTTGATATACTGAAATTCATTTAGAAAAGGCTGGTGTACACATGGAGGTGGTTTCGCCCAAGGTCCTCAATGATCCAGTCTGACAATAGAGCTACTTTATACCCAGAATAATTATGTACATGTTTCCTCCGTCATCATCATTTTTCCCCTCTTTCAAATATCAAAAGTGGTTTCCAAAGTGCTGGTCGAGCATTTTTCGTTCCAGAAGGTATATTCGGTAGTAAATACGTGTGACATTTACTTGCACCGAGGTCAATATCGACTGCCCACCGAGCTCGATTTTCTCGACTCTCTCAAGATGAAAATCCAAAGCTTTTTTTAGGTGTCAAGCTTCGAGTGTGCAATCTGTCGTTGCTTTTGCTGTAATCTTCAAATCGGATTTTCATAAACCTAATCGATTCCTTTATAAGGTTTCTGGCTGAAGATTTTGGTGGTGGGTCCATTGATTTCTAAGATTTGCAATTTGGTTTCGGGTTGCTTGCTCCTCGAATTTGTATCGCTTCAACAGCACACACGGATTGTTGTGACGAGGTTTGAAAGGATGTTGAAGATTGGTATGCATTGAATAGAATAGAGTGTAGTGGTGACGATGATGGTTGCAGGAGTATCGTGGCTCTGTGGAGAACTTAGGGCTTTCACGAGAACTTAGGGCTTTCAAGCCTTGCGGTGGCCAGGAGAGTTGCGGGGGGCAATAAGCAGGAGAATCAGAGAGAAAGACACAGGTGCTTTGGAACAGTAACAAGGTCGCTATGAATGAAGTGGGATTGGACGAAGCGTAACTCCGGTGTATGTATAGAGTGAGCGTGATCAGCCGGAGAGAGGCGAATCGTCTTCTCTTCCTTATCGGACTCGGCATCGCATTCTACCGAGAAAACATGTAAATATAGTGTGAAAATCTTCTCTGTCTTTGCAGATAGGTGGCAGATACCAAGATGCTAGAAGAGAGAAATTGGGACAAAATAAATTTTGGTGATCAAAATCTGCGGCATCAGACCAATCATTGCACCGTGCAGATAAACATGCGAAGCTAGTGTGAACTCCCTGTTTGTTGCAGACAGATAGAGAGAGACCGGAGGCAAGAAAGGAGGATTGAGAGGAGATGGAGTGATCACATCAGTGTTAGGAGGAATGATGTTGCAGAAGAAGTATGGATTGGCCACCTGCAGTGGCCGTCAATTGTGTCTTCTCGTAGGGTTACAGGTAGTGGTGTTCGTGTTTCTCGTGGGACCATTGTTGTGGTCGGACCAATTTTACATCTGGTTCTATAAGACTCATGAGTCTCCAGGTAGTGATGAATCCAGAAGCCATCACAGTGCTGACCCTAGGAACCCTGGAGTCCCTGAGGTGGAGGAATTGTTGAATTCCAGAAACACGACCAGCGGATTTATTGATCTAGAGAAGCTCAAAGAGAGGGGGATTGTGTTGCCTGCACAGAATAAACTATCCACAAAGCTCATGGAGCAGAACTTGCTGCCTCCACGGAACCAGGGCCTGTATCCGAAGCTGAAAGATGACCATGTCAAAGTGGTACTATATGTGCACAACCGTCCTGAGTATCTGCGAGTGGTCATTGCAGGGCTATCAGAAGTGGAAGGTATTGAAGAGACTCTCCTGATCGTGAGCCATGATGGTTTCTTTGAGGAGATGGATTCAATTGTGCAGGGAATTCACTTCTGCCAGGTGCTTGCTCTTCTGCTCCAGTAACTGGATGCTTGGATTGTATGCTTAAATGAAATCAGCACTCTGAGAATTCACAGGTTTAGCCATTTGGAATCAGACAATCAGGGTTCTCACATTCCTCTCCATGTGAGACAGTTTTGCATTTGTAGTTACCTGTAAGACGGATATGAATCCTGCATAGTTCAGGTTTCCTTCTTCTACTCCAGTACCCAGATGCTTGAATTTTATGCATAAAGAAAATTATGACTCAGAATTCACCAATCCAGTCTTACTGGGAAATCAGACATCCTGGTTGTCACATTCCTCTCCATGTAAGAATCAGTTTTGCATTATGATTGCCTGTAAGATGGATATGAATTCTGCATAATCTCTTCCCTTATATGGCAGAATTTACCAATTAGTCTCAGTAATCCTATTTAAAGAAGCAATTGGTGCTCTGACCTCTGTGCCAGGTTAAGCAAATCTATGCACCATGGTCACCACATATATTTCCAAATTCTTTCCCTGGAGTGACACCTGGAGATTGTGAGGAGAAGGTTGATGCTGTCAAGCTGGGCTGCAATGGGGATCCGGATCAATATGGAAACTACCGTGCTGTGCGCATTGTTTCACTGAAGCATCATTGGTGGTGGATGATGAACACAGTATGGGATGGATTGGCAGAGACAAAGGACTTTGATGGCCACATCATGTTCATTGAAGAGGATCACTATCTTCTTCCAAATGCTTATCGGACAATTCAGTACCTCACCAAAATCAAAGGTGAAAAGTGCCCATATTGTGTTGCTGCAAACATTGCTCCACTGGATGTAAAATCAAGAGGAGAGCAATTCAACCACATGGTTGCAGAGAAAGTAGGGAATGTGGGTTACACATTCAATCGTTCAGTCTGGCAACGAATTCATGACCAAGCAACTCCTTTTTGTACTTTTGATGAATACAACTGGGATATCACAATGTGGGCTACGATTTATCCTACTTTTGGAGGTGCAATGTTCACGCTACGTGGCCCTCGCACCAGTGCAATACATTTTGGCAAATGTGGTCTCCATGCAGGATATCAGAAGGGGTCAGGACTAGCTGGATGCAAAGACAATGAGTTGCGCCCCCAGGCTGTCAATGATTTGGACAAGGTGCTCAACATCCATCCTGATTGGGATGTCATCAAGTATGAAATCAGAGGTTATAACCTTGGCTTCAAAGGGTGGGGTGGGTGGGGTGACAAGCGTGACCACCGACTCTGCCTCCAGTTTTCCTCCATGTATAAACCTCCATTGGAGGAAGCTTGAAACATCAAGAGGAGACACAGCTTCTACCACTGGCTTCCAGTTTTCACTGAGGAAGTCAATGTGTCTTCTTTTACATAGCAACTTGATGGAGGCACCTGCTAAGAGTACAATACTTAGGGAGAAATCCTTTGTAGAAGACCCACAATATATAGGAGGCTTAACAGGTGTGGAAAGATCCTGACAATGTGAAATGCTCTAAGATAACCATCTGTGCACTATCTTCTGAGGCCTTGGAAGTGGCTTTGTAGATGGGCCTAATTGGACTGCACATCCTCTTGAGTACTCCTGTGATGACATATTCCAAGCTATCAATTGGACCAATTAGCACTGAGAGAATTAGTGGCTAGAGGGGGAGGATGATTTCAAGGCATGAGCTGAGCAGAAACTGTCACTGGCAACACTGGATATTTTTGGTTAAAATAAGAACAAGGGCTCATTGCTGAAGTGAGGATCTGCATAGTTCAAGGTTCACAATCAATCTCTTGTCCTGGAGGAATGGGATCTTCAGTACAAAAAGGTCATGGCAAGGTAGACAAAGTTGGAGGTCCAAGTGAGGTGTTGTGGGTTTCCTTTTCTCTCCAATGTTGACGAGGAGTGAATCTAAAGCACTTTCTTGGCCTTCAGTGAAATTGATTGCATCAAAACTTGGAAGTGGCTCATGAGTGAGTGAGAAGATGCTGAACCAAATAGTTCATGCTTAACCGTATGTTAAATATAAATTTTCTCCATCTTGCTGCAGGCAAATTGTGAGTCTTTTCAGACTGACTGTTTGATGGTGCAGAAGCCATCCTTTAGGTGAATTTCAAACACACCATCAAGCATTACAAGGAAGAATAAAGAACAGTTTGTCAACCAAGGATCATGGAGTGTAGGACAGCATTGCTTTTAGATTGGTGGACAGAAGCTGGAGTATTAGGAAGTGCCAGAGCCAGAAACAATTTGCATAATGCTGTGGTAACTGCCTGTTGTGGGAGGGGCTCAATCATCTTCTGAGATGACAATCTAAAGATGACATAGTGGCAGTGAAGCAGGTCATCAGAGAAGGAGCCAGCAACTGCTCATGCAAAACCTCAGCCATCAATGCTTGCCACTGCACACAAATACTTCTGCTATAGCTGCTGAGAATTCCTACCTCACTACCACTGTGGCACACATATCCTCTTCTATTTCTATGGTGTTTTCCATCATCAAATCCATCTTTTCTACTATCTCTTTTCTTGCCGTTCACTCTGCTATAAAGACACCCCATCTTTCAAAACCAGAAAACTCACATTCCAAAGGAAGATCAAACCTCTCTGCTCTGAAAACACCCAATCTTTCAAAACCAGAATTTACACATCCCAAAGGGAGGTCAAACCTCCTTGAGCTACAGATTTCATAGGTGAGTGCTTGAGCTTGAATCTCACATTCAACATTTCATGTTTCATCCAATCCTTGCCCCTTCATTGCTACTGCTGGCAATAGATCTTCAGATTCTTCCAACTTTCTGTTCAGATTCCAGCAATCTTATGGATAATGAACCACATATCTGCACAACACACAATCCCATTAAAAAACTGTACAAATTTATTACTGTCACTCCAGCTTTCAAGATTGCAGGGTGTCAGTGTTCTGGAGGGTTTTAGGGTAATTGCAACTGGATGAATCAGTCGGATGGGGTTCAATCTGGAATTGTATGGCTGAGAAATTCACAGCAGGTTGTGGTAGAAGAGAGATTCAATTTAGGTTGACTTCAGATGTTTGAAAGAGATTGGATTTCAGTCCACTTTGAGGTTCAGATGTCAAGGGATTTGCATTTGGGTCCACTCAGGATGCACTTCTTATTCACTGGATTGTGAGGAGTGAAAGCAATTACCAAGATTTTTGCAAAGAAATGTCTTCATCATAAGTGCAATTGCCATGTGCACGATGCAACTCTTTTCTTGACCACAAATGCAACAGCTCCACCATGAAACAGGGAAGAGAGGTCAACCAGGAGGAGCTTGCTGGCACCTGCAATTACATTATACCCTTCAACTACTTCTGCAGTAAACCTCATGTCATTCCACAGCACACCAGATAGTAACAAAAATGGCACCCAGAAAACAAGGCAGTTGTAGGCTTTAAATGTTTTATTACAGATTCTCTCCCCCAAGGACCCAGAAATGCTTAGTCACAAATGGTTTCAGTGACCAAATTATAACTGTGTCCACTATTACAGTAACTTGTGAACAGAGTAACTGGGTAAGAACTTGTGTTCACTAGTGGACAGTGTGAAAATTGTGCAGTAAAAATTCACTTGTAACATGAGACATTTTTATCTCATCAAGGTTGGGTGTGTTCAACAGGAGCAGAAGCACCAAGATGCTATGCTGCTCAGCAGTTTTAATTTTTCTTGAAATATTCACAGAACTTTCTTCATTTGAAAGTAACCTGCAAGATTGTCCATGGGAGGAGGACAATTGAAGAAGATTTGTCCAAAACCATAATGCCAGGTCCAATAATGCCATATACCTTCATGAAACACAAGCCCATTAGACAGGAAGGATTGCTGCTCCACTTGCAGATTCTGGTATTAGGATTATCATTAGGCCTGCCTTGACATTGCTGAAGGTTTCCAACTACATACAGTCTGCCCAAATTGCTCCCATCTGTTTTGCATGCATACACTGCAGACATGTAATCATGAGATAAACCAAGTTGCTTGTGCTCAAGATGCAGTTCTTTGGAGCCCCCTGTTCTTGATGTAAAACAGACATAGGGCTCAAAGTAATACTTCTCAGACATGGAAACTAGATTTTTAAAACTACACCCAGCAAATCACATCATGGTGATAGAGCTCACAGGAGATAGAGCTCTCAGGTGATAGAGCTCAGTGTTTGTCTGCTGTGGTGGTCTTGAAGACCAGCCACTCTGTGAGTCAGCACAAATTACTATGATAGGCAAACAGTCTATTGGGTACATGTCAAGATAACAAGCTGCATTAAAGTTCAGTTCCTCAGATTTTCAGTCAGACAGGCAATCATGTGTGACTCCTTTCAGCAATGAAGTCCATAACATCTGAATTGAGCTCACATTCAAACATTCAAGGATGAACTCTACTGACATCATACATTTTCTCTAATTTGAGGAACAGTAATGGGAGGGTTTCAAAAGTATGGCTCATAATGATTGATTGCAACAATGACAATGCAACCACACTAATCATCCAGTCTGTGAATTTTGCACATGCATTTGCCTGCACATAATTTCTTTGCTGTTTGCCTGGTTGCTTCAGATCATGTGAGACCGTGGAAATAGTCAAGCAATGGAACTGGGCAGGTTAGACATATGATAACAGGATCTATTTCAGGATTTGGAGCCTTTGTCCAAATTAGATGTTGATGTGTTGTTGGTAACAAGAGCAGGTTAGACATGTTCAGATGAGAAAATGCTGATCTTCTCACAACTGATGTTGAGAGGCAACACAAGCACAGTCGGTCCAAAGCCATGCTGTAACTAGTTGCTGCTTCAAATTGACTCTGGTGCAAACTTCAGGAACGTCGGTCCATCAGCTGCCATTGAATCCTCTCCCAGCAATTCTCCCATTGCAGCTCCTACTGTGTCCAGCTCTCCTTTCTTCAAAACCTCCTTTAAAACCCCCTTGACCTGCTAGGATGCTTTTGTTTCTCCTTCGTGCTTGCTCCTCACATATTCATTCCTGTTCCAGAAACTCCACTGGAAATTCAGAGTTGATTCATACCAGCAGGTTGCATCCCATCCGTGTCATAGCTGGATATGGTGGAAAGGTGATGGAGAATGTCATGTAAAGCTTTGGCTATGGTCATTGATCCTAAATGGGGAAGTCCAGGTTCACTGCAAATGCACTCATTGAATGTCGGGTGTGCTTCTTTTGTGCAAATGGTTGGCAGTCTCCCTTACATGTCTTGAGGAGCAGACAACCAGACTATCAGGACTATAGATGCTGCTGGGACTGCTTGATCCATGATTTGAACACATTAATGCAGCTGCGTCTCCCACTCCAAGGTGATGTCCACCAATTCCGCCAGCTCTTCTGATGCCTGAAAGTCAAATTTTTTTGCTGTCAGATGACAGGCAAGCATTCAAGAGAACACATATTACATCTCAAAAGCTTGTGGAAAACAATATCAGACTGGCTAATTTGTGGCGGAGGGTAAGCTTGCAAACATGTAAACATTACAGGTTTGCAAGCGCAGATCTTCCACACAGTGGAGCATATAACCTATCATCAAGAGCCGTTCCAGCCGCAACTGCCTGGGACAGTTGTAACACCGTTTCCAGCATTAGGCTGTCCAACCTCCTCAACCTCATTTCCTCCCGTCTTTAAATAGCTTCCTTTGGCAATTGCCTACAACAATCTTGCCAATCCAGTTAGTAGCAGAGCGCCACCAGAGCAAACGTTGGTGCCACAAGCTTCTTAATCTCGATGTTGGCTGTACACTGCAACAAACTATCGGAGACTCCCGGCGCCCGATAACACTCATCTCTGGGACTTTGCGGATCAGAACCTGCTGGTATCTTCCAAACCTATATCTAGGCAACTCTAATGAGTAAAAACAATTCTTCTGCAACATCCCTCTACGCGATGCTGAGGACACCTTACTGTCCGCAATTCTATGGCGGTAGGACCCAGTTGACGGCATGGTCGTTGCACTTCCGAGCCCTTCAAAACTTCGCTCTTAGCTCACTTCTTCCGGCTGGAGATCCTAGGCTGCCCCTTATTCCAATCAGACAACCCATCTCCAAATAAACTTGAGCTTTTCATTCAAAGCTTGACTCTCTTCCAACTGTAGACAGCAAATTGCAAATCAGATGTAGACACCAATTTAATAACAGACAATTTTACAACAAGATTGTTATAAGAATGTCGTCGAGTTTCCGAGTAACGAATTGCAGATCATCATGTTCACATGAATCGCGAAACCTTCTTCGCTTATTTGGTATGCATCGCCGTTCCTCCTCCTTTCGTTCCTCTGCTTTTGTTACATAGTTTTGGCCAGTGTTTTCCTGTTTCTTTTCACCTTTTCTTCTTTCTCTGATGCTATTGTTGCTGATCAATGCTGAGGACCTGGAGGTGCGTCACTGTCTCAATTTGAGCATGATGCAATCCCCCCCCATAAGAATGTGAGATGGGAAGCACTCTGGCTTGATGACAAGACCCCCCATGGGTGAAGGCAGAGGTGGCTGCTATGGCACCAGGGTCTGCACAATATGTGCAATTGACCCATCTTGACATATCTCACAGGCTTTGTATGACATATTGTGCATGATTCTAGGACATGTGAAATGTGGGCAAGTGCAGAACGCATTTCAGCTGTTTCAACAAATGTAACGGGAAGGGGTGGAGCTTTGGCACTTTTGTTGGCAGTCTGAATGCATGTACCAGTGTAGTGGCAATTGATGAGGGGAGGTGTGTTCATGAACAGATCAGTCAGAGCTATCTTAAATCTGATGGCTTTGTGGCCAGTACCCTTGTGGACATGTATGCCAAATGCATCAAAGAGGCAGAGAGAGTATTCAGTAGGATGTGAATACGCAATGTTGTCTCATGGACTGCCATGATTCTGGGACATGTAAAATGTGGGGAAGGGCAGAAGGCATTGGAACTCTTTCAACAAATACAATTTGAGGGAGTGCAGCCAGAGCCTATGACCTTTGTGCATGTGCCAGTAAAGGGGCATGGAATGAAGGCAGGTGTGTGCACAAACAGTTCATTGAAGGTAGTTGTGAGAATATTTTTGTGGCCAATACCTTTTGTTGATATGCATGCTAAATGTGGGAGCATGGATGATGCAGAGTGTTCAACTGGATGCATGCACAGACACACCGTTGTCTCTTGTAATGCCATTATATTGGGACATGTGAAGTTTGGGCAAGGGCAGAAGGTATTGCAACCATATTGAGAAATGCAACATGAAAGGGTGCATCAGACCCTTGCAGACTAGTGGGGATGCTCAATGCATGTGCCAATGTAGAGGAATTGATCAGAGAAGACATGTTCAGGAATAGATCTTGCAGGGAAGAACATGCATTGAGAACTTGCATGGATGCATTCTAAGTTCTTGTCATTAGAATGCACTTGCATGCACTTGCATTTGGACTTGCATGCATTCAAGGATGCACAGACAGTGTTTGACAAGATGGCCAAACATGATGTGGTCTCTTGGACTACCATGATTCTGGCACATTTGAGCACATGTGAGCAAGGACAGAAAACATTAGCATTTTATGAGCAAATGCAACAGAAAGGGGTGGAGCCAGACCATGTCACATGTCTGAAGGCAAGTGGTGTTGAGGCACTTGAAGAGGGTAGACATGTGCATGACTATATCGTTCAAAAAGGTTTTGAGTCTGATGGCTTTGTGGGCCTTGTTGACATGTATGCCAAATGTAAGAGTATAGAGGATGCTCAGATGGGTTTTTCCATATTATGCCCACACATAATGTAGTTGTTTGGAATGTCATTACATGCTATGCATGGGAAGGCCAAAGAAACCCATAAACATTTTGAGTGGATGTGCGAAGAAGGTGTATGGATGAGCAAGGTCACTTTTGTGTCTCTTCTGTCAGCTTGTAGTCATGCAGGCTTTCAGGATGAAGGACTGGTCTACTTTGATTCCATGGGTTCAGTTTATGGTGTTTCTGCAACAGTGAAGCAGTGTGCATGTATGGTTGATCTGCTTGACAATGGCTTTGTCTTCCTGCAGAGATGATTGGTGATTCACTCTTCCATTTTCATTCACTCATTCTCAGTGTCTCCCTATTGCTCTGCCTGTCTATCTTTCTAAATGCAGAGCACCTGAATTCATTCTACTATTTAGCCTTCTTTTACTTGTATAAAGCACCTCAAATTCTTGTATACAAAAACAATGTATGAAACCCTGCAGATTTTTCTACACCTAATTATTTGCATGAAGTTCTGTGCAGGTAAAATTATTTACTTCTATTTACACCCACTGTCAAGCTCATGAATTCAGTGGGAAAATTATAGGAGCTAGTTGTTGCTACTATCCAAAATGAAGGTGATGGTCTGATGACTGACACTTATTGAGCACGTTCAGCTGCACTTTATTCTCTTATCATGTTGCTAGCCAACATGATGACTGAGTCTTCCCATCACTTATGGAAACCTGACAGGAACTCAGGACACAAATTTTGCACAATAGTGTGCCCAGATTATGGTCAGATGATTCTTGTACTTATCACAAGGGTACTACAATGTTGAAACATACACAGTGAAGGTTGTCGAAGATTCATGTGAGTATTGTCGTTTTGAAAGGATACACAATGAGGGTTATATTGGCAAATTTAGGTATTGCAAGTCCACCACATTTCCAACATTGATTCAAACTTCCAGAAGGTCGAACATGGAAAAACAGGGGGAGGAAGGGCAAGTGGCAAAGGCTAATGCATGAATCTGAATTTCACTTTTTTGTGTTTCTTTATTATGCATATAGGTTTAGGGTTTCAAGTTCATACATTGTTTTTTTGGTGTCCTTCAAGAATTTTGGCTCCATCTCCCCACAAAAAGCAATGAGTGTTTCAATAGTTTATACCTCCAAGGTTTTAGTGTCCACTTCCTAACCTTTGTTATTGTTGCACCAATGTCCCCTTCCTCTAGAAACTGATTTACTAACATTCATGTCTTTTCCTTGTGCTTTGCTACAAAGATTCTACCAAAATCTTTCATGTCTAGAGTGAAGATTGCCAAAGTTTGAGATGCTAGCATTCCATGCATATAAGGTAGATATACTAAAGACTAGTTATGGGTTGAAAGGCAACTAATAAGGTTAATGGTTTTGCACCTAGTCTATTGCAAGACTATTCATTTATGTGTGATTAGAGGAGAAATATGTTATAATTTAACTTGATATATTGGCTTGCAAGCATGACTTGGTGGTTTCTAAATCACTAATCAACATAAATAGATCAAACTAAGGACACTTTTGATTAATAAGTAATCAATTGTGGGTCATTATCTAGTGCAAGGAATGAATACAAGTCAGTAAAGTTTCAAATATTAAAAAATTGAATTTGAACTTGCTTCAAATATTTATATACACATAACATTGGAAGATAATCTTAGGGTGATAGGATTAGGTTGCAAGGAGATTGATTAAAGATTTTAAATTATAGGTGATCTTGTCAAATAAGGAGTGACTAAACAAATTTTGTGACATCTAAGTGTTGAGGAATCAAATAAATGATTTAAAGTTTTTCATATTGATGTAGGATACCTTTGAGAATGAGTAGCTTGACACATGAGATTATAATTAGCAAGTCATTGAAATGAGTCCTATCATTGATGGGCATTTCAACTAAAATAATAAAACATCATTATGTTGGTTTTTGAAAAAGGAAGATATTGTATCAATGTGTTTAAATGTTTTGTTCATACCATCATCTTAAAGGGATTATTACATATGCACAAATGTAGTAGTGAGCAAAAAAATTCATAAAAGCACGTTTGTTGTCAATGCAATGAACTAATATTTCTTTAACATCTTCCACATTGAAGAAGAAAACATATCTACACATGTGCACTAAGGATGTACACAAAAATTTGGTTTGTTCATAACAACCTCTAGTGTGTCAATTATAAAAACAACATAAACATAAACATTCTACACACAAACATTCTATGCACTTGGAATTTTGAAACTTGAAAACCAAACTTTGCAAGAGTATGAAACTCTTTTGACATTTTACAACATAATTGGAAAAGTTTTTGACAATGTCCAACAAATAATTGATGTTGGGAGTGACCAAGCAACAAAATGGGAGAGTTTTTTTTATCTTTCACAAGAGTTTTTCCTACCAAGAAACACCCAAAAATTAAAACCTATATGACAAATTTATAAACATGAGTGCACTTGAAAGTTCAAAATCAAATTAAATATATTTGTGTCCAATTAAGATAGAAATGTTGGGGCGTTCTTCAACTCATAAATGAATACATCAAACTTTAACCTACAAATGAAAAATCAAATCTTTAAATAGAATTGCAAAACATAGAATCCAACAACATGAATCAAAGGTGCAGAATGTAAAAGTAAACAAAACCTTAATTTACACAAAATACAATCACAAATGCATATATCTAGAATAGATATCTTCCCATTGATGTTACTAGGTATGAAATAATGATAATATAAAACATTGCTTTGATTATGTGTTTTCACAAGTCAAGAGCAAAAATGGGCCTTATATTGTTGCTTCAAGTATATCACAACATTACTACTATGTGAGTGTGAACATGAGTTGTGGGCTTGTGAACATGTGAGCTTCACTTTTGTGAACATAAGAAAATATTTTTAAAATATTATTGTCCATGTGGATGGAATATTCTTGTCACATCAATATTCGCATGGCAAGAATATTCCATCCACATTGACAAAATAATCTTCTAACTTTGTTTAGGGACAAGGGATATGATTGAACTTCCCAATATAATGTTTTGCATTATTAGTCAACATTTAACTAACATAAATTTGTTAGCAATTTTTTTCAAACACAAAGAATAATTCATGTCGACCAAAACTATGAATGAACATCCTTCAAGCTTTTACAAAAGTGAAATCAATAACATCATTTTTAAGGTTACACTCCAAATTCCTTTTGATTCCTTTTCATACAACTTCTAATGTCACTCCAAATTATTACTACTATTTATGTACAAGCTATAAAATGAGCCAATAAGCAATGAATTTCCTTGCAACTCCAAGTTGTGAAATGAATGAAAATTTCAAAACTCTCCACAAAACATGACATGTTACAACATCAAATACATTTGTTTATAAGGCACCCACTTCATTCACCAACCCAATGAATTTGAAATCATTGTCACCAAATTCAAGTAAGTGCAAGCTAGGAAATTTCAATTATAATTTCATATTGCCTTTTGTTTCAAGTTTCTCCAAATAAAATCTTGTAGATTCATCCATATCCAAGAATAGGAACTTCCAATGGTTGGTTGATAATCACTTCAAGGAATTGACCAACCTCCCATTAATGATAATGTATTTTTGACATCTTCAATGGCAATGTCTGTCAAATAACCTTGCCATTTCATGTCATCAATTAGGACATTACATCAGTGAGTCAACTTATTGAAACAGAGCTTTCTCCACCAAATAAACTTCAAGGATGGATAGGTTGTTGTTTATTGAAAACAAAACATGTTTCCTCCAAAAACTTCACTTCATCTTGTGTTCGATTAAAGTTTTTTTGCACATGCCAAATATTCAAAACAACTAGTTTATGAATTTCATGTTTACACTTTGAATCCCCCATGTAATGATTCATGCCATCTACACAAAAATAGAACTTGTGAACCTTGAAGGGTGCACCTATGTAAAAACATAATCAAAGGAGCCACCCAAGTGAATGGACATTCATTAAAATTGCATTTTTGTATGTTTGAAAAATCACACATGAAACATGATAGTTTGGATTGTCATAATTTTTTTGAGAATATTTTCCATTAATTTCAAATTTTACATGCTCAAAGTTTGACACAAATCAAAAATATTTTTGCATGTTCAAAGCACTCAAACATCAAAAGTGGACAATCCTTTTTTTTTTTTAAACATCCTTTTTTTCTACCAAATGTGCATCATTCCTTTTGAAAATTGAATAGGATCGTAACATTGAAAATTGAAAGGGCAAAAGGACTTGAACGAATGAATTTTTTTTTATAACCAAGTTGAGCACATTTGGTTCAAAAATGTTTTTGACCTTGAAAATTATGGATTTTGAAAATGTGCCTTTAACAAAAAGTTATTCACGTTTACGTGAAAGAGGGCATGAATGCATAATATTCATGATATATTAAAAAAATTGAGTATCTAAAATGCAATGTTAAAGGTGGTACCCGAAATACAAATTTTAAAGTTATAAACCAACACAAAAATGACACATGTCATGTGCAATCCTTGGAAAAAAGACTTTCACCTTGGCAGCCTTAGTTCTTTTGACCATGTTTTCACCTACTTGGGGATTGAAACCACAAACTTGAGAAATAGGTACAAGAACACCAATGGTAATCAAGTTGGTAATAATCCTTGTAGCAAAAAAATGGTTGGTGGTTTTTCACAATGTAGAACACTGAACATGTGATGTAAACAAACATCATTAAATATGTCATACTCCATCTTCACATGGAGCTTCCAACACTTCAACACCTCCATTAATGTTATTCATATATTTGTAAATATCAACATTACTAGAAGGCCATTCAATTTGCACATGGCATCTTTTAATCTAGGTTTTAACACACGGGTGAGAATAATTGACATGATCATGACTATGTGGATCCTTTTTCGATCCAAAAAGCAAGTCTACCTTCCATTTGAAGGAACCAAAGATCTTTTGATTTTCCATGTGTGCAATTATAATTATGAAGGATTAGCCCAAGGCATGTTTTAAAATTGCTTCTACAAGTTGCTTTGGGTCACCAAATTGTGTTGGTTTATGCAAAAAAAATTCATTCCTATAAAACCTTTGTCTGGGTCAACCACCTTTCTTGAAGTGATAATACAATGTGGTTTGTTTGAAAGTTCAAACATAATCATTAGATGTTGTAACAAACAAACTCCCCTTTCCCTAATTATTGAAGCCATATGTTATGCACTATTTTTAATAGGTTACAAGTGGGCATGTCTACAAGCTTTTCCAAAGTGAATTTCTAAAAAACAAAATCCATGTTCATTAAATGACGATTCAAATTAATTCTACCATATCCACAACATGCCACCCAAATGGGATGGGACAAGATATGTGTGAGGGATGAAAAACATACATGTTTCATAAATCTTCCTCCCCATTGTTTAACACAAAAATGTCAAAAACTATGCCAATTTTCCAATTTTGGAAGTCTAACGTCATTAACAGCCTTAAAAAAAATAACACCAACATCAAATTGTTGCATATTGAGCATTTGTTTCTTTTAATTATGTGGCATTTTTGTCGGGAATCGACCCGATCTCGGTGCATGCAGGTGAAGTGTTACACACTGTTAGAAGGCTCTCGAGGAGAGCTATAACTTTGCTTTAGACCTCGTCCCAATCCGAGGTTGGAACGAAAAGTTATGAACGCCCAAAGTCCCAGGAGTCCAAACCAGGACAATTTCAGGACTCCACTTTGGGAGTCTTGGGAAAAAGTGCCATTCGGATGCAAGTGCGGCAGTGAGACGCAAAAAATACTATATGGGGGAAGGTGGTGGCTTCCCCCAAGTCCGGGCCGTGGTGAGTCAAGTGATTCCAAAGTTGCCCGTGGTTAGTCCTAACACCAAAAGTGTGCAGAATTAGTTCTAACCAACTTGTTGGTTGGATTTGGATGTAGGACTGAATAACTAAATAGCTTGTCCCTCTTCCTAATCTAATTTTGAAGCTTTCAGCACGCCCCTTTCACCCTTTTTAGTGTTGGAAGTAGGGAGTGTGCCTTGAGTCCTTCCCGATTCCGCAACTTGAGCAAGTTAGTCCCAACTTGGGACTAACCAAGGACTTAGGAGCGCGTCACTGCACACTTTTGGTGTTGGGACTAGCCACGGGCAATTTTGGACTCACTTGACTTGCCACGGCCCGAACTCGGGGGAAGCCACCACCTTCCCCCATATAGTATTCTCTGCGTCTCACTGCCGCACTTGCATCCGAATGGCACTTTTTCCCAGGACTCCCAAAGTGGAGTCTCGAAATTGTCTCGGTTTCGACTCTTGGGACTTTGGGCATTCATAACTTTTCACTCCAACCTCTGATTGGGATGAGGTTTAAAGCAAAGTTGTAGCTCCCCTTGAGAGCTTTCCAAAGTGTGTCGCATTTCACCTGCATGCATCGGTATCGGGTCGATTCCTGACTTTTAGTGGTTGGGAGTCAAACTAGCAATTTGATTCCCGGCCTTTCTTTTGACCATAACTTGTGCTGCAGATGTCCAAACGGCTCATGCGAGGCCATTTTGGACATTTACACTTCAAGACCTTTCTAATGGTATAAAGAACACCTCAATGCAAGGTGTTTTGACCCATGCAATCGTGTTCTAAGTTTTTAGGAGTCTCAGAAGACTCCCAAGTCCCATTTTTGGGAATGTGAGTGGCGACCTCGCACTTCCCTCAAAGTGGGGTTGCGACAATGATATTATAAAAAATTCACGCAACAATCTAAACATAGAAACCCAAAGTGGGGTTGCGTTAGGTTGAGTGGCAAAGTACTTCAAGGTCACATTGTCGGTCCACACCACCACATCTTTGGAGCCTATGTAATGGCCCTAAGTTTTGAGATAATGTATGATCGCCCACATTTCCTTCTCATGTGTTGGCCACTTTCGCTCCATCTCACTCAATTTCTTGTTCTCAAATGCCACCGGTCTTCCTTCTTGCACTAGGACTCCTCCAATTGCAAAGTCGAAGGCATCGGAATGGATCTCAAAGTCTTTGTCAAAGTCGGGCAACTTCAACACCGACACCTTCATCAAAATACCTTTCAAGGTTTCAAAGGCTTCGTCACATGCTCCTTCCCATTCGTAAGTGACGGGGGATTTTTTCAAGAGGTTTGTCAAAGGCGCGGCTATCTTCGCAAAGTTCTTGATGAACTTGTGATAATAGGAGGCCAATCCCAAAAAGGATCTTAAGGCTGACACCGACTTGGGTGGTTCCTAATCCACAATTGCCTTGACCTTGTGATCATCCATCTTCAAACCTTCTTGAGTTATCCTATGTCCAAGGAAGTCCACTTCCGTCACCCCAAATTCACATTTCTCGAGCTTGGCATACAACTTGTTTTCCTTTAGCCTTTGGAACACTTTGCGAAGATGCTCCGCATGCTCCTCCAAGGAGCCACTATAGATCAAAATGTTGTCTATGTAGATGACGACAAAATCATCGAACCATTCCCGAAAAATGTCATTCATGAAGTGCAAAATGTGGCGGGTGCATTGGTGAGCCCAAAAGGCATCACCAAGAATTCGTATGAGCCATACCTTGTGCGGCAAGCAGTCTTTTCTTCGTCCCTTTCTGCAATCCGAATTTGGTAATATCCTGAACATAAGTCAATCCTACTAAACACCTTGGCTCCCGAGAAATGATCAAATAGATCGTCGATTCGAGGCAAAAGATACCGATTCTTCACCGTTGCCTTATTGAACGCTCTATAATCAACACACATTCTCAACGTCCCATCCTTTTTGTGAACAAAAAAGACAGGTGCCCCATATGGTGATTTGCTTGGTTTGATATAACCTTTCATGAGGAGTTCTTCGAATTGAACCTTAAGCTCTTTCAACTCCTCATGGCTCATTCTATATGGGGCCTTGGCGGGAGGTGCCATTCTCGGTACCATTTCAATTGCATGATCAACTCGTCTTCTCGGGGGCAGGTCTTCGAGCAACTCTTCGGGCATCACATTTGGGAACTCTTCCAAAACTTGCTTTATGCACCTAGCGGAAGTCACCAACTTGGTGGCTTCCTTGGGCTCATATTCATCTAACACCCGCATAACACACATCATGCCATAACCCCCCACGCATTTTCTTTCCCAGGTTTATCCTAACATAAAGTGGATGGTTGGCCCACCCACACAAGGCATCTCGTGTGCTTTCACTTTCATGATCCCACTTTTGGAAGGAATCCTAACTAGTTTATTGTGCCATTCTATGAACACATTGTTTTGGGTGATGAATTCCATTCCCAAAACGCAATCCATTCCACCCAAGGTGGAAACCAACAAGTCCACCTTTCCTCTCCAATTCCTTAGTTGGAGAGGCACTTCCTTTGCTTGTGACATAGTGGGATGGCGAACCCCGTCCACGAAATGCACCTCGATGGGTGCCTTAAGCTCCTCCAAGTGGAGCTCCATCCTTTCGGCGCTTTCTCGTGTTATGAAGTTGTGAGAAGCCTTTATGTCTAAAAGACATAACACATCCCGCTTAGCAATCTTCCCTTTCAAGAAGATAAGTCGATTGCATTCAGCTTGGGCTAGGTTGGCATTGAGGACAATTACCTTAGAGCCTCCCTGCCCCACTTTGGACATGGGACAATCTTTGGAGTAATGCCCCACTTCGTTGTAGTTGAAGCATGCTCCCTTGGGTTTCCCACTAGCATCTCCCTTGGGTTGGCTCACTTTGAAAGGAGCCCCTTTCTTCACAAAGTTCCCCTTGGGTTTGAACCCTGCGTCTTGGAATTGTTTAAGCTTATCTTTTGTTGGGCTTCCTTGCCCACGGTTCCATTCTCCATCATGCCTCGGCTTCTTATGAGGGAACTTGTTGTCCTTCTTGAATCCGGATTTTTCACCCTGTCCCACATCCAAGAAGCCCTCCACTTTTGTGATGGCTTCGGATAGTGAGGAGGGCCGATTCTCCTCAAGCTTTTGCTTGGCCCAAGTTGGAAGTCCCATCACGAATTGGCACACACAATCCAGCTCATGCATGTGCCGGATGTCAAGCATTAACTCGAGTAAGCCCTCACATATTGTCTCAAATTTTCATTTGTGGCATTCACAAGGTCACGAAGTTTGCACCTCGAGATGTAGTCGGAGTTCCTTGGGACAAATTTGGTCTCAACGCATTCTTTGAAGAACTTCCAAATGTAGCCATGGTTCTTCCCTTCCTCTTATTTCACTGTCCTCCACCACGTGGCGACATAGCCTTTCAAGTTGGATTTGGCAAGCTCTTCGGCCAAGTGCCGTCAAACCATGGCGGCATGTAAATAATCCTCCATTTCTACAAACCAAGCGTCCACAACCTTTCGGTCACGGGCACCATCGAAGTTCCCGGGTTTGGCTGGTTGGAACCTCGCATCCTTGGATGTTCCTCCTTTGAGGGACGCCACTAACTCACTAAAGTTAGGCCTATTCATCTTGAGGAGGATTTCCAATTGTTCTTGGGTGAATAGGACCGAGCTCTGTTGTTCCTCTTCACTTTCGGGTTCATCTTGGTCTTCCCGAATTCTTGGTTCCTCCTACCCAATTGATTCCGGCGGGACTATTCGATCTTCGTTGGGTTTTTCCAACATGGTTTCTTAAGCTTGCTTACGATTCTTCTTGGGTGCCATCCGAAACTCCCAAGAAGTGAACTGAGTTTAATCAAAGTTTTGATACCAAGTGACGCGTTCCCAATTCCCTAGTTAGCCCCAAATTGGGGCTAGGTCATTCAAATTGCGAAAATGCGGGGGACTGGGGGCACGCTCCCAGCTTCTAGCACTAAAGGGGGTAAAAGGGGTGTGATGAAAGCTCCGGGATTAGACTAGGAAGAGGGACAAGCTACTTAGTTATTCGGTCCTACATCCAAAACCAACCAATAAGTTGATTAGTACTCATTCGGAATATTCTTCGTGTTGGGACAAACCATGAACAACCTTGGACTCACTTGACTCACCACGGCCTGGACTCAGGGGAAGCCACCACCTTTCCCCATATAGTATTCTCTACGTTTCACCGTCGCACTTGCATCCGAATGACACTTTTTCCCGGGACTCCCAAAGTGGAGTCCCGAAACTGTCCGGTTTGGACTCCTGGGACTTTGGGCGTTCATAACTTTTCACCCTAACTTCGGATTAGGACGAGGTCTGAAGCAAAGTTGTATCTCTCCTCAAGAACTTTCCAACGATGTGTTGCACTTCACCTGCACGATTGGGATCGGTTCGATTCCTGACTTTTAGTGGTCGGGAGTCAAACTGGTAGTTTGACTCCCGGCCCTTCTTTTGACCATAACTTGTGCTACAGATATCCAAATGGCTCATGCGAGGCCATTTTGGACATCTGCACTTCAAGATGTTTCCAACGGTATAAAGGACACCTCAATGCGAGGTGTTTTGATCCTTACAATTGCGTTCTGAATTTTTGGGAGTCCTAGAGGACTCCCAAGCCCCATTTTTGGGAGTGTGAGTGGTGACCTCACATTTCCTTCAAAGTGGGGTTGCGACACTATTTGTTATTTATTACATAATCTTTTGCAATTTTAAGGTGAAACAAATGTTAAAAGGTCGATGTAAATTATTGATGTGGAGTTGTAGCTAAATCCATAATTGGACATAGCACATAGAGTTATTAATGCTACTAAAAAATAAACATCCCATGGAATTGAAGAATAAAAAAAATCTTGTCGCAACCCCACTTTGGCCAAGTGTGGGGGTGAAGCCCAACACTTGGAAAAGTTGGAGGTTGGGAGTTTTCCGGGACTCCCGAATGTTTAGAGCTCGACAGCAAGGGGAAAAACACCTCGCATTGGGGTGTTCTTGGTCTCATTGGAAAGGTCTTGAAACGTAGATATCGAAAATGCCCTCGCATTGGCGATTCGGACATCTGTAGTTCAAGTTATGGGCAAAAGAAGGGCCGGGAGTCAAACTGGCAGTTTGACTCCCGACCACTAAAAGTCGGGAATCGACCTCTTCCCGATGTCGGATTTGAGCGTGCGACATGGCGTTGAAAAGATCTCGACGAGGGCTACAACTTTGATTCAAACCTCGTCGCGATCCAACTCTGCAGTCGGGAGTTATGGCGATTCAAAGTTCCGGGAGTCCCGCCGGGACAATTTCGGGACTCCATTTCGGGAGTCTCGGGAATTTGTGCCATTCGGATGTAGCCTCCGCGACCAGCCGCAGAGAATACTATATGGGGGAAGGTGGTGGCTTCCCCCGAGTCCGGGCCGTGGTGAGTCTTGTGTGTCCAAGTGCCCGTGGCAA
>Ga0209611_10002791_pt1 | contig 30586 bp, 25 predicted proteins | sample S1TSphgellanicum_3_FD_187693 | JGI IMG/M metagenome (GOLD analysis project Ga0209611, IMG submission 187693) | Host-associated microbial communities from peat moss isolated from Minnesota, USA - S1T2_Fc - Sphagnum magellanicum MG (SPAdes) (version 2) | ecosystem: Host-associated > Plants > Peat... | reverse complement strand
CGCCGTCCCAAAATCGGCAACCTTTGCATTCAGATAGCCCTCGTGGTATTTGAGTTCCGGGGCATCTGCAAGAGGTCTTACTAAAATGTTTAAGGACTTCAGGTCACGATGTATGAAGCCTCTTGGGGGTCTGCCATGCAAGTATTTCATCCCTTCTGCCACTTGCAGCATTAGACCCACTGCCGCAAGAATTGGAAGTCTTGGAACACCCTTAAGAAACTTAGACAGGTCACTGGCCATCAGATCCATGACGAGGGAGCAATTATCTTTGTCTTTATCTTCGGACCAACAGACTATTCTCACCACAGTCGGGTGGCAAATGCGAGTCAGAATGTCAGACTCTATCATGAGGCTCTGACTCTCATTCCCATTCCTAGGGAGAACCTTCTTCGCATATTTCTCTCCTAACCATGTGGTTTCCTGAACTTTTCCGAAGTTACCTTTCCCCAATAATTTCCCCTTAGGGAGATCTCGAGGATCCACCTTCCACAATGAGGGGACTGCAATTTCTCTGGCGATAGGACCATCTGCTAATGCAGCTGTCCATTTATCCAGCATCTCCAACAACTGTGTAGCAAGGCATGCATCACTCCGAAACCTCAGACAGTCCTCCATTGTATTGTCGCAAACATGGTCTTGCCTTAGGTGCTCCAAGCCCAACCTCAAACTCTCTCGGTCTTCATTTGAAGCTCTCTCCAATTTGAAGAGATCAAATGCATTCAGCTTGCCGTTGCATCCTTCTGGCTCAAACATCACAGTCTGTCTACCAGCAGAACTCACCTTCCGAGGATTGATGCTACAGAGTATCGAAGTGCACCATTCTATTTCGTAAAGGATTTTAGCAAAGTCCTCGATGTTGGTGCCAGCACGTTGTTTGATGGCTCTTAGCAACCACTTTTCAGCACAACAGTCCTTGATCAGTGACAAAGCATCTGTCACAACTCGATACAGTTCTTTGAGCGTTGCCTCATATGGTTCAAAGGCCACAGCAGAATCGGCGCAAGTTGACTCCACAGAGTTCAAAATTTCTTGAGTCTGGGCTGAGAGCTTTTCCACAATACATTTACATTGGAGTTTATTGAGCTTCAATCGCTGTTCATTTTCTCCTGATGTAAGGCCCTCAGCTTTACCTATTGCTGCTTTGACCAACAGCAGGAAATTGGTGGCCATCTATCGTTAACCCTGCACAAAAACCAGATTTTTAGTAAGAACCGATCAGCACGAGTGAATTTGGTCTTGGTGTCGCCATAATTCTTCCATCATAATAGTTGGCCGAGGTTATAAGCTTCAGTAGGAAAGTTACGAGCTTCGTTTATCATTCCCTCTTGGCCCAGCAGTTGTGAGGGATGAGAAAATTATGCTTACGGAGGAGCTCCAGCAGCCGGTGGAGGGACAGAAGGTGCAGAAGCAGGTGCTCTCTTACGGATTTAGTGATAAAAGTACAACAGAAGAATGTTACACCATGCGGATACTACATCTGAGAAATTCACAGAAAGATATGTGCTCCTCGTCTGCTTATGTATACTGCACAACTGCCACACTCCAGTTCCAGACAAGGTCTGTTATCACATATTCCAGATAACCATGGCGTCATGTTAGACATGTGTGCAATTGGACTGAAAACTTCGTCAGTAGGACAGTGCTGAAACAAAGAGAACGTGTAAGATTTTCGATCGAAACAGCTTGCAGCAAGCAAAAGGAAAAAAAAAAAGCAAGCTACTTGCCTCCAACTCCACTTCCAAATTGCAACTAGAAATAAGTTGCTCAAAATTCAAAATTGAAATGCAGCCAGGTCCTTCAACCCGACTGCAAAGAGTACGTGGTTCAAAATAGGAGGCAGCCGACGACGTTGTCTTTTGACCCCTCCTCGCAAACCAGCGAGCAGCAGTTCAAAAACTCGTTTGAGCCCACCTCAGAAGACGGAAGGTAACCTCTGTCCTCTGACACCACCTTTGAAGAACACCCTGTCTCTTCAAAACAAAACCGGCCGTGTTTCTCCTTCGACCCCACCTCCAAGAAGCTCACGTTTCAAGTTTTTCGGACTTTCAAACATACAAGCATGATGTCACGTGTCACATTTTTAAACTACCACATGTGAACATAATGATGTGTAATGTAGTTGCAAGTGTAGTTGCAAATGTAGTCATAAGAACTCATTCTTGGATATGTATAAAGTCTCCATATTTGTATTTTATGAAAAAAATATTTCATCTATCACTTACAACTAGTGATCATTTGCAACTTATCATTTGTTATTATGCTGATTTTTAGTTGCAAATATTGCTTGCAACTAAAATTTAGTTACAAATGACAGTCGCAAATGATGTTTCTTCTACTAATACTTAGTGCAAGTAGTTACAATGAAATTGTATAGTTGATACACAATACTTATTGTGCAATTGTCAATTGGTGATCATAGTCGTTAGATAGTTACTATGTATAGTGAATTTTCTTGTCTAGTTGCAATTCCCTAAATGCATAAATCTTGTAGAACTTCTAGTCACCCACATTAAACCCAATTAATACGCCACATGTCTAGTTGTAAACTAATGATGGTGACTTGACACATAGTTATGCAATAGTGCTAATAAAGGAACATAGTAGTTAATGCCCAATTGCCCTTAAATTACTTGAGTTTTCAAATAATAACTATGGAGTTGTCCTAAGTAACATAAACAATTGCATGACAACTATGCTATTCCCAACAAGAAGTTAAAAAGTTGCAATGGACACATTCTTAGTTATTATATAGTACCTACATGGTTGCATTGTGCATAATTCTTGTGCAATTAAGGTGTACCCTAAAGTTAAACACATAGTTGCAAAATCCCAATTTGTTATGCTAGAGGTTTAGTTATTTCATAGTGCTACAAGAAGAATATATCAATTGTTTAATAGTTGCAACATGTCTTATGTATTAAACCTATTGAGTTGCATTTCGGTGGTTCCCATGTAGTTTGAGAAAGGTAACAACAATTTGCAAACCAAAAAAGAAGCTACACCTCTTAAAATATTAGTTGCGATACAATATCTATAGTGGGACAATAGTTTGTTAGTAGTTGTAGAATGCATAATTTCAAGTTGTCCCATAGTTGTAAATTAATTATAAGATCAACACCTAGTTTACGAGTAATTAGTTGCAACCAAATTACAACAAAAAATGATAGAATTCATCTTTGTAGGTGAATGAAATGCCACATCAACATGTTTTTATGGGTGTAGTTGCAAATTTGTTGCATATGAATTAAAAATGAGTTGTTCCTATGGAATTATAATTGAGTTGTAATGAGTTACATCAATGTATGATCATATATTACATGATGAGTTGCATCTTTTGCAATTCACACAACTTGTCTATTAGCATTCACAATGTGAGTTACAAACTCGGTTGCAAAAAATTCATTTTTCTCATAGTTATCAAAAAGAATTTACACCTATACAATTTCTTAGCACTTGTTCATTAAACCTACATTTTGAAGATATTATTATAAATCCAAATTTATTTGCATCACATATTATTTGTTTAAATAAAAAATTAAAAATATACCTATACATTAAAAATTTCATGAGATGATATATTTTTTTTAAAAGAAAAAAATATTTTTATGATCAACATGGAATAATGATACTTTATGATAAATTGGTTTTATTATCAAATACAACATCAATAAGAAATGTCGGTGCATAATTTATTTCACAAATTTTAATCAAAATACACAAGAAGTTATACATGTAATTGTAATTTACAAACCACCTAAGATATAAATATCTTATTTCATTTGGATTTAAAAAACTATTTTGGCAAAAATTCCCATTGACTGTCCAACTTGGACATTTCAATGTAGATATGCTAACAAACACATCACAATAAATGACATTATAAAACATTATGAATGAATCTGGCTTTAAAACATTCTTTTTTTAAAAGTAACAACTATTTATAACATGCAAATAGACTATATGTGGACTAATGCTTTAACACAACAATGTCATTTTGGATCAATAAAAGCATATTGGACAAACCAAAAACCCATATATTTTGCATTCAACTTACCAAATTATGTTTCGAAATTTAACTGATCACATAATAAAACATAACTTAGTAGAAAAAAATTAAATTTTAAAATCAAATTAAAAACTTCAAATGATCAATTCACTATGTTTGTCATGGTTTAAATTTTTTAAATTTCATGAATTCATGTGTTTTAAATACAAAGAGCAAATAGTAACAACGAATTTTTGTTAATAATGTTATCCACAACACTTGTTCTGCAAAAAAAATTCACCAAAAAAGCCTTTGAGAATTACAAATAATATAATAAATGATCATGATCTAATAAAAGAATTGTTCAAAAGTTTTAAACATAGTTGCAAATAGAATGACATGCTTTATTTCACATTCAATCTTGCATCTTTTCTCTTCCTAGCAAACTTGCCATACGCACATTACTTACCATTAACAACATTTTAAAAATAATAAATGCCATTATGATTCTCATGTATGTTTGGTTGATCCCTCATGTGCACAAAATCATAGCAATTAGAAACTTTAAACCTAATTATTGTGAAACTATTTTTTAATCATTTATTAGCTAGTGTGAAAGTGCCACACGATTTTTAGTCTACCAACATTTAAAATTTTGGTCAATACAAATCGTACCATCCTTTCAATTTAGTACTCTTAGTACAATTCTAGAACATAATACCAAAGTTTTCAATCTTTAAACTTTGAAATGCTTGTATCTCAAAATAATCACATCACTTTAGTGTAAGTAAGAAAGTAATAAGATCATTTTAAACAAAATCTCTGTGAATTAACAAATCATTAACGGACATGATCCTGACATTTCTGATGGTAATCTAACTTGCATGATTTAAACCACATACTACACTTGGTTGGATTGCCATTGGTAAAATCAATTCAAGTTCATTATGATTTTATGGTCAAGTATTCTAAGCCTCATAAATGAAGTTTGGACGTCCTTTTTTCTAACAATCAAAACCTTTCCTGTGCTGTCTTTTTTTGGCATTGAATTTTTCTACTTTTTGATGAAAATGTCTGAATGACGTTTTCCACTATTGTAGGGCAGGTTCAGTTTGAAACACAATCAAGCCTTAGGAAGTTCAGAATATGTTTTATTGTTGGTGTGTTGAAAGTTCCACTCCCAAATTTTTAAGTTGCCTGAAGCATGAACTGTATTCTTATTTCCCTTTTGTAATGCAGATTAAATTCAGACACCCTTATGAATATCTTGAACAAATTGAGGGATCCTATGGTACAACACCTGCACTGAGTTGGGATGGTGAATTTCACCATGTAGTTAATGGACCGGCGGACACTACTGAAGGGTCAAATAACCATTTCACTGTTATTTCTTCCCTCACATTCAAATCCAACAAGGAAACCTATGGCCCTTATGGTGTTACAGGAGATACACCTTTCAAGACTGATGTTGGAAAGATAGTTGGCATTTTCAGGAAGGCAGGCACATGTCTGGACTGTATTGGAGTGTTCATAAGGAGGCCTGAGGTTATTATTTAGTTATAGTGAATCGTGGATGGATCATGGCTGCAGCACCCACTTGCAATTCATGTTAGAGCTTTTTAAGACTTGCCACTGCTATAGAAAAGATTCCAAGATCATTAGAGTTAGACACATCAGACCCTTTGTTTTGGCCCTAGCTTTTACACTGTAATGTCTGTCTCTTCCCCTATTTGAGTGTAGGCCGGAAGTGAGCAAACTGGATATCAGTTCACAAGATTTGCAGGATTTTATTCTGACAATTAATGAAGAATATGAGCAGCAAAAAAGGAACAGGTGAAAGAAATCCAAAACTGACAGGTGAGACCCTGTGAGGACCGATTCCGTTGGGGAAACCATTTCAGTCTCTCCGCGCTCCCCCTTCTTTTCCCTCCTGTGTACTGTTTTCATCCTATCTTCGGTTTTCAGCTGCAGTTTTGGAAAAGGGTTTAGAGCTTAGGAAAAACTGCAGCCCAGTTCTTGAAAATTCTTTTTTTCAAAATCTGATACCCTGATTGGTTTTCAAATTATCATCATCAATACAAGTACCACCAGTTTTCAAGTAAGTCCATTCTAACCTAAATGAGGTTTGAACCAAGATCTTTTCAAAGTAGACTTTAAATATATAAAGTCACACTTAATGGTGGGAAATAAAGTGCATGACTGTCGATGGCCACTATTTCAAACCATTAGCACAATCAATACCTCGCAGATTTAAATAGTGGTTTTAAAGTTAAGACCATTGACATGTCTCAATACCTCACAAATTGCCAAATTATGCAAAATGCTTCAAAACAGTCAAAATACACAAGTCTGCTGAATGGTGAAGTTACTTGCAATATGACCCTGAATGATGGTAACCGTCTTTTGAAGTGATCACCTTGCAAATTTGTACAGGTTCAAACTTCCTGGTTGGGTAGTAGATCAATCTGTGTGTAATGACTGATGGTCACATGGTGGCAATACAAACTTTCATTTTTGTCTCTCTCCAAAGTCTTCCAGTCTAACTTGGTTTTCAATAAATTCTAACTATCATGCTCTCATGACTTGTAACAGGCAACATGCATCAGGTATTAAGAACTGGCAGTACATGTGGATGCGTAGACAATGCATCTTTTGATTTGATCACCGCACAATGCTCCATGGAACTTACAAACTATCACGAAGACTTCTAGGACTGTGACTTAGCATAGGCACACAAACCTTGATCATGCACATTTGCAGAATCTCAAGTGTTCTCAAGAAAAGAGATACTAACCTTCTAGTTAGGACTATTCATGTTTTTGATAATGATGCAACTTCGCACTGATATCTCCAAAGACACCACAGATATCACCAGCTTCTCCCAACCTTGCTACAGCATCTAGCAAAACAACAAGACCCAAAAATCTGCCCTCTCAGTCACAACAGAACAGTTGATGAAACAATAGCTGAGTGAAAGACTATCGGTTGTGAGACTCAGAAGATCATCCCCAGGATATCCTCCAAAGCATAAATGATTTTTTATTTAAGCTTTTGGGCATGTCCACTTGCAAACTTTAGATCTTCCAGTACATGTGCTAACTCTTTTGAAACCATAGATAACCCATGGTTTGGCCCACAATGATGAGATTTGACTGATTTTTTTGCAATGAGTTTGAGGCAGATTTGCATGAAGAATTGGAGGATCTTTCAGTTCCAAAAAAATCATCTGCCTCAGATTTTGCACAAAGGATGCATGGGGGGGGGAATCTTCACTTCCAAAAAGCATCTGCCGCAGATTTTGCACAAAAGAATTGGAGGATTTTGCACTTCCCAAAAATCATATGTGCTTCAATCTAGACCTCAATAGGTGCATTCCTAGTGCAAGCAAACCAGGCTCACTGTTCTGACAGACAGACACTTCCCATGTGGACATTCTCCGGTGAACAATCTGAACCAAAAAAACCACCAAAGAAGAGGCACTCAAAGAAAAACTGATGGGCATACATGCATACATGTATACATACATACATACATACATACAAACCATTGTTGCATGGAATTTGAGCTTGAACTCTATCACTTGCTTCACTTTCTCTGGCTTCTTCTTCAGCGATTTGAACATCTTTCAAAGGCTTGAAGAAATCCTTGATAAATACTTGATTCCTCCAAAACTTGTCCACCTTTCACCACCCTCTTTACTTCCATGTCTTTCCCAAATTTCTTCAAACCCTAGATAATTATGCCTTGAACCCTTCTTCATCACACCACCACCTTCAAAGCAGCATTTGGGTCCTTGTGAAAAACAAACTCACTCCAGATTCTGCTCCAACACCCACCAACCACCTAGCGCTTCACTCTTTCTTGCTCCTCTGTTTTTCAAATTCCAACCATAACCCATTTCTGCTCTCCACTTGTGTTTACTGTGTCTTGATCAAATCAAAGCTTTTCCCAGGAGGGAGGAGGAGGTCACCATCATCATCATCTTAATCCCCCTAATAAAACAATAACTACTCCCCACTTCCCTTCCTTCTCCCCTCTCTCTCTCCATCATCATCATCATCATGGAGACAAAACCCAAACAAAACAGAATCCATACATTTGGATGAGGAGAAGAATTATTTGTACAACCTAGACTTTACTCACAAGGGCATCAAATCAAAATCATTACTGAAATGCTGCCACACAAATCGTAGGTGGCCACAACTCAGATCAAGCCTCCAGGCAAATGAAGTCAGCCTCCATGCAAGTAAACTACTACCCATCTATAGCATTTCTTGACCGGCATGAAGAATTTGTGACTGTGTATATATCTAAGAGGTAATAACTATGAAGTTTTAATTGTCAAACTGCTTCTGCTGATCTAGGCTGTTATGCCATCCATCTACTGTGGCATCATCTTCCCGGAGAAACTCTTCGGCCATTCTCAGAACCCTCACTTTGGTGTCTGTGATTTCTAGAACCTGTTGTGACAATCCCACATTCACTTGATCAATCCATAAGTAAAGGAAATGATGTTTCCCATGCTGAGGGGTTTACTGGATGTATCCCATTAGCAACAACCAGGTGAGGAGTGAAAGATGTGTTCAATTTCAAGATAAGCAGTGAAAAAATGAGTTTTTCAGAGTGGGGTATGTATGAGATAGGTCATAGGTTGAAATCACAAAGAAGCTCCACTTCAATAGGTTGATGGTAATGCAATAATGAGCACAGTCATAACCTTATGCGAGTGCCTCACAAAATGTCAAACCACATCCTTCATCATGAATGAAAGTGATGAACTGCCATGACTACCTACTTAGTGGCTTCATTAGCTCCCAGCGGTGGATGTAGAAAAGTATATAACAATCCACCCAAAATTTTGGGCAAACCATTATATAAGATCTGTGTCCTGGGTTTCTGTCGCATTTCCAGAACCAACAGGGAGATTCAATCATGATGTTGGCTACAGCCTAAGAGAAATAGCAGAGACAGGCACCTGTTTGGGCCTGTCTTATCTGTTTATTTGGAAATGAAAGCCAGTTATACAAACATTTGAAAGAGAAACTAAACCACAAGAGACAAGAGAAACTTGAGGATAGATGTCCTATCCACTTATTTGGAAATGGAAGCCAGTTACACAAACATGTGAAGGAAAGAGACTAAACCACAAGAAATAAGAAACAAGAGAAACAATGTGTACCTTCTGGGGGAAAGAGATATAGTGTCTGTGACGACACATTCATCTTCAGTTAACAGATTTGAGGATATGGGTTAGAAGACCGCACCTCAGGCAAAGCATGCAAAACTCCACTAGACATGCCCACATCTATTCGCCAAACTCGTCCATCACACTTGCTGCAGACCACATCACATCAGACCCTTATTGGCCATTTCTCTTTCGCCCACATCCTCAGACAAAGAGGCCACATTAGGCAAAGTGGCACTGACCACCAGTAAATGATTCCATTTGATCAAAACCATTTTCATTCACACACTTCAAGACTACAATTCCTGCTCAATGGTTTAGTTTCAGCTCCAAAGAAATAAGGTCCACGAGAGGCACAGCTTACCAGTTAGCACCAATTGTTTGAGGGGTGTGACCCACCACAAGGCCCCGGGCCTTTGCAGCCACCAATGCTGCTGACAATATTGCACAGGGCTACAGTACATCCTTCCCCCAGTTCACCAAGTCATTAATGTCAAAGACTGACATTTCCTAAAGACCAAATAGTGATACAGAGGGGTGCCAACAGGAAATTGAGCAATTCAAAATTCAATGCAAAGCATATCAAGAAAAGAAAGTTTGAACAATTGGACATGCTATACAGAACAGGTTGCCAGAGGTGAAAGTGAGTAACCTGAATCTTTTCCTCAGGATTCTCATATCTTTCATGTGAGTAAAGCCTACTCCAGACTACACTATCATACCCTTTGATAGCAAAAAAGGGAATTTGGGCAGGCTGGCCCCAGCGATTGTTAGCATTCTTCATCCAGAGGCTTACTTCACGGTTCATCCTCTCCAACCCATACTCCACTTTCACAAGAAGAAGCAAACAGACCTACCCACAGGTTAAGTGCCAGTGTGTGTGCACTATTCAACTATGTTAAGGAGGCACAACTTTCACATGCACAGGAACAATGAACAAGAAAATAAGCCCCAAAAGAAGGTGCACATTAACTAATCCTTCAAGCGCAGAATTTCAAAACTCTGTTGTTTAGTCTACTCACTTCTCCATTTTTCTCTTTTCATGCTGTTCAAAGTGCAGCTGTGAATGAGCTAACAAACTCCAGGAGTTAACACCCAGGATCCCTCAATATAATTGAAGGGAAATGGATGTCACAGGGACCCAGGTAAATGATCTCACCATGGTGAGGCATGATCCCTCCATGGGCAAACAGCCAGTCATTCACCTTAAGTGCCACCCCATGACGAGCCAGCTGCTTTGCCATTGGCCCTCCTGCCTCAAAGAGCAATGACCTGGCAGCTATTCCCTTCTGCAGCTGTCACAAACCTCCCACAGCCCAACTCTATCATTCAATTGAACATCCCTTGACATGGCTCTAATTCTGCTCGTGATGAGTTTAGCTAAGTAAATGAGATTATTGTATACAGGTGGTGGTTTTGTTGCCAGTATGGATTATAGATAATTGCTTTGGAGTGAATTTTGAATTGCTCGATTTTAGCTGTTTGTAGAACATACGAGATGCCACAAAATTCTGTGTCTTATGACCATAACGGAGGCAGGAAATTGGTCCCAAAAAACATTCTTCATAGGCAGAGGTGTATGAAAGAATGAAGGAACCATGCTCTACACTGATGCAGGGACCAGCTCTATAGCACCTTTTGTGAAAGCAATGCTGAAAAGTGAAAGAACAGGAAAAGGAGAGTGAGTACATTGAGACAGATGAACAAGACGGGAGTACCCTAAGATAATTGAAAAAAGGGAGCCAATTGCCAAAGCTGAATCCTTGATCAGCCTTCTTCTCTTGTGAGGTTGCATACCACTCACCAAATGCTGCCTCCCAGTTTCCACCATAATCCTCCTCACAACAATCTGCAAATGCTTCAGCTTCTTTGAATCCACCTGGTGTAACATTGCGGAAATCACCAGCTACATTCATGGTTTCATGGTTTCCATTGATCTGGGCACCCCAAATGAAACATGTAGATGCAGACACAAAACAAAAAGTTTCCATCAAACCTCATCACAATTTGGCTGCACTTTTTTATCTTTCTCAGAATTACTCAAATGATCAGAACTTAATGAATTGAATTGCACATCAGTGGTTCATTTCTTTGTGAATGTTGGCAAGCTCCAATTGAGACCTGTAGCCCTTTCAGATAATTATTTTTCCTGTATACCAATTCTTTCCTGTTGGTGCTCTGCAGACAAACAAGAGCCCAGAGATTCTGTTCATGTATATGCTATACTGATGTGGTCTGATGTCCCAGAAACAGAGCAACAGAGACAGTAAAAAGACTGAACCTGAAAGACACTGCCGCCATTGCTACGTGCTTGCTTGCCCAACCATGCCAGCAGTGATAATATTGCAATCTCATCCTCCCCTCTATCAAGTACATCACCTACTTGCACCAATACCTGCGCCCTCACCAGCAGCAATGTTTCAAATCAACGTAGACACTGCCAGCCAGCAATGGGTGTGAGCTCAATGCAGCAGCACAAGTCATTAGGGTCTATGAGATCAATGCAGCAGCAGCAGCAGAAGTAGTTGGTGAATTTGGACTGCTCCACAACCCTAATCTTTGCTTCTTCAGCTTTGTTGGATTGGAAAAAGCTTTTGACCAGCCAGTTTGTTTGTTTGTTACCGTAGTTCCACCAATCCAGCGATACAGTCCATCTTTGCTCAGAACTCCAGCCAATTGTAGAGCCCAAAGCGTTCTCTCAAAATCCCCGTGTAAATCACCAACTGCATCATTCATTCCCCTCAAACCCTCAATCTTTCATCACCCACTATGGCTTTCCACACACACACACACACACACACATATGCATGCCGTTGCTTCCTGTTCTTCTCTCACACATACACTCACACATGTACTCCCCCTTAGAACATCCAACCCAATACAATTAATTATAAAAAAAAATTAAAAAGAAGAAGTTTGAAACACAGAGACAGAGAGACAGAGAGATGTGTTTACAAACAACAACACTTACTGGCGACAATTCTTCGATCGGGAGCCGAGACAATAGTCGGAGGCTGCTGCGGCTGCTGCCCCTCCTCTCCATTCTCATACAAAATTGGCTTTACCGCAGCATCAAGCGCAAAATTGCTCAATCCACCGACGACCAAACCCCTAGGAAGAGGCTTTCCCCACAAACACCTGCAAAAACAAGTCGCGGATGCTGCAACGACAACACGTCCAGCGCTGCTACTACTACTACTACTACTCCTACTACGACCACTAATACTGGCTGAGGCGTGAACCCTAAACTGCTGCCGAAGTCCGTCACGAGAACAACAAGACGAAGAAGAAAAACAACAACAACAAGAACAAAAAGAAGAAGAAGAAGAAGAATGGAGGAAAGCAGCAGAAGAAGAAGAAGAAGAAGCAGTTGCAGCAGCTGCAGGAGGAGGCAAAGAGATGGTGGGATGGTGATAGTGGAGAGGAGAAATAGAAGGGAAGAGTGATGAGGAAGCTGGTGGATGCAAAGCAACAGCCATGTTCATGGTAGCCTAGCAACCCAACTTCTCAACTGTCAAGAGAATGGAGCAACCCAACAACCCACAACACTCCTCAGTTGGGGTGTCAGAGTTGATTGGTTTGTTGGTTGGTTGGTTGGTTGGTTGGTTTGGGTCTTCTTGTTGTGGATTCAATTGGTAGGTGGTAGGAACCAGTGTTGTCCGGTTATCTATTTTTGGGACAAACCTCCGGAGATCACCAACATATATAGCATTTTTTTAATTAAAAAAAGCATATTTATTTTTTAAATTCTTATTCAAGGAAATTTAATTCTAAAGATGGTTATGTATTCAACCCCTTTTTTTTTTCTTTTTTTTTTCCCCATTTGCCAGTTATGAATGAGTTAGATTTTTTAAATGTTAAAAAACTATGGATATGTATAGAGCATATGCATTGCCAAATTTCAAATCTGAATTGTCTATCAATTTTTTTTATTACATAGTGTAATTCATAAATGTAGTAAAAAAACATGAACACCTTACAAAGTCAAATAGCTTATTGGGAAATTGAACCCCAATTCTTGAAACAAGAAATATGGCCATTGTAACACAATTACAAAAACTAGTGAAGCTAATTTCTATAAATTAAAAAAAAACACCCAAAACCACCCCCAACACCCAAAATCTAAAAGCCCAAAAAAATATCAAAAACTTAATGCAACTTATTCAACAACATACATGTTGTCAATGAGGTGTGAGGTCCATAAATCAATCTATACATAAACTATAAGTCTTACAACATCACAACAATTGAAATCAATTGCAATGATGCAAACAAAATCAAAAGCAACTTTGAATTTAAAAGTATTAGCTAGAAAGGAAAAAAACAAAAAAATTATAAACATGGTCAATTAATGACTTACCTAATTTGCATTAACTTGTAATTGTTCAAAAAAACCAACTTCTTTAATCAAATCATAATTCTCTTCACCTATAGAATATTTTGTGATCATATAATCTTCAAGAACAACAATACATGTGCAATTCAATTGTGAATCATTAAGTTAATTTTTACCATCCTTATTATCTAGTCTAGATTCTCCATTTGCAAACAGAAATGCTGCAAGGCTATCAACACACCAAAGGTTAAAACCACATTAAGTCTTTATTTGGGACCCTAGAATCCCAAGGATCTATTTGACTAGACATCTATTTGACTAGACAGCCAACATTTTGAAATTGATTTTCATGGGATTGCCACCAAGAAAAGAAAATTGCACATACAATTGGGAGGATAGATAACCTCCAAATTTTCTTAAAATATTATAGTAACAAAAGCATGAAAAGACTCCTTTATACAAGTTCTGAGACCAAACATCTTTTTTCAAACTATGAATTATATACATTAGCAATTGTTCCACATGGTTGGGAAGTAAAATTGAGTCGATTAAAGCAAATCATAAGTAGTGGAATCATTGTTTTTGCATCTATTCAAAAGCAAGACAAATTGATTCCCCAGACCCCACATAGTTCTCCACAACCCATAGATATTTGAAATGGGGATTTGACATGATGGTAAGCATGTTATGACCATTTTGTGGATCAAATGTTTTTTTGAAAAGAAGAAAGGTCTAATCACCTTAATGACTTCCCACCACATGTTATTTAATAGGATTGAAAAGCTCTGAATCAAATTTGCCAAAAATTTCAAACCCATCACTAAGTCCAACTACCTCAATTTCCATGTTGAGTGAAATGTTAATAGCTCAAAGCATCTAGCAAAAGTTAGTGCCCTCTTGATTGCATGAAGTAATTGCCTTTACAATAATCGAGACTTGGGCCTTAAGAACTCATTACTACAATGTTATTGTTTTCTAATTGCCATAACATAAAAGGATAGTTTTTTAAAACTCAAGACATTTCTCAAACATAATGATTTTGCTTGTAAAAATTGTTCTAACATATGTCTTTAGTTGCCAAAGTGGTAGCCCACTCTCAAAACATGTTTTTTCCCATTATTACCTCCCCATCATGGATTTTCTTGTCCAAATAATTTTTTTGTAAACTTATTTGGGCATCTTTCATATTCACTTGCCTCAAATCCATAGAAATTTTGTCATCATTCATAGCATATTGACATGCTTTAAACAACACATGGCCAAAGTAATTACATTCATAAACTCATGAAATGTTCATCAACTCACAATCAACAATGCTACAACCATGGAAGCCAAGTTGTAACCCTCATCTTTTACAAAAGCAAAAACTCAATGAATTAAACAAAATTTCTCAACCAATGATTGCAATTGTTGTGCCATGTAAAGGCTAATTGTCTCATTTACCTTCAATAACCCAATAGTAACATGCATAAGCTCCCAAACTTCAATGAGATAATTGATAACCAAAATGAATATGTTAACACCACCTCTTAACATCCATAAATCAAATGAAGTATAAGCAATTGTGCACTTGTAAATTTTGGAAAAACATGCATTTCTATACACTTGGTGACCATAATAATAAGCATTTTTTCCATAAGTTGTGAATATGATGGAAACAAAACATGGAGGCATTGGCGTGTGACTAACCTTCATAACTAGAGATGTTCTCACATGTGGAAAAAACTTTGTAGCCCTTGTAGATATACAACACCAAATCTTCAAGAAGCTTACGTTGCAGGTCATCACAATGTTTGTAAGGATTTGAGGTCCCAAAAAAATCTTTGACTACATTGCTAATAACTCCAACCTTTTTCTTTGTTGGTTACCATATATGTTCTAATTAAACCACATTAATAAGCTGCAACTTCTTGGTAATAAACAACTTTGGGTGCATACAATGAATTTGTGTATTCAAAAAAGTGATTCCATTACATTTGTTCTTTTTATAAACCCCTTTTGGCTAAAAATAGATTAGCTTTTAATCAAAACATTTTCATTTGTTTAGACTTGTAAATAAATGCATATCAACATATGTGGGTTCACAATGTCACAATAAAGAGGTTATCTGTCGCAACCGTAGCTAAGGCAAGAGGAAGCCCGAGAGCTAAGGCGAGAGCAAGCCCGAGAGTCAAAGCAAGAGAAAGCCCGGGAGTCACATCACACTCCCGAGAGTGTAAGAAAGTGTGAGGGAGTGTGAGGGAGTGAACATTCACACTCCCAAGGCAACTCCCACTTTGGGAGATGTAATCCCGGTGGACTTCCAAAACTTCAAAGAGCGATTGCAGGGGTCAAACCTCAATGTCTTGTGGCGTTTTTTATATCATTAGAAAGCTCTTGAAGTGTAGATATCTAAAATGGGCTCTCATTGCTCATTTGGACATTTGAAACACAAGTTATGGCCAAAAGAAGGATCAAGAGTCGAATTCCCCGGAGTCTGCCAGTTTTGACTCCTGACCACTAAAAGTCGAGAATCGACCCGAGATACTTGGCTGCAGAGAACGTGCGACATACCTTTGAAAAGGTCTCGACAAGATCTACAACTTTGCTTCAGACCGCATCGCAATCCGAGGTCTTCTCGCAAAGTTATGGGGCTCCAAAGTCCTGGGAGTCCAATTTGGCGCGATTTCGGGACTCACACTCGGGAGTCTGGGGAAAAATAGCCATTTGGATGTAGCCTCCGTGGAGAGCTGCAGAGTATACTATAAAGGGGAAGGTAGTGGCTTCCCACAAGGTCCGGGCCGTGGTGAGTCTTGTGTGTCCGTGTTGCCCGTGGCTTGTCCTAGCACCAAAAGTGCTCCAACTATACACTAACCACTTTGTGTGGTTCCACGCAGGCCTGTGTGAGTGATTAAAGCTTGTCAACTCTTCCTAGTCCCATCCCGAAGCTCCAACACGCCCCTCTACCCCTCAAAGTGTTGTGAGTTACGGAGCGTGCTCCGACTCCTCCTTTTTCCGCTGCTTTCTACTTGGGCTCACATTTGAGCCCTTTAAGGAGTTGGGAGTGCGTCATTATCATTAACATCAAAAAACCCTAACAAATGGATGAACGATTATGAGGATTTAAAAATGCAACTTGAGTTCTTATAGCTACAAGTTACACAACCTCTATTGTTTCCACATTGCCAATTGTCACAATATTAACTACTATGTTTTTTACATTTGAAATGTTCTTAGCAATATTTGATGTTGTCAAATAAAAAATGTTGGAATCAATTTTGCCCACACTTTCAATAATATCAACAAAGTGGAGCTTTCTTTGTTTTCCTTTAACCATTGCACAACAAAAACCTACACCCTACCCACACTTATACCACTATTTTTGTTTTCAAAAAAACCAAGAAAACCTTTTAAAATAAATTTTCACTATTTATTTTGATTGAACTAACCAACAAATAAAATGTGCACATAAATTTGATGAAATTTGTTAATATGTTTAAATGGCATTAAGAAGCTACATCAAGTACTCTATGAAATTTAAAAATATCACCACTCACACCAACAATTTCAAAACTAATTTTTTTGAACCATTCATAAAAATCACGAAATGAACATGTTTGCATTTGTTGTTTGGTTCCATAAGAGGTAGCCATAGTTGCATGTAAACAATCACATCCAATACTTGGGATGAAATTCAAATTTATAAGAAAACAAAGCAAGTGAATTCAAATATTCAAGTAAATGAAAATGTGGTTGCACCTCACCAATTCTTGGAAATATTATTGTAAAACATCACACTTGAGGATGTGCACAATAAATATAAAAGAGAGATGTATGAGATGGTGTTCATGAACACTATAAGCCTAAGAAATGATGACTTTGGATAAGGTTAGATAGTACACATGTTTTGTGGAACCCCAATTTTCATCTATAGGGTAAGAATAGAACATCAAAGGCCTACTTTTAAACTTTGATAGGCTCACATCTTAATCTTTTAATGGAAACCAAATGTAAACAACTTGGAATAATGACATGCAATAATATAATGCCAATAGAAAAAAACATATTCAACTAAATCAAGAAATCACCACAAACATTTGAAATTAGTAAGCATTTCACCTCCAATATGCTTTCCAAGTTGACATTCTCATGATAAACAAATCAAATCCATCAACATAAATGAAAGTTTAATCAATAAATATGCTAGACTACAAAAGAACCAAATCGCAACATTGATTAACATAATGTAGATTTTGTCGAGTCCACAAACATGCTTTATAGCTAGTGACATGTCCACAAGTTGTTAGATCGTTCACAATGTTAAAGCACAAGTGACAAGAAGGGAAAACCACTAACTTGACTATTAACAAAATTGACAAGTGATCTAATGTTGGACCTCCATCAACATGCCCGTTCATAGAGTTTTAAACACACATTTTTCAAATTGAAACTTGAGATAAACACACATAAAAGACACCCTAAACCCCATCGCCACACTAAACTCCATCAAAGTTCATCATTGTAAGATGAGTGAAAAGTGACAACAATCACAAAATGTAACATTTATGTTGTTTAAGGTTTGAGATGTGGATATGGCCCATTGAAACACAAAAAACTTTTAAAAGTTCAAGTGCATATGCATATCTTTCAACCCTTAAAAACCTGAAACCGTAAAATCTAGATTTGCATAACATAGGATACACATCTAAACATAAACATAGATTATAATGAATGTGACATGCATCACGTTATTGGCAAATTGAAGTCCAATGGATATGGATATGCATTAAGTTATCAATGAACATAAGTTTGCTAGTTATGTATAACACTTATTTTTAGATTTGAAGCAAGTTCAAAATATGTATATATGCATATCCAACAATTATAGATATTGATAATTGGGTTGAATTAGATAATTGGACAACATTGGTAGGTACCCAATGTTGTCCATGTATTGTTCAATGTTGGCCAATTTTTTGAATCAATTCAAGGTGGGACGGTGGTGTCAAATACCTTTTGGTTGTATCAAACTCGGTATATTTCCACTTACTTGCTAGTTCTCAAAAATTTTAAATACCGGAAATACAAAAGAAAGCTTTCAACACACATGTTCGTTGAATATTTAATTAATTTTGATTGAAAATACAATTTTCTAATTTTTTGAATTTTTTTTGAGAATTTTGGTTTTTTAATTTTTTTGAAAATTTGAACATTTTTGAAAATAACTTAATTAACATCAAAGTTGCCAAGGTACTATACTAATTAATTGTGGTATATAAATTGTGGTTGTCAAAATAATTTTAAAAGTCAAAACATTAGCCAAAAAATTGTCAATTCTTGCATGAAAACCATTGGTTCTTTGAGGTTTTTGAAATAATCAAGATAATAGTTTTTTGTTTTTGAATTTTTTTCAAAAGAATGAAACAAATGATTTTTTTTAAAAAAACATTGAAAGGATTGGATTTGGAAGTCTTTAAATTTTTTTTAAACCACCCAATATTTTTGGTCTTGATTTCAAAAGGAAATTTTAATCCTAGTTTTATTTTTATTTTAAAAATGGAACCTTTAATCTAATTTTGAAACTTTTTTTTAGATTTAATTTTTTCTCAATTTTGATCATTTTCACAAGGAATTTGAAGCCAATATGATTTAAAACTAGGTCAAGTTCCATTCCCATTCCATACATCTTAAAAAAAACTCAAAACTAGAAAATTCCAATAGGGTGCTTTATTAAAAAAAAGAAAAAAAGGTGTGTAATGTGAGTTTGTTTAACTAATGGTTCATTTAGACCAATGTTGTGTGTGTAAGTGTTAATAACCATATATATGATAAGTAAATCCCATGTAAGTGTAAGTCATGTCTAAACTTATTAAATTTACACTTACACGAGGCCAATGTAAATATTTGTCACTTACATAACCCCATGTAAATGTTTTGGGACATGTAAGTGTAAATGTATTTATTAAGGTTATTCATAAAATAACCTTGTCTTTAAGCTTATTTTCACCTTCAAACCCCTCTTTTAATGTATCCATAAATGAGGAAATTTTATTAAATATGGGTATGAAATGTCAAAACTTAACATTTAATGCATATGGTTTTAGAGTAATTATAGTAGTTGTATAGGTATGAATAATGAAAATGTTTGTAACAACAATGGAGGTGTTTAGGAAAAACGAAAAACAAGGTGAAATCCATTTTATCAAAGAAATATATGGTTTTCTGAGTTCCCCCTTCCCTACCCCCTTGAATGTGTATTTTTTTTGCATTTAAAAAATAATTTCACCCTATTTATGACCAAACTCAATGTTTTTAATAGGGTTTTGGCAGTCCAAATGAAAGTATGTCATTTTGGAATGTATAAGTAGTCTTGCATTCCTTTTTGGTTTATACTTGAATGAAACATTTAAAATTTGTTTGATCGATTTGAAATATTCATTAACATTTATTGGTTGAAAACTTAAACATACATATCCCTCTTTCATTGTTTAACATTTTAAAACATTCATTTTATTAAATCCTTAGTTTAGAACTCAAAATAGAAAACAAATGGGTGTCATCGTTCCTGTTATTGTACGCCAACCGTGATTACACCCACCCATGATGTCATGTTGACGTCATTAATTGTTATCCATCCATTAAAATCTAACACTTGGCATCATGAAGATTTTTGGACATAAAAATTATTTTCTTTTTGAAATATTGATCTCCATTGTCCATTATGATTATTAATGATGGTCTAAGATTGTGACACATGGTATAATAAAAAATTATCACATAACATATTAATTACATTTTGAAAATAAAATAAAATTAGTAGTTAAGTAGGTTGTACATAACCATAAGTAGATAGGTTAGTAGGATTTAGGATTTACATACCTATGTACTTACCTAGGAACTACATACCTAGCTACTTACATAAGTAGGTAAAAAGTAGGACCTACTTACTTACCTAGGTAGATAAATAAGTATGAAAACACAGAATTAACTGAATTAAGTAGTAGCCATGAATTTATTTTTTTTCCAATTTCATGTTTTGCTTTTAAAGTTAAGTTTTTTATGAACTCATCCCAACATAATATATGTATTTTAATGTGAGAGAGCAAAAGAAAAAATGTTTCCTTTATATAATTTGTGGGAAGATATTTCAAAAACGAATAATATGGGTTAAATCTTTTAATTGCACCCTAATTGCGATTGAATTGCAATTACAAAAAAGAATTCCCAGATGTTTTATGTTTGATTTAATTTAAAAAATTAATCTGAATTTTATAAATAATCATCTGACATAACTATTTGAATTAAATATTTGATAATTAATGATATAGATTGATTATTTCATTTAATTGATATAATTCAGATAATTATTTTATTCAAATAATTAATTATCAAAATAAGTATCAAATAATTGATTATCAAAATGAATATTAAATCATTATTTATAAAAATAACTATTGGATAATTAATTATAAAAATAATTATTTTGATATTTAATAATCTGAATTCAAATTAAATGCAGTAATTACTCACGGAAATTAAAAAATTATTTACTTAAATTATTTGAATTAATTAATAAAATTTAAATAAATAATTCAATAATTAGTGAATTTAAATAATTATTTATTATATGAACTGATTAAAAATAAATTATTTTAAGTTGAGTAATGAATTCATATGAATAGTTTATTATCAAGTTTAGGTAATTAATTCGTAATAATTAAGTATATTACATATTAGTTATTAAATAATATTTTTTTTAAAAATTAAATATTAAATAATAAACATGAATTTGAGTAGAAGACATTAAGACATATAAAAACATATCCATATGTACACCCTTATTGAATGTTTAATAGAATATATACATTGCTTTTAATTTTAATTCAAAAATGGACTTTCATCCTCCATGAAATTTTATGGTTTGATATGTATGTATGATAACATAATATTGTGAGTTGTAATGTAATGGAATTTTATTGATATAACAATTGAACACTAATCACAAGAAAAAGATTATAATATTTATTTCAATATGTAAAAATAATCAATTAATTAATTATGAAAAACGAAAAATCTGAATTAATTAATTTCACAAATTATCTGAATTAGAAAATAATTTATATTAATATTTAATTATTTAATCTAGTTTTTAGTTCATAGTAATTAAATAAATTAAGCAATAAAATAATATTTTATATTTTTAAATTATTTTTAAATATTATATAATAAATATGTTACAAGATGCAACCCTTGTGGGTGCCAAGGAGTTATCCGCAAAAGAATTGGTTATTATCAATTCTACACTTGCTCATGTAGCCTAAAAAAACTCTAGGTATATAAGCTTGAATACCTTGATGTACCTCCAGTATAAATATTCTTAATATAATTTATGTAGCATTGGGATTTAATTTGAGGTTTACAAATTTACACTTCATATGGATAGTGAATTGGAATGTAATATTTTATTAGGGGGTAAGTAATGGCACCATAATGGCCATCCAATTGTAAAACAATGTTAATATTGTGGCCATGTAATGGCGCACGCACACACACACACACAACAACTAATGGCATTTAGGTGGCCATGTAGTGGCACAATAGTGGGCAATTAATAGTACAATAGTGGTGACATAATATCCAACCAACTCTATGAACTAATTTCATAGTTAAAAACCAGTTACAAAGTTTATTATTCATGGATGGTGGGTATGTGGACATGTGGTGTAATTGCATGTATGAAAGTTGTATGCTAGTTAACTCAATGTGTAGATCATTTTTAATAGTCTTAACTTAGTTGCATATTACAACTACAATGCAACTCCTGAAGAAAACAAACGTAGTTGACCACATGCATGAATACAATTTGTTTAAATTACCATATATGAAACACATTTAGAACTAATGTGCAACTACTAAACAACTAGCTTATTTTGTGATGTGAAAGTTTATTTATTAAATCATTGTATTTATAAAATGTAGTTGCATAGGAGTTGCACTTAAATGAAGGATGTAATTGTAACACAATTGTACTTGAATAGTTTTTGAATCTTAGCTATAGGGCAATGTGGTAATTGTGGACACAATTTTTCACAATGTTTACATGGAATGTAAATAAATTTCATTATGGGATTTACATTTATATGAAGTGGAAGTCCCATACCAATTACATGCACAACACTGGTTTAAACCCTTGGGAGGTCATTCTTTACATATTTTAAAAAGCATTTGACACAAATTTTTAAATTTTTTTTGGAAATAATGGCATATTCTTAACATTGTTTAAATATAATTTAAACATAATTTCAAATTGAATTATTGACACCCTATTATTAAATAAAATTTTTAATTATTTTTTCAATAAATTGAACTTTATATGTTTTTGCATGCCATTTGTAATAAAATGGAAATGACTTCCTCGATGTTTAGACCTGGACTTAAGGTTTGGTGATATAATGACATTGATAAGGTGATGGTAGGTTTTAAATCAATGACAAATTTAATTTTTGTTTTAGTGAACATAGATATTTTTTTATTTTACTTCATACTGTTCATACCCACTAACGTTTTTCCTATATTTATGCTAGTTGTGGGCAATAGAACATTTTTGTTCATGATGCATGATTAAAAAATAATTATTGTGTCATCATTATAGAGGAAGCTCCTTGTTTGCCACTTGATGCCATTGGCTTTTCACTTCACTCCTTTCATCTCTTCTCCATCATGTCTCCTTCATTTCACAACTTTCATGTTTTCATAACTCTTCTTTTCTCTCCCATCTCTTTTGTTTCGTAATGTTTTATGTTTCCACAACTTTTGTTGAATCAACTCCTTGTTGTTTCTTTCACATGATGTTCTTAAAATTGTCAAGTTTGAATTCAATTTTTTTGCATTTGCTTGCATTTTCTTTGTCTTGCATTGCTTTCATGTTATCATGGCTTAATGTTATCTACTCCTTGTTCTTTCTCTTGTGATAATGCTTTTAATGTTGTTAAAATCATTTAAATTTTGGCATTGTCACTTGTTGTGTGTTTTCATTTTTGTGTTTTTTGCCATTCATCTCTTCATGTTGTGAACATGTTCAACATTCAAATTCAACTTTGACACTTGTTATCATTATTTCATTTGTTTCCAACCTTCATACAAATAATCTTTTATGGTATATTCTTTGACTTGTGTTTATTATTATTTCAAAAGTTATAATTTGTTGTCATGTGGCCACTAGAATTTGTTTTGTTAATCTAATTTTTTCATCTTGGTTGTGATGGCAAAAACTTCTAGTCCTATGCAACGAGTTTGAAAATGAAAACATGAGAATGATAACAAATTTTATGGAAGATATGTTTGGATCTTGGGTAAGTGACAATATATTGTTGTCTAAAACAACGATGAATGTTATTGAATTGGAAATTTTTTGACTGTCCTATAATTTTGAACTTTTGATGACCAAGGAGGTTAATGATCAAGTCAAATACAAAAATATTGCATGGTACTCAAATTTTCTCATGATGCAACATGAAAATCAAAGATGGATTGAACATTTTTGAATGACCAAAAAGGTTGTGTAATTGATGGAAAAGTTGATACCCTTGATTGAAAAAAAAACACAAAATATTGATTTGTTTTTATTGTTAGCATCAAAATTGCAATTTCATTGTACAAACTTACACATGGAGTTGATTATTTTCAATGCAACAAAATGTTTGTAATTAGTAGATCTTTTGTTCAAACACGGTCCAACATGAATTCATTTTCATTGTCAATGAGATGTTTAAAAATTAGATATAGTGGCCAAGGTTAAATAGTTGTTTCAAATCTTAGCCACTTATAATGATTTGTTTGGCCTCCCATTTATTCATGTTGTGCGCACAAATACACATCTAAAAGCCCAATGGTTTGTTTACTATTGGTTATTTTTCCTATAACGGTGAATGCATGGTATAATGGTTCAATATCAATAGAAATTACATGATTCAAATAAACATGGTTGTTATTTTTTAAAATTTTATTATTCTAACCTTTGAATAATATATGTTCAATCACCTACAAACCTTCCCAAATTTATAAGAAAATTTATATTTAATATAGTTGATGCCATTTTTAAAATTGGAAGTTTTAAAAGGAAAACCCATAAAGTCCATATGAATAATGCCCCATCTAAAGCTTCTAAAAAATATGCTTTTGGAATAAAAAAAATTGAAAAAAAACCAAAATTGCAACTTATATAGACTTCTGAAAATATGTTCAAATTTTAACCATTCAAAAGTTCTTAATGATTAAACAATTAAGGTTCTCCAAGAAAAGATTCCTCACATGAGTTTATCATCTTATATTACATTATATATTGAGTCCCAATAACAAATTTGGAATGTGAATCAATATATTTTTCCATTTTGTGATGTTCTCATTAAATGACCAGTCCATATTTTCAACCTGTAAAGTCAATTACTACTAATAAATGATTTTTTAAATAAAAAAATAACCACAAATTTTTTTTCATAATGAAATTGTTAATTTAAATCCAAATCTTAATTAGTAGATCTAAGGATATATTAATCATGTCATATGTATTTGAATAAGGGTACCCAAGGAAAAAACACCATTTCATCACAAAAATGTACTATTGTACCATCTACCCATAAATCAAAAGTTCATAACATTTAACTATAGGCAATTGTTGATCATTAAATAATATTCCAAAATATTTTTGTAGGACTTTTGAAGTCGATGAACAACTCCAAAATTTTTCAATTGTTTAACTTTATTGAAAAACAATTTATGAGGGCTTATTCAACCATAAACATGGATTAAAAGATGCGATCCAACTTTACATCGTTGGGGACAAAGGTTATCCACTTTTGTTTTGATTCATGATCCCTCATAAGGAAATTACAAATGTTCAACACACCACATTGGAAACATTTTACAATATCATAAATGCATAAATCAATGAACCATAACTTAATCTAAAAGGTAATGAACTTTCAGGAACAAACTAACGATTGATTTTTGAAGCATTTCTAGGAAATATTTCAATATGCAAATAATGAACAAATGCATTTGAATTGAATTGCAAAAAATGAATAATTGCTTGTGAGTTGAATTACAAATTTAGTTGTTTTTATAAAGTTCAATGCCTGAATTTCAATTTGATTGAAATTGAATTTTTTAATACACAAATTTATACTCTTCATATGTGTTTTGATGATTCATCATTGGCTATTCATTAGAAGAGGATTAAAAAATTAATGGAGGTAGTTATGTTTGATCTTTGATGAAGGTGTGACACATTGTAGAGTTGAGATTTGATAGTATGCTCTCCATATCCTTATTGAATTTGTAAACATTCATGTCTTTTTTTTTCAAATACTTGAGTTGTTGTTTGAAGGTCTTATCTTAAGACTTGGTATGCGTCTTGTCAATGTCAAATTGAATTGTTTGGATTTAGTCCATATATAGTTTCCACAAGGATTTTATTATGCTTATCTGTGGCCATAATGATAGGTATGAAAATTGATGTCCATTTTTAAAAAACTCTTATGCTGTTGAGGGTTCTCATTAGGGTTGGTGTTGGATGTTTGTTGTTTTTCATAGGTGTTTTGAAATTTGAAAAATCATGAAAATTGATTGTTGCAAGACATTGAAGATTATTTCGTCCAAAATACTATGAAAAATCAGTCATATTGATCATTTTTAATATATTTGTTCCATGATTGATGCATAAGTTAAGTTGCTCAACATTATGACTATCTTCAAGAACATCATCTTCTTCAAATATCTCCTACATGAAAGAACAATTGATTCTATAAGAAAAATAATCCTATTCTTTGTTTTATTGTATGTAAACACCATCTCTTGGTGCATATTCATATGTAGGTCCTTCATATGCATTATAACGATCCTTGTTATATTGTTTTGGCAAATATAATCTTTTTCATTCTTCCATGGTAAAGTCCTAATAAGATGTGTCATGGCCAATGCTTTTGTGGTAATCATAAATCCTCTTGTAATCACCATTCATGTAATTCCATTTGTCTTCATGCATCTTGTGAATTCTTGTTGTTTTTGAATGGGTTTTTCATTATAATTCCTTCGATATCTAATTCGGTAGTTAACCAATTAAGATGATCATTATTTATTTTGTTTTCAATTAAATTGGTTAATTTTATTTTGTCCATTCCTTTTAAGTATCTTGTTTGTCAACTATCCCATTTTCAACTATCCACTATCTTTAGTCATTTTTTTCATTTCCTAACATGTAGTGATAATGTTGCGATGTCATTAGCAAGGTCATCTATGTACATATTGATTCTAGTAAGTTTTTATAGTGATATGTAACTTCTTTCTTAACTTCAACATTATTTATAAATATGAATGAAGCTTAGTATACATAGTCCAAAATACAAATTGTGTGATATAAAATATGTACATATAATGAAATGCAATAACTTGCTTAAAATGTAAGGTTGAGCTTATAAAATTTTCATAAAGTTGTACATATCTACATAAAGAAAAACCTCAAGCTAGTTTAAAACTTAAAACAAAGGAACACCCATGGTTTACATTCTAATTCAATTTTGAAAAAAGTTGATTAGTAAGTTAAATTTCAATGGGGTTCCAATTAAATTTAAAAAAATTGAATTAAGAGATCATAGAGCCTAACCCATAACTTGGACCTAATCCTGCCAACACTTGTGCGTACCTAATCTTTTCTAGCATTGAACGGGTATTAAATTATGCACCAAACCCACAGTACTTATCAAACCATATATATATGTATCTATATATATAAATGCATTCACACCTAATGTTAAGTTAGTGTTAAGTGAAAATCTAGGTGGCATCTTAGGTGGCACCCAATGTCAAATGGGTGATTATTTAATATTAAGTGAATGTTAACTTAACAAAAAATCTTTGTGGTAAATAGGTTTAGGTTCTAAATGACTACCTTGGTGTTAGGGGACTTAATACTAGAGTCCTTCACACCAAGTGTGAATGCACCTTAAGGGTTGGAAGTCAAAAACTCAAAAACCTACCCCCATTTCACACCTGCCCAAAACTAGTTTTCACACCTCAATCTAGGTGGTGGTTCTTTAACTTGAGGCCTGAAAAGGGTGGGTTTAGCGTTTAGGGTTTAGGGTTCTCTGATTTCCAACTTTATTGTTCAGATGCCCAGACTTGGTTTTTTTTTTTTTTTTTCAAAAGTCAAATACCTGCCCACCATTGCAACCAAATACCCGGCGGTTATTTGGGCGGGTCTCATTAAAGAACAAAGACATAGAGATGAGTGGGTTCACAAACAACCAAACCCTGATACCCGGCTCATACCTGGTGAACAAAGTTTTCTAAAACCTGACTGGCGATTCTCTAAATTGATTTCTTAACTATTTGAGCTTTTCACATTGATGCACATTACCAATGACGATCAATTATTATTTTTTAATTTTAAAAATGATTTTCAATAATTCATCATTATTTATGTTAATGTTAAATTTAAATTAATATACATTTCACGGACATGAAAACACACATGTTAATTTTTATTTATTTATTCATATCCATGGTGGTGGATAGGGAAAAAGAGTGGGAGATACTTATAAAATGGAGGTTGAAGAAAGGTGAGAAATAACTGTTAAGAAAGTTAATAAGAAAGAAAAATAATTACTAAAAAAGAAAAGAAATAGTTAGAATTGAAAATGAAATAGTTATTTCTGAAACTGTGGTGTGAGAGTTATTTCACTATTGAATAATTTTTATTATTGAGAATTTAATAAAATAAAAAAAACTAGAAAGGGAAATTGAGAGTCACTTTTGGTATTTTATGGAGGTGATTTCATAAGTTTTATTGTCATTACAAATTCAAGCAAATTTCAACAAAATCGAAAACTTGTAAATTTTTTTAGAGTTCACACTTGAGAGGCTGAGAGCACAGGCCACACACACTAGTACCATTTACACTAGTACCAAGTTTGAATGGGAGGAAAAGGTTTGCCATATGACATTGGTAACACTTTTGTGACACGGTGACACATAGTTGAGTTTTTTGAAAAAAGTTGGCTGATGTGGCATTTTTGGGGCGACACATAGTTGAGCTTTTTGAAAAAAGTTGGCTGATGTGGCATTTTTGGGTGACACATAGTTGAGCTTTTTGAAAAAAGTTGGCTGATGTGGCATTTTGGGGCGACACAGTTGAGTTTTTTGAAAAAAGTTGGCTGATGTGGCATTTTGGGGCAACACATAGTTGAGCTTTTTGAAAAAAGTTGGCTGATGTGGCATTTTTTGGGCGACACATAGTTGAGCTTTTTGAAAAAAGTTGGCTGATGTGGCATACTTTTTTCTTGGCCAGATCTGAGGATGGCAGTTCCACTTGTAACCTCACCACAAGTATGACTTTTTGAACACCCATTTCTATGTATTAGGTGATGGCCATTGTGGTAATGGCCACTTGCCGAAATGGCGATTGGCCCTGATCTAGGCTAGGTATGGCCAATGGCGATTACCTGACCGTAACTAGTTTTGGTGTCTTATTTAGGGTTTAGGGTTTAGGGTTTTTTCCTAGGTGGAACATGGTGGGGGTGATATCATTTGCTAGTTTCACTTATGTGGCATATGAAATCCACTTGTGATGTGAAACGAGATGGAGGAGAACATCCATTACGGCCTGGAATAGGGGGGCGTAACAGGCCCTGGTAGAACCTAAACCCGACCTTACAGAACAATGTTTTATATTTCATCCTGCTGGGTTGGTTCCACGCAGAACTTCCCGATACTCACTCATTCCGTAGTACAGAATTAGCACTCAGGAGACATTCTGCCATATCATTATGAATGTTGTAGATCTTGTGATGTTTCTAAGCCACATTTTTTCATGAGAAAAAAAATGATTTTTATTTATTATTATTATTATTATGAATGTTGTGGATCTTGTGATATTTCAAAGCCACATTTTTTTCATGAGAATTTTTTTTTAAAAATTTAATTTATTATTATTAAAATTTTGCAATTCTTTATATTAGGGTAACACCCTCCGAGCGAGCGAGCATGAAACAAGCACCCAACGGAGGCACAAAGTTGAGGGGCGTTTCTTTCCAGAACACCTTGCTCCGTGGGAATTACCCTCAAAAATTCAACATAACTTGAGTTAAGAAACTTAGCTTACGGGAAAGGTCAAAATGTTATTATTGATAACTCATCAAAGGCTTTTTTATTGATAACCGTAAGAATGGCTTTGGGGTTTGGGTTTACTAGGGAAAGATGGGATGAAACTTGGTACATGATATTTTTGGATACCAACATAATTGCACCCCTCCCAACAAGAACATGAAACCCTAATTTTCATTTCCAAAATGGGTGTTCCTTCCTCACCCTTCTTATAGGGTAGTCAAAGTGGATTTCCCATAATAAAAACCATCATCAATCAAGTCTTATATTCTTATTGGAAACACAAATCTAAAGACTTTGGCAAACCAAATTTGTGTGAAATTATTGTTGTTGCTCCTCAAACTTTGACCCATTCTTTTTATCTCAATTTGATAGCATATAGCAAAAGTCCAACTCAAACCCATTCCATAATATGTAAAAAACCCCCGTTTAGGTGTGTCCTATTCACACATTCTTGCAAGCCTTTTGCTAGATGAAACTTTTGGTGTCATCAATTTCACTTGTAATGTGAATCGATGATGATGGAGAACATGATTGAGATGTGAATTGACGATGGGGAAAAATCGGTGTAATGTGAATCAATGATGGAGAACATGGTTGAGATGTGAATTGATGATGGAGAACATGGTTGAGATGTGAATCGAGGATTGGGGAAAAATCGGTGTAATGTGAATCAATGGTGGAGAACATGATTGAGATGTGAATCGATGATGGGGAAAAATCGGTGTAATGTGAATGAATGATGGAGAACATGGTTGAGATGTGAATCGATAATGGGGAAAAATCGATGTAATGTGAATCGATGATGATGGAGAACATGATTGAGATGTGAATCAACGATGGAGAAAAAACCAATTACACTCTGAAAGACACCTTGGCAAAACCCGTTACCACCTAATGGAATAGGCAAGGAATATTGTGTTTAGATTCATTATAATGAATC
>Ga0209611_10002788_pt1 | contig 30604 bp, 21 predicted proteins | sample S1TSphgellanicum_3_FD_187693 | JGI IMG/M metagenome (GOLD analysis project Ga0209611, IMG submission 187693) | Host-associated microbial communities from peat moss isolated from Minnesota, USA - S1T2_Fc - Sphagnum magellanicum MG (SPAdes) (version 2) | ecosystem: Host-associated > Plants > Peat... | reverse complement strand
AGATGACTACTTAAAGTGGTCGCAAAGGGGGGGGGGATAAACACAAAGCTAGATGATGCAATAGTGGGGTCTAAGACAAAAAAAAGGTGCAGTGAGAATATCGTTGCATTCTACCAAAAAATCCTCACTCATTGGTAAAAGACAATTGCACACAATGAAGAAGAATGGAAACAATCCCACAAAAGGAAAACCAATCGAAGGGAGGACAAAACCAAAAGCCAAAAATAAAATTGAAAGCAGAAGAGTAGATCGAGTTCATTCTAAATGTGTCTTCATGGCAAGGAGACCACAATGTTGATATCCCAGAGACAAACAATGCAATGAATAGGAACGAATATTATACGGATCTTTTATGTTGTTTGTTAACAAACAACAACCGAAATTCATCTACATAGATGTAAAAGTTAACAATGGGTGCCAATGAAATGGGAAGTTTTGAAAGTTTTAAAGTATGAAAAGAATCAAAGTGGGAAGTTTTGAAAGTTTTAAAGGATGAAAAGAATCAAAATGGGAAGTTTTGAAAGTTGGCAACTGTTACCTGGTTCCAAAAGCAGGATAAATTCAAACATTGTAATTAATTCCTCATGAATAATAGATACATGTGGCCCATGTAGCCTATATAGGCTTTGAAGGGTATGTACTAAAGGATCAACATTGAAATCCGCATGGTTTTGGGTGTAGTTTTATGCACATGATAATAAAAAAGAGTGCACTGTCGCCTATAACGGATATAGACTACAAATCAAAAATATTTTGGAAGGCTATACAAATATAAGGCAAAAATTGAAGATTATGAAACATACAAAGAGTTTTATCATGGGATATCTCAAATGTTCTAAGAAGTTTTGGAGGAGCAAATCAGGTTGACAACCCCTTAAAAAGGGAACATGGTGTGTGTCACACATAATGGTTCTACAAGGAAAAAATGGAAAGTTCAATTTTTAAAAAAATGGAATATTCATTTGTTTAAAACACATTTCCACTAAAACATATATGTTGATGGGAAAAAATGGAAAGTTTAGTTTTTATTTTGGATTCATGAATGTCATGATCAACCAACGTTGTTTTTATTAGCAAAATTTCTCCAAAAATGAAACTAGAATATTATAAAATACAAGTGATTTTGGAGGTTTCCAATTGCCAAAGTTGCACGAAAAAAATAACTAGATTTTTATATTTCATTTGCAGTGTGTATCAAAAACATAAAAGGATAATTTTTTTTTTCAATAATGCAAATTTGGTTCACAACCATATTTGGCTATATCTTCCTAGGATGATTGCCACTTTCTCTAAAAATTCCTAATATGGATGATAAACCATTTTTTGTTATAAAAATAATCCTTGAAAGAAACCCTATGATCAACTAAAAAAAGGACAACCTACAAAATAGGGGCCAAAATACGTCTACCAAACATATATATCATTGCCTACTAAGGCAAGGCCAATAAATATGGAATAGTTTCAAAAGATGAAAGTGCAGTTGATTCTAATCATGCAAAATAATGCAATGGATTTTATGGGAATTTTAATATTCAATTATTATATATAAAACGGGAATTTACCCCTTTTGAGCAATATAGAGAATCGTCATATTGATGAACACAAATGACGATGAATGTAGATAAACCTTGGAAGGCTGAACTTGGATTGTAATCTAGGTGAATTTAATGAATGTCCATGCCCACTGACGCACTCCCAACTCCTCAAAGGACTCAAATGCAAGTCCAAGTAAAAGACAACGGAAGAGGGAGGAATCGGGGCACACTCCCTAGCTCACAACACTTTGAGGGGTAGAGGGGCATGTTGGAGCTCCAGGATGGGACTAGGAAGAGTTGACAAGCTTCACTCACTCACGCGGGCATGCACATAACCCACATAAAGTGGTTAGTGCATAGTTCGAACACCTTTGGTGCTAGGACAAGCCATGAGCAACACGGGCACATTAGATTCACCACGGCTCGGACTTGGGGGAAGCCACCACCTTCCCCTTTATAGTACACTCTGTGGTTGGCCATGGAGCCCACATCCAAATGGCTTTTCTTTCCCGGGACTCCCGAATGGGAATCCCGAGATTGCGCCAGTTGAGATTCCCGCGACTTTGGAGCCCCATACCTTTGCGAGCAAACCTTGGATCGAAATGCGGGCTAAAGCAAAGTTGTAGCTCTCATCAAGATATTTTCAAAAGTATGTCGCATGTCCTCTACATCCAAGTAAATCAGGTCGATTCCTGACTTTTTCTGGTTGGGAGTCAAATTGCCAATTTGACTCCCAACCCTTCTTTTGGCCTTAACTTGTGTTTTAAATCCCCAAATGAGCAATGCAAGCCCATTTTAGACATTTAAGTTCTAAGATTTTTCCAATGATATAAAGAATGCCACAAGCCATTGAGTTTTGGCCCCTGAAATTGCTCTCTGAAGTTTTGGGAGTCCACTGGGATTCCATCTCCCAAAATGGGAGTTGCCTTGAGAATGTGAAGGTTCACTCCTTCATACTCCCTCAGACTTTCTTACACTTTCAGGAGTATGTGATGTGACTCCCAGGCTTCTTCTTGGCCCGCAACCTTGTAACCCTTTTGCCTTGGTTGCGAGCCCAAAGCTAGGGTTGCAACACCCACCCTTTGGAAAAAGTTTTGGGAACTTGAAAAAATTCAGATCTCAAAAGATATTGAGTTTATAATGTATTTGGTGCAATATAATATAATTAAATATGAGAGCAAACCAATCAAAGGAACCCCTAGGAATGGTTTTCTAAAGAGAAAATGATGGCAATGGTGTATAGGAAGAAAATAATGTTTTATTCAAATGTTTCAAAATGAAAGTATTCATCGTACACAATAAATGGTGGTCATTATAATCATCTTGTGTTGAGAAGCATGTGATGGAACTAATCAAGCAAGGATCACTTATGTTCAATGGCAAACACAACCAATGGTGTACATTGACATATGCCATATATTGTAAGGAAGATGTATTTGGGGAGAAAATGCACAAAAAAGCTACGAATCACTTGAGTTGAACAATGTTCATGGACGAACATCCACATATATTACAATCATCAATTAACTTTGAATGAACAATGGACATAAAATAATGACTCTCATTCACAAGCAGGGCATGTTTCATCGAACTTCACAATAGAAGATGGAAAAGTGAATGAGAAAGTAGCTCGACGAATGTGTTTGCATCGAGGAGTTGTGCAAGGAAGCCAATTTTCACTTTGAATGTGTTTACATCGAGGAGTTGTGGGAGGAAGCCGATATTCATAGTGGATGAAGTTGAACTTCATAATGGAAAAAGTCAAATTTCACGTGAAGGAGAGGTACACATGTATGAGCCATAATCTGCAAGGTTGCCCTCCTTGTCTACTAGGTTTGGAATTTTATATAGCGAGGGAAGAGTGGAAAGGACATTGAAAAAAATGATGACAAATGGGGAGGTGAAAGGCAAAGGAAAAGTGAAACAAGGATGAGGTCATGGGAGAGGAAGCAAAGGACAAGGTTGAAGGAGAAGCTGCAAAGAGGTGGGAGGGAGTGTGAGGGAAGAAAAGTAATATGTAGGTCAAATTGAATGCACACAACAAGTTGGATGCACCAAGGTTGGCACCCCCATCATCATGCACTCTATAGGAACAGGATACAGTGACGCGAACATTTGTTTTGAGGTGTTGAAGATAGAGTGAACAAAAGAGCAAGGAAGGATTTTGTTGGGGAGGGGCAAAACAACTATGGTTGAGGATGCAAAAATGGGACCAGGAATAAATATTGGGGATCTGCAAAGCAAAAAAATGGATGAAGTGCAAACAATGGAAAAATCAACATTGTAGGTGAAACATCTTGCTTAAGATATTTGAACATGGGTAAGGGGAATTTGGGCAATGTTGGATGCTACTTTTGAGATCCATATTGTTTTACGCAAGATAACAAAGATAGAAAATGCATTTTAAATTGAAAGTGTGTCCTATTTGTAGAGGAAAAGTCAAAATGAGGAGATTGATGTGTGGGCATTCATTCTTTGAAAAACAATGACATATGAGGATGTGAGAGGGAAAACTTATGAACATGTTGCATGTTTGAAGGTGCAAATACCAGAATCTTTTAAGCAATTGTTATAAACATTGATGATGAACACACCCATAGAGGTTCCTTTAAGTCAGTTTATTGTTATGGAGGCCATCCAACCAATAATACAGGACATAGATTGGCGAAGGGTTTCCTTCAAACATGGATGGTAGATAGCACAAGTATGTTTTACACCATCGAGCAACAAAATGTAATAAAGAAGACGACAATGGTGGAGGAATACAGTGATGATTGGGACCCAATATGGAGGAGGATGAACAACAAACTCAACTTAACCCTACTAAAACCAACAAATTTAAAACATTTGAAGGGGGAAATAGTTTTCCTTTGGGAAAGGAACCATAGATGTCAGGCCTGGGTTCAAGCAACAAAGGAGCACCGCGCAATGGACAAGGAGTTCCATGTGCAAGTTCCAACTATAATACTTGATGGGTGAATATAGTTCCAAACATTGATCCACAATTGTTGGTCCAATATAAATATGTATCATTTAAACCATTTAATCAACCATTTAAATTGTGCTGAAACAATTGAATTGGATTCTAAGTGCATCTCATCCATACACATCCTTGGAGACAATGCATGTGAAGACCCATTTGACCCATGAGATCATAGGGTTAAGACATTGGGAAGGAACCCCTTGGAGTGGTGGAAAGGATTATTATCAAAGGAGCAATTCTACTTTTTGATATGATGGATGAAAGAGGTGAAAAAAGGGTATAGCATGCCATAGGAGGCCTTAATGGACGCTTTATACAAGGTGAAGTTATATGTTCCTTTCGTTAATATTCTTGTCGATGGTTGAAACAAATGGATGGCTTTTGTAACTAATTATGGAAATTTGCTCATAGCACTCTATGGAAAAAGACATTAACGAGTGGTGCAAAAAGTGGGCAACGTTAGAGAATCAAAAGGAGACAATCCCAAGGAATGGGGTGGAGGATTTGGGAAAAAAAAGAAGGAACAGGAGCTTAGAAAGATCTATTCGAAGTACAAAAATAGAGTTGGGAAGCTTTTGCCAATTGCCGATCTATCCAACATAGAAGAGTTCTTCAATATTTTGAAGGAGAATTTTATGCAAATATAGCCGAAATGGAGCTAAAATGGACAATTGATAGGTTGTCTTGTTTTGTGCACATAGAGGTGAATGTCAAAGAAAGAGTGAGCTATTTGAAGATCTAGATCAAGGATGACATGGAAAAATTAGTACATGGATTCCCATTGAAGCTCACGGGGAACATATTGTTGGACCCATGGCTTTCAAAGAAAACATTCATATTCCAGGTGAGTGATGCAAACATTGCTTTCGAACTATATTTGGAAATGAATTGAATTTGTATATAAAGAGTTGTAGCGTTGAATGCAGCTCTTACAAGCATGCAAGGACAAGGTCGAGGAGTTAGAGAACGACCATCAAGAGCACATGTGAATAATATATGAGAAGCCAAAGTTCGAGGGAGGATGGGTGGCAATAAATTCATACATGTCAAAATATACAATGAAGTACTTTCTAAGAATTTTTTTGCATGAATTCAACTCAGATAATTTGGAGAAGGCATAATGATTTTATGATCTAACACTTGGGAGGAGCAATCGTACAATTTGCAAATTTTCCAACGATGTGTGTTTTGGTGATTAAACAACACAACTTCATCTACGAGCACTCAAAAGAAATAACAAAGTTTCAATAGGGAGAATTTGGTATGGCAGGTACAGGAAATTTGTTTTAATTGCAAAGGGGTTTGTTACCAAACTTTCAACTTGGTTGAAGTCATGGGAAGAACTAAACATGGTTCTTTGGAGCGATTTATAGTTGAAGTGATGGAGTACCAAACATTTATAATCAAGGGGATGGTATTTAGATTGACTAGTCACTCAAGTCCAGGAGGAAGAGAAAGAACTGTATGAATCTTATAAACACAAAGAAGAAAATTCAACTGGAGGAATGCCAAGTGGAGAGGTGGATGCAGATGCAGTGGAAGAGAGATATCATGAGCATCAAAGAGCATCTTCACCAACTCGATTATGATTGTGAATAAAGGGAAGAGATGACTGAGACCACTGGCATATGCATAACGGAGTGCATCGAACTTCATTGCATTTGGCATTGTAAAGGAAACCCAACTGGACTATCTTGTAGCACAAAAAATTTTACAAGCGCAAATGGGAGGATCATGTAGAGAGCCTAAATGCGATGAAGAGGTGACATTAAGACAAGCACATGGTATATAAAAAAAATAAAAACATGTAGCAAGGTATTCCATTGTGACAAATATGAATAGAGTGGTAGAGAAGAAAGATGTGCTTTTGATCCCAAGAGTCATGGTTGGGAGTTTATATGACATACTTATAAAACAAAAAATGCCCAGAGGCTTTGGGGACTGCAAGCATGTCATCAGTTTGCGAGGTAGGTGAGAAGAACATCAATAGAACTATAGTTTGGATTGTTTTAAACTTGTGGCCCATGAGTTTTAACGATTGATTTTTGTCAAAATGTAAGATTATCAAATTCTACTAGGGGAAAGGGCAAGGAGGAGATCACACATTTTGATTTCATTATTGTTGACGTTCTTACCCATATTTAACAACATGTGACCTAATGGGTTGAAGATGTAAGTAGGTTGTTAAACTTAACATGTGACTTAACTTGTTATTTGACTTAACCTACAACATTAACCTAACTTGTTACTAAACCTGATAGGTAATATTATATTGGGTTAAGAAGATAGGTTTAGTCAACAGGTTGTTTGCAAAACTTATATTTGGCAGAATGAGTAGTAGAACATATAGTTAAACAAGGTGTAGTTTTTTGAAAATTTGGACTATTAATCTATGATATTGGCTAATGACTATTTATAATGGTCAGTTATGACTGTTGTATTTTGAAATAGCTAGTATAAGACTAGGAGGACAAATTCATTTTATAGATTATTTTTTTCATTTTTGGAACATGAATCCTTTTATTTCAGACAACTTTCTTCAAGCTTCTACTAATTCGTGTACATGTTAGTTTAGGATTTATAATTAATTTTAGTTTTATTATTTTTTTGCATATACTTGTTAAAAAAAAAACTTGTTGTGGGAGTATTCAGAAGTTAAATAACCTTAATGGGAATATAAAAACCTATTAACATTTGGCGACCACGTAGTGGATAAGAATTTAGAAGCAATCACACTTAGAAATTTTTGTTTGATTTAATAGTTTCAGTAGATTAGGTTTGAAAAACAATCATGCTTGAATTTTGATTTGTTTCATGTTTGCTTATTTTTGTGATAATTTTAGAATTGAAGTTTTTTTCTTCTTGATTTAGTTTGAAAACATTAGGAATAGGGTGAATTTAATGTAAAGTTTTTGAAATAAAACATGTGCCCAATCTATAAAAGAAGTTTTATATTAACTCCTGATTGTTGGGAGGGGTCGTTTTGAAAATTTTATGTTCAAAAGTAATGCAAGGGTTTTCCTAGAACTTGTTAATTTCATAAAATGTCAAGAATAATTACTAAAAGTTTTAGAGAACAGTTAGAATAGGTTAGACATCAACCTTTTTTGGAACTTGCACAAGAACAAGATGAATAACAAGTGCAACTTATGGGAAATGAACATGTGAATGCACTAAACACAAATGCAGCACAAAAAGGAGAAGTCAATGAACAACATCAAAATTGTAGCACAACTGGTTGTGCAAAGAGACCTTGTAGCACTTTTAACCACTCATTAAGAAACACAACGAACAATAACCCAACCATGGGTAGTGAATGTTTATCGTGATGAAAATCATGAACTTGTTTAATCGTTTGATGAAGTCGTTTTTGCACAACAACCATGGCGATTTACAATTTATCCAAAACTGTTGCATCTACACCAATTACAACATCTGCTAGTTTTCAAAACCACCCACCAAACATCAATATTAGTTTGGTACCTACTAATTTGGAGATGGAACAACTTCACCCACTCAATAGGTTGGAGCAACTTCGTCACATTGATCAAAGATCATCTAATCAATTGATTTTTATACCACATTTAGAACCTATTGAACCTAGAGCAACACTCATAGTTGTTCGACAAGGAGTTACATATCCACAAGGCACTTGGCATGTCAAATCAGTATCTGGTCCAAGTGAAAGATCACAAGTTTCGCATCATAGACCAGTTTCAAGAGGAAACCAAGGTGTCACCGACACGAAAAACTACAAAAATAAGAGCTAACCTAAGGACACAACAAGGAAAACAAATCACAAGAAGCTTAAGTCTAATTTAAGGTTGGAAACACAAATACACAAGGCAAAAACATAATATATGTTAGAAGATGATTCAAATAGAACTTTATTCTAATAATGTATGAAAACAAAAGTTATGACAAGAACATGTACGTAAAACTAATGTTGAACAAACTAAAGGTAATTGGAAGTTTTACCCCTATTTATACCCCTATCTATACCCCATTAAGGACCTAGCTCAAGGAAGCTTCCATATAGGTTTCCATGTGGGCACCTAATTAATAATGAACTAAAACTCAACTAAAATTTAATTAAGTGTTAATTCAAATTACACCCCATTGGGGAGCTAGTTCAAAAAAGCTTCCATAGAGGCTTCCAAATGTGCACCGACCAAAGCGGCTTCTTGAAAAGTTTCCTAATTAATAGTAAATTAGGAATTAATTATGAATTAACAATGATTTAAGCGATGATGTAGGTGACTATGTTGGTGCAAATGATGATGCAAGCGACGGGTAATGATGGTGCCTGTGACATCATCTCCCTTTTTAGCGATGAATCCCAGAAGGAACATCCTTGGGCTTGTTTGGATACCACAAGTGAAATTCCTTCACTTTTTCCATGGCATTTGATAAGCTCTCAACTAGTTCCCAGGTATATTCGTTGATGTTAGAACCTTGCTAATGAACTAAGTATTGTAACTAACGATGTGATATCCTTAAATCTAGGATTTCTTCAACCTCATATTCTTATTCACCATCAACTACCATTGGTGGAGGTGGCTCGTGTGGTCTCCTTGGAATGGTAGAAGCATGGTAAGGCTCCAACAATGAAACATGAAACATACGGTGAATCTTCATGGAATTTGGAAGCTTGAGTTGGAATGCCATTGTGTTTATTTGTTTGACAATGGTGAATGGGCCAAGTATTTGGTAGTTCCATTTTTTCGATGGTCATGTTGTCTTGATGTTTTGTCATCAAAGCCAAATTTGATTTTCGATTTTGAAATTTGGTTGGTCTTTACAATGTGCATCAACATTTTCTTTATATCACCTTTAAGCTTCTTCAAGGTTGGATACAAGTTGTGCTTGAATGTTTGCTAGCCATGCAACTCGATCTTTAGATACATGATTCATGACAGTGTTTACACCTTGGATGTCAAACTTGGGATGTAAGCCATGATTTGCAAAGAATGGTGTTTGTTATGTTGTTGAATGGATCGTGTTGTTGTAAGAAAACTTTGCCATAGATAAGATATTCGACCAATTATCTTGGTGATAAGTAATCATACATTGCAAATATTGTTCCAAGACTTGATTAACCCACTTTGTTTGCCCATTTGTTTAGGGGTGGAAGGCTAATGGTAACTTCTCCTTCACATTTAACAACTCGAAGAGTCACTTCTAGAACTTAGATGCAAATTGAGGTCCACGATTGGAAACGATGTCTTTAAGAAGTCCATGATAATGAAAAAGTGATCAATTAATAACTTAATCGACTCTTTGCCAATTATTGATTTGTTGCAGGGAATAATATGAGCCATCTTCATGAGACAATCCACCACCACTATAATGGAATCAAATGAATTAGATTGTGGAAGATCCATGATGAAACCCATGGAAATTGAAGACTATGGTGAAGTAAGGACCGATAATGGCTGAAAAAGTCCATGAGGGCGATGACGAGAATTTTTTACATGAGCACAAACATCACATGAGCCCACAATTCCTTCATGAACTTCCAAAGTTGCAGCCACCAATAGTCACGAGACACTAACTCCATGGTATTTTTGAATCCAAAATGGCCCGCAACCAATGTGTCGTGTTTGCCTTGGAGAACTTGAAGTCGCACAAGGCCTTCTAGTATGTATAATAATCTGTCATGATACATTAAACCATCACAAAATTTGAATTTGTTGAAGTCACTAAGAGGGTTCTTCCGATGACTGTTAGACAACATAATCATTAATTAAATCTTCACGAATGTGTTGAAGGAGGGTTTTATCTTTAGGAGTTACCAATAATGCTTAAAGCCAAAGGTTTTTGAATTTGAGAATGGTGTCACATTGTTGATTGTAAGCAGCATCCCCCTCCTTAAGTGTGAAGTAAGAGCGATGGGATAATGTGTTTAGTTTCAATTATTGTCGCCTTAGACGGTAAGTAATCATGAACTAAAATTGAGACAAGGATAATGCCCATCAAACTTGATATCAATTCAACACACAAGCCATCATGAAACATTGGAGATTCTTGTGATCAAAATACATAGTGATTTCATGTTGAGCTCCTTCAAGTAGATGACACCATTCTTTAAAGGCATCCACGATAACCAAGAGTTTTTTGTCATGAATCTTGTGGTTACTTTTGGTAAGGGGATAACTTATGAAAATGAAAATGAATTGGATGAAGAAGATTATCTTTTGTAGCTTGTGAGAGTACAACATTTAATGCAAAGTTAGAGGTGTTCGTTTCCAAAACAAAAGGTTTAGAAGGGTGTACATGAATCAAAAGTGGGGTAGTAGTGAAGGAGGCCTTCAAAGTTTGAAAGGCATTTTCAACTTCAATTTCCCAAGAAAAAGGTTGATCCTTCCGAGTTAGACGAATAAGAGGGGTCACTATCATGCAATAGTGTGCAACGAATCGCTAATAGAAATTGGCAAACTTAAGAAAACATTGAACATCTTGAATTGAAGTTGGGGTAGCCCAATCCACAATGGTTTGAAGCTTATAAGGTCCATGAAAACGCTAGCTCTGAAAAATAATATAACCCAAGAATTGTACCTTAAATTGATGGAATCCACATTTTTTCAATTTGGCATAAAGACCAATTTCTCGGAGTTTTTCCAAAACAAGACGTACATGGCGTTCATGGTCTAGCACGTTCTTTGAGAAAACAAAGATGTCATCGATGTAATAAACCACAAAATCATCCAAATATTCACAGAGGACATCATTCATCATATGTTGAAAGACAATATAGGTGCATTGATAAGGCAAAAGGGCATCACAACATATTCAAAAATGGTCATAACGAGTTATGAATGCCATTTTTCATTCATCACCTTCTTGAATGTGCACCAAGTTATATGTTCTACATAGGTAAATCTTGGTGTACACTTTGGCATGACTAGGTTGGTCCAATAATCTTAAGACTAAAGGCAAAGGGTACTTGTTCTTGACAATGAATCAATTTAATCCATGGTAATCGACACACATGCGTAAAGATCCATCCTTTTTCTTGAAAAATAAGATTGGAGCAATAGCTGGAGACTTGGAATGTTTCAAGATTTTTTGTCAATATATTTTCAAATCGCTAATAATTCGTCATGCGACAAATTATAGATGGGTCTAAATGGGGGTTGCGCTCCTTCCTCCAAATCAATCGCATAATCATATGGCTAGTGTTTGAATAATGTGTATGCATTTTTCTTTTCAAAAACATTTTTTTAGTCAGTACTAAATTGGGATCTCAAGTTGTTGCATCCCAAGATCAAGGGCTAGAATGACATACATTAAGAATGCATCTCCTTTTTTTGTTGCTTGTATGAATTTTTTTTCTCCCACGAACAGAGGCTTGAAATGTTTGGATCCTTTATTACCCCCAATATTTCATTCATGCTTGAATTTTTGCATGCGTTGATTAGTTCTTACTATGTCTACATGCGCAAAACCATGTTCAGAGTCCAACGTGCTTATTGGAAAAGCTTTGTATTTTGGTGTAGTTTCATTTATTGACTCAAAATGAAAACCTTTGTCTTTTCAAATATTATGTAAAATGAATTATGATAACCCAATGATGATAAGGCTTGTCAGAGGTGAGACGACATTGAAGACAATTTTGCTACTATGTGACCCAATTATTATCGTCAATGCCTTAGTTTCATGCGTTATAGGTCCTAAAGAAAGGTTCCGACCATCGATCACTTTGACTGCCATTAGTATCATTTTTTCCACCAACTCCAAGTTATGTTGTTGTACCAACTCTGACACACTCCCAACTCCTTAAAGGGCTCAAATGTGAGCCCAAGTAGAAAGCAGCGGAAAAGGAGGAGTCGGAGCACGCTCCCTAGCTCACAACACTTTGAGGGGTAGAGGGGCGTGTTGGAGCTCCGAGATGGGACTAGGAAGAGTTGACAAGCTTTAGTCACTCACACGGGCCTGCACACAACCCACACAAAGTGGTTAGTGCAAAGTTGGAGCACCCTTGGTGCTAGGACGAGCCACGGGCAACACGGACACACAAGACTCACCATGGCCCGGACTTGGGGGAAGCCACCACCTTCCCCCTTATAGTATACTTTGTGACTCTCCATGGAGCCCACATGGATGTTTAACCTTGTTGGTATTTTGATAACTTTGAGGCATTGTCATTTACAAATGAAAAATCTTGATTGGCCAAATGATTTGTGCTTGAATTGCATAACAAATGAAAACTTCAAGGATTATTTTAAAGTTGAAGTTGTTTTGGTTTAAAAAATTATGAATTGATTGAAAAATTTGAATATTTTGAAAAGTTGAAGGTTGATAGTGATTAAGTAAGTCACCTTCACCAATTTTTAATTTTTTTTCCAATTAATCTTCCCTCAAAGTGAGAGATTCTAATTTTTTTGGTCCATGTTGATGGTACAAGGTTCTTGGGCTTTTGGGTGTATTTTTGTTGTTGATCAAGTTGCAACAACCTTGTATGTCCTTGGGCTTTTGGGCATTGTGTTTCTATTGGTGATCAAGCTATAACAAGTTTTTGGGTGGGTGGGGTTAAGGTTAGGGTGTTGAGGTGAGAGTATGTATTTTTGCAAACAACTTGTGTTGTATTGAGTAAAGTAAAGTTCTTTATAGAATTGGGGTTCAATTCTCCCACAAGAGCTACTTAATTTTTTTGAATGTCATTGTCTTTGCATAATTAGCATGTGAAGTTTGATATATGTTTATCTTGAATTTGAAATCAACAATTGCACAACCAGGCAGTGAATGAAAAATTTCAATGGATGCATGACTATATTTCCGTAGGAATTTTTTAAATATCCGGTACCTTTTGTTTATTTTATATATATATATATATATGCACTATTCATACCCTCTGGACTGGTCTAAAATATTGTAACCGGCCAACACTTGCAGGTACGTAGCATTGAGCTCATTCCCTGGGAACTGTTTTGAACTAACTTTTGACAACGATCTACTTCTGCTCCGGACGCTTTAATACTAGTGCAGCTGTCTCCTTCTGCGTCCTGACTTACGTTCATCTGCAGACTGCGAGGTTTGTTGTACAGATATTGTTCTTTGTGCAGCTAACTTAAGGCCCACGCACATGTTTGGAAATAATGGCAATGCAATGTACTGGCCAGTCGGCGAAAAATGACCTTAGCCCCTTATCCTAGCAGGTTACTAGGCGTTTCACGCGAACGGCAGCACCATTATTACTGCCAATACATACTCATGAAAGCTCATGGATCAGCGTTGCCATTTCGTTTTATTTTACTGTCCTAGAGCCTTTGTTTTCTATGTTAATCTTCCTCCAGAGTCCATGGGCAATATGCTTTTTACCACTGCTCAAGCGGTGGAATATTTAGTATACTTGCGTGCTGGCCAGAGTGAACCAGTACCCACCAGTGCACCCTGAAGTTTGGATAGCCAGAGTAAACCAGTACCCAGTACATCATAAAGGATGGATACTAACTGGTCAGGAAACAGTTTTCTGTTAGGTTCCAGTTCCCTAGCCAACCATGGTACTTAGCTCAGTTGCTTTTTTTACAACCTGTCTCCTAACAACTGGCGGCTTGTGAGTTGTTAGTATGTAGGTATTAAAAGCAGTCTTACATATGTATAAATCAATTACTTATCTAGTAATCACCTATTTTCCTACCTATATAGGCAATACTTCTTCTGGAATGAGTTATCCAGATGTAACTGGATATTAACTTAGTTGAGGTTCATCCACAACTGAGTCATAAAAGGGCATCCAGTAGATGGTGCGCTAGTGAGCGCTGATTCACTCTGGCCAGGATGGATGGTAAGATACAGTTTTATTTTGGGTCCCAGTTCCCTAGCTAACCATGGTGGTTAGCTCAGTTGGTTTTTTACTACCTACCAACTAGGTAGATAGTAAAAACAGCCCTTACCTACTATGGAAATAAACTATCTAGTCACCTAGGTATTTCCCTACCTGTGTATAGGACCTACTTCTTACAGAATGGGTTACCAAGGTGAAACCAGGTATTAACTCAGTTGAGGTTTGTCCATAACTGAGTCATAATGGGCATCCAATGGATGTGCCCTCGTGGGTGCTTGTTCCCTCTGGCCTGGATGGCTTAGGGTGGTCATGTGCCTGAGCTTAAATCTGATTCCACATAGAAAGGAAGGAATAAAACTATGAGCATCCTATACAATCTGGTGTCATTGTTCACAACCAGTTAGTTATGGACATCTAACTGAATTATATGTAGTTTCTAGTTATCAGATTATTAGGGTCTTATGCTCTGGGCCAGCTTTGGCTGTGATCTCTATTAGATGCCAGTTCCTGGCATTTTAAAAAACTGGCGAGATTTCATTAAAAAGTGAAATTAAAATGAAAAAATGAAAAAAGTTCATGAAGTGATTCTTAGAGTTTTCACTAGTCAAAAATCAAGAAATTTTTAATATAAATCATCAGATTTCTATTTGGTTCTGGTAAGTAGCCAAATACGTAGATGAACAACTTAAACGTTTTTATTTTCATAGATCATTTTAAGTCAAATTTGGCTAAATCTTCTTATAGATGATCACCACTTTGCCTACATCACAAAATCGACCCCAGAAAACACTGTGTAACTCAGTTTGAGTACCGGTTTAAGACCTAAAACGAACTGAGCTGGTTCAAAAGACAAGACCGTTGGAAAAAAGTTCAGAAGTTGGGGCTGAAACTCTAGATACCAAGTAAAGGTTTAATTTGGGTTTCATGGAACTGGTCGCTTAATTGAGTGGCAGTGAAGAGATAATTCAACAGCTTTTACTATGGAAACATGCCAGGCCACTCCAGGGCAAGCTGGGCCAGACCATTCCATGAGATGAAGGTCTGGGATGGCAGGTTCAACAATTTCAAAAAATATTTATGTTTGAAACACAGGATTTTGGTCACTTTTATGTATGGGGTAAGGTCCCAGGTTGAGGGCATCACCAAAAGAATGAGCAGTGCAAAGTGGTAGATGCTGGGGTGGACCCACTTTTGGTAATGCCCTGAACTGAGGATCTTAACCCATGTAAGGACCTGCTGAACTTTGCAACAAGATGGAAGATACCTCTGGTAACCAGAAGATCCCATTGGGAAAAAGGAGAGATACCTCCATAAAATGAAATGCCTTGCCATTTCTCAGAAGTCAAATTTCTGTGTAGAACATGCGGTCCCAATACATGACTAAAGTGTTTTTGGCAGGTCTTTAGCACTGTATGATCATCAGAGGAAGTTTGTGTCATATAATGCAAGAAAATAAGATAATCTGCCATCCCAGAGTCGGACAGACAGACCTTGATGTTATCCGACGTTCCTGCTAGCTTCTCGCCCTGGCTAGTAGTTCTGGACTGTCAGTAGCAGAGAGGAAAGAAGAGTGTGAACTAGAGCATGTTCCACGAACGCATGAGAACTCTCAAGTAGAGCATGTTCCTTGATGATCAGCTGATTCACCAGACTACATTTCATGTAATGCAGTGGGAATGAGCAAACACTAACTCATTGCAACACGATTTAGGAACAAGCGTTTCAAGCTGCTATATCTGCTGATAATGCGCGGAAGATGACTCAGTTGCTTTTGGACGATTAAAACAATTTTTGCGGTGCAATGACTGGGAGACGCTTATTTCCAAGGATCTGCGCATGTACATGCACACGAAACAATCACAAACACGTCCTCAACTGCTCATGTACTCGACGGGAGTAGCTTGTATTTCCTGCCATGCACGAAGCTGAATAACATGATGAACTCATTACAGTTAGGACATGATGCGCTGCATTTTCAAAAATGCAGTCAGGACTTGCTCATAAACCCATAAGAAATGTTAGACAAGAGATCACGTTAGCGCAACTCTGGCCTGTATCTGGCACCTCCAGAACTCACTCATTCCAGAACAAGCAGACATTATTCGCAACTCTGCATCGATAAGAGTTGTCATGCCCGAAAGCAAGCAAGACAGTCTTTTAAGTTTTCTCCTAGTGCGCGTATCAAACTGGTTTGTATATACACTCTAGAAGGCTAGAAGCACTGCAATACAAAATAATAACTGATCAGATTCCTGAGAATTGGGATTAGAAATAGTAGTGAGAACGCAGGATGTGATATTGACGCGGCTCAATCTGAGGGCAACGCCAAGCTCTAGCATGGTCATCGGATTGAGCACCGCCAATATCACATGCCGAAGACCTACCCTCCATTAATAATTGGCAATGCTCAACTTCCCCCTCCCTCTTCTTCTCGAACTGTGTCTCGAAACCTCTGCCACGCTGAGAGAAAAATCCTTTCACCAATCGGCCAGAGACAACTTCGATCATGATCACCTCCGGGGACTAAATTGATCAAACTCTCTTCATGCTCCGATCACGGTTTTTACGTCCTGCTTTTCGGAAAAACCCTATCATCATCCGAAGTTTCTCTGGCAGCCCTGCTAGACTTCTTGTCACTACAGGAAACTCGTTCTTAATGTGCGTTATTTCTTCTGCTTAACGCCAAGTTCACCCTGATACTTTCTGAACAGCACTCAACTGATTTCCCTAGAAATACAACAATATTACAGCAACTCCTGGACCAGTGCTCAGTATAATGTGGCCAAGCAAAGAAAATTCTATGAACAAAAGTCAAAACATGCCGGTTTGGCTCAGCAAAATGGTTTTAACCTAGCATTTTTCCACAGGATGCTGAGGTTGGTAAGCCAGGGGCAGAGCCTAACATTCGTCTGTCTAACGGTATAACACAGCTTGCTGCAAGGGCGCCGTGCATGCGCAATGCTAGCAGTGGTACCAGCAGGATATATACGATGCAAAACTAGATAGGCGAATATTGCGGCTGGTTGCTAAAGAGCACGGCCAGAAGCTCCTTCAATACAAAGTTCAAGACTTGGATCAGTACTAGCTAGATGCTGCCCAACCCATGATCAGTTATAGTACTAATATATTTGCGGCTAGTTGTGGATCACCAGCCAAAGAGCACGGCCAGCAGGTCCTTCAGTACAAAAGTTTAAGACTTGGATGAGTACTAGCTAGCAGCTGCCCAACCCCATGATCAGTGGTAGTACTAGCTACGGTGACAAAAAGACAGTGGCCATGGCTGCAAACAACAACAACACTGCTAATACAATAATCATGTGTGCAAAGCAGCAGCAGCCGGCTGCATGCATGGAGCTGTAATGGAACAATATTGCAAAAAACTGAACTAGTCTCGCTCCTAAGCTGCTGCTTCGTTGGAGAACATCAGGTAGATAGCAGGGGGAGCTGGGACAGAGAATAAGGAGAAGAATGATGAACTACAAGAGACTAACGGAGAGTTTGGTTAGAATAATAGTTTCCCTCTTCTTTTAAACTATTTTCCCAGCCTACTAGTCAGCTGCAGGCAAGAAAGTCTGGAAGTTTCTTTTTCACTAGCCCATTACACTCCATCAACTGCCTCTTTCCAACGTTTTATCTAACTGATTTCACTTGTTAACTTACTTTTCTGTCTTTCCTGTCTCAGGCAAGTTGTTAGTTCCTTATAATTTTGGATGGAATGACCCTGACTGACTGTGGAATAGGCTTCTGTCCAGGGGTGAATATAAAAGCCTATAAAGCCAATGAGATTGGTAGAATGAGAGCCTTGAAACCGTTTGAGGAGTTAAGTTGAGTGAATTGGTGTTAGTGTCATATACTTGGTGCCTAGGTACAAAGAAAAAAATGTGACCTAGCTTGATGATAAATTGGTTCAAATCAGTGACTGATTTTTTAAAAAAAGAGTTGCCTTAGCCAACTAGTAGTTACATGATGCATGCAAAAGACGTGCAAATTACAAGGAGTTTTTAACACATTATTCACATAGTATACAAAGCTTAACAAATTTGTATACAATTTCAACCTTGCAACCAGTATTGGGTGGTTCAAGGTTTATTTTATGAAGAGCCTTTCGTTCCAGTTCTAAGAAATAAAATAAAACTGCCTCAGTTCTGGTTTCCTTTCCACATCTATCTATGAAGGAATGAAGGAAGGTAGTTTGTTTTGTTTTGTAGTTATGAGATCCACCCAACCGGGATGCTTCAGATCGTGTTATTGGTGTCTTTGGAAAGAGCTCTCGACGAGAAGGGGTGCATGGGCTTGGTTCCATGGCGTTTGGACTTCCTGTGCAAAAGTTCTTGAATATTGAATGATTTCTTCACTGAAAATTAAATTAAACCGTAGCTGAAAATTTAGGAGGAACTGGAATGTGCCTTTGGTGTTGTTGGAAAGATCTTGATGAGCAGGATTTAATGGAATTTATTTGGTAAGATTTGGATTCAGAATGTGGGAGATATTGATTTTTAAGAGATTTCTGCAGCTGAAAATTCAAATAAATTCCAAAAAACCAGGTTTTGAGGACATGGTAACACTTGGGCCAACGGCACAGGCCACACTAGTATAAATAGAATTGGGAATTTGGTTCTGGGCTTGGTTATAAAATATAAACTTTTTATTTTGATTTCAATTCTGGTTTTGAAATCACACGGGTTTCAGTCTGGTTCTTACTAACGTGGATCAAAATTGATTGTTAACTTGGTTGACTATCAATTAATCCCTGATTCTAGTTCCTTGTTTTTCAAAGACATGTATTTCAGTTCTAGTTTTGGTTTTATAACATAAATAGAGCCAGGAACTTGGTTTAGGGTTCAATTCTTATAACAATAAAATTTAGTTCCAATTCTAAAAATCAATTGCAATTTTCTTTTCATTATTTTTTTAAAGCATATTCATAATTAGAGTACCAAAAAGATTGTCTAAGAGAACTGCAAAGAACTATTTTAAGTTTTTATAATATGTATTATTTTATAAAGTGGATTGTAAGGACTGCAAAGGACTGTCTTAATTTTTTATAATATTTATTATTTTACATAGTGGATTGTTGTATGCTTCCACCATTGTTTGCTTGGCCTCTCTTTGTACTAACAGACAGGGTTCTACTATCATACTTGTGTCATTTGTTTACATTTTTTAATGACAACTTGCATACTTTATTGCAAGAAAATGGTAAAAGGAGGAAGAAACAGAAAGGAGAAAGAAAGGCTAAGCCTATTTTACCTGCCAACAAGTAACATATCAAATACATGTGTATGGTAAAGCCTTGGGGTGGGACATTCCCAAAATAAGGGGCCTGAGATGAGCTGGTAGTTGTATCCAACACCTCATTTTGGGAATGTCTGTCAATTGTGGGCTCTATCAGAAAGCATGGAGCAAAGGTGTTCTTGAACATAAACATATCTCAATCATGAGACGTAGTAGGGGGAGGGTGGTTAGGGTTGCAAAGTGTAACATCCCTCCCACTCTTGGTAGTGTAAGAACCAACCCCTTCCTATGCCATGTTCATAGTTAAAGTGGTAAAGCCTATGGGTGAGGGAGATTCTAAAAATGTGGCCAAATTCAACTACTGCCTCATCTTAGGTCCGTTATCTTGAGAATTGCCCCCAATCATGACTTTACCCTCTTTGTAAAGCACTTGGAGAAAATACCTAAGTGTTTTTAAAGAACACAATATATCCATGAATATGGATATCCTTCCTAGAAATTAGAGGATGGATATTACATCTACTCTTTTAGAGTGAGAAGGATCTTACACCAAAACATCTTTCACCATCTTGCACATCCCTTCCATTCTTTAATGAGTAGCTAGGTGTAATATCCCTCCTCTTTTCCAGGAGGGATATACATAGACATAAGTGGAAGCTTATGAAAAATTTCGACCCTACAAACAAATAAGCCAAAATATTTCTCCACTATACAAATCGGAGATGGGTTGCCCACAAGTAGTGGAAGCTTGGTGGTAGCAAACATCCTTTTCCATTTTCACTTGTATAGGCTATCAGTGTTCACACTTGGCCACTTTTTCTTGTTCAGGATTGGGTTAGTGTCCACTCATAGCAAGGCTAGATTGTATGATGTCCAAGACCATGGTATTCCCAACACTGCAACTCTAGTCAGACTCAATGACAACCTACTTTGGAAACTAGGAAGTTTGCTGCTAAGATACATGTAAACATATGGTGGGGCCAAGGGTCTCTTAATAATCACTCGCGAGGTGAGCAGGGTTTGGAGTTTGGACGTTTGGACACAAGAGTCCAGTGTGACCAAAGCTCTAACTGGTTGGGCTCAGTTGTGGCCCGTGCCATCACAGTTTTCCACCTGGATTTGGTTCACTTTATGACCAGCCCCCTTACTGGTTTCATTTATCAATGGTTGTCCTATTTCATTCAGCATGAGAAAGTTTGCTGGGTTCTGTCCACTTTCTCACCCAAAGAGCAAAAACAACCAAGGAAATGGGTTAAGTTACTTACTGGGGTCACAGTGAGCACAGTAGTGTTCACCCACTATTTCAGATGGCAAGTTAGTTCTCTCATTCCCCTTTTGTCCTTTTTCCAAAGTTATTTAGCATAAAACTAAACAGTTACACAGAGAGAGGCCTGTGCCAAAACTTACAATCTGGGAAGAAACAAAGGGAAAATTAAAGGAGAAAGTACACTGTTACTGGACGTCTTGAAACCCTCCTAACAGAACCAGTATCACGCTTTTATCTTCACCCTGTTGAGTGATACCTCTTTGGGCTAGCGGCTATATACTTAACCTGGAAAATGTTAGATTTGGACTCAGAGACCCTGATTTAGTCCTAGGAGAAACCAAATTTTTTTTTAGGGTTTTCAGTTTTTACCATGATACCAGTGTCGGTGCTGGTTCAATCAAGGCATTGGACTCTAACCCAGGGGCTTCAGCTTTCTAAATCAGCCCATTATAAAGTGACCTGCTATAAAGTAACCTATGCCTCTGATGGTAAAACCTTGATTGATAACACAGGTTGGAGAGGCCAACCAGAAAAGCCAATGAAGGGGAAGCATCCAACCAAGGGTACTTATGCCTATTGCCAACCTACATCACCCACCAGTAGACCAATGAATGGAACCTCATTGCAACTCAATTGTGGATGAAGCCCAATGGAGATGGAAACTGATTTCAACTTGGTTGTGAATGAATGGCGCTTCCCTTTGCCATTTTCTAGATTTTCACAATTTCCTAGTTTAAATGACTTTCCTAATGTGAGATGGATATTGTACAACTAGTGAATTGCAGTTCCCTTTGCCATATTCACAATATCTTGCATTTTTGGAAGAGTATTAGAAAGTGCCAAATGTTGAACCCACAATCTTAAGGATGATCACCACTTGAGTACAAACAAAAATTCTTAAAAGAACACTGCTTGGGTCACACACACATATTGTTAGTAGGACACTGATTGGGAAGTGGTATGCATAATGTCAAAGAACTTTGCCATCTTATTACAATTCTCAGTTAGTGATGACAGTTTCACCATAAAAGGAGATAAAGTATCCTACCTCTTGTCTTGTTTTTTACCCTCACCAAATAGAACACCTGCTAGTTTGAATTCACCACTATTGTGAGTCTGTGAACCAAGATAAAATCTAAAGAAACATTCTATTGATGATTTCTGTAGTGATCTTTTAGTAGTAGTTGCCAATTAATATTTGGAGATTTACGTGGAGAATTGGGCATTGGTAGCCGGCTTGAGTGACCCAGCACCCACCTTTGCACCATCCAAAACATCCTGTTCTGGGATTTCATGGATGGGATGAACCTGTCCCACAGGGCTCAGTTTATTTGGTCAGTAGTTTATTTTTTTCTTCTTGCCTTTTTTTTCCCCTCAGACTATTTTTTTGGGGAGCTCACTGTTTTTCTTCCCAGGCTCATTTTGGTTTTTTTCTCCTGCCACCTTAACCACCATTTTTTTGGGGGGTACTCTTACCTACCCCTCCAACCTACCTACCACCCTTCCTCCTACCAGCCCATCTACTTACCTACCTTTACTGATCCAACCCATCTACCTCCCTCATTCCACTCACCCCTCACTTATGCTTGTGCGCTCCTCCATCACCAACGCTTGATATTCAGTGGGACCAGGGTTTAGGGTTGCAAAGCTTCAAAAGAGTGAGGAGAAACAAGCAAACAAGCTTGGAGTGCCCAACTGGGAGGAGCTTGGAACAAACATGAAGAACAACAAAACTACAAGGTAAGCTCCCTTCCTCCCTTCTGTGTTTTTTTTAGGGTTCAAGCAAGCTGATTTTTGTTCCAATGCTACAAGTTTGATGGTCATGTCGTCACAGTTGAATAGAAAAAAAAAACACGATGACAAGGAGCCAAGCTCCTCATCATCTTGTCCTTGGGACTTGCAACACTAGAACAAAAAAATGCATGACGACAAGGAGCCAATTTCCTTGTGGTCATGTGCTTCAATGACTTGTAGCATTAGAACAAAAGAGCATGACAACAAAGAGCTTAGCTCCAGCTCTTTTGTTCTAATGCTACAGCTTAATCATCGTTGTGCTCTTTTGTTCTAGTGTTATAGTTCAATCAAGCGCACGATGATGAGGAGATCAACTCTTCATTGTCACGCATTTTTTGTTCTAATGTTGCAAGTCCCAGGGACACGACAACAAGGAGTTTGGCTCCTCGTCATCATGTTTTTTTTTTGTTCAAGTGCTAAAGGTCCCCATGGGCACTAAGCTCCTCATCGTTGTGTTCTTTTGTTCTAATGTTGTAGGTCAATCACGCACACAATGACAAGGAGCTTGACTCCTTGTCATGACAAGGAGCTTGTGTATTTTTTTTGTTCAAGTGCTAAAGGCCCCCATGGGCATGATGACGAGGAGCTCATGTTCTTTTGTTCTAATGTTGTAGGTCAATCACGCACACAATGACAAGGAGCTTGTGTATTTTTTTTGTTCAAGTGCTAAAGGCCCCCATGGGCATGATGACGAGGAGCTCATGTTCTTTTGTTCTAATGCTATAGGTCAATCACGCACACGACGACAAGCAATTCGGCTCCTCATTGTTGTTTTTTTTTTTTTTGTTCTAGTGTTGTAAATCCTAGGGACAATGATGAGGAGCTCGACCCCTCATCATCGTGTTATTTTTTTGTTCAAGTGTTGCAGGTCCCAAAGGCCAGGACAACAAGAAGTTCAACTCCTCATCATCCTACTTTTTTTTTTTCCAATCATTCAAGCACACAATGATGAAGAGCTTGGCTCCTTGTCATTGTGTATTTTTTTTGTTCAAATGTTGGAGGTCCCCATGGGCACAACAATGAAAAGTTCAGCTCCTCGCCATCATGCTCTTTTGTTCTAATGCAATAGGTTAGTCAAACACACGATGACAAGGAGCTTAGTTCTTCATTGTCATGTTTTTTTTTTGTTCAAGTTTGTAAGTCCCAAGGACATGATGACAATGAATTCAGTTCATTGTCATGTTATTTTTTTGTTCAAGTGTTGTAGGTCCTTAAAGCTAGGACAACGAAAAGCTAAGCTCCTTGTTGTCTTGTTTTTTTTTATTCTAGTCACTCAAGCACTGAACATCATCAAGTTTTTTTGGTTTTGGTCACTAAAGCTCGATGGGTGTTTTATTTGTTTTTTAGTGTTGGTAATTTTTTTATTTTTTATTTTTTTTGTGGCTTTTGCAACTTTGGTAAATGCAAACTTGAAAAAAAACAAGGGTTGTTGGAGAAGAGGAGCAAGCTTCAATTAAATTGACAAATGGCATGGGAGGTGTCATGAGTGAAGAAGGTTTGAAGGGATGGAAGATGCAAAAACACATGCAAACGAATGTTGAAGATGGTGCATTAACTCTGTGTAATGTTAATGGGGAGCAAGTGCAAGTGAATGTTGAGGTTGGGGAAACCTCTACAGCAAATCTTGTTATAAATGAAGTTTACTTGCAAAAAACTATTGAGATGATAGTGGAGCAAGAAAATGTAGTTCTTACTTTAATGTAAGAAGAAGATGAACATGTTATAGGGCATGTTGAGATTGATGTAGGTGACATTTTTATCTCAACTTATAATCTATTGGCCACCCATCCTTTCTATTTGAAAGGATGGGTGGGGTTTTTTTTGGCAAATTTGTGTTTACAATACTTTTATTAATTTTGGTTTTCAAACTTTTGCCCCACCTTCCTTCTCCATGTGAGGAGGCGAGCGAGGCATTTTTTTTTAGATTAAATTTCTAAACAATACCCTATACCTTTGTAGGTGATATTGTTATTTTTTTAGGGTTAGCCTCATTCTATGCAAATTTCAAGATTGGGTTTTTACAATACCAACATCTTGAGTTTTTGTCTATCTATCCATTTTTGCAATACCCTCATGATGTGTTTCATCTTTTATCTATGATGGCAATACCCTCATTGTGTAACAATAACTTTCATTTAGAATGTTAATTCTCACATTAGGTTTATTATATTTATTTTTTTAGTTTTAGATGTAGTTGCCCCTCCTTGAATTGCCATAGATGTGGTTGCCCCTCCTCTAGTTGCCATAAAAGGTGTCCATTGGGCAACAGATGGGCCCGAATTTGTTTGTAGGGTTGATGGGTGCAATGCATCGTATATAGTCAAATATAACTTGGTACGGCATTTGCAGGCATGCCACAATGTGACCATGGAATCAAACACACCTAGACACCCATCTACTCAGGAGCAAGGCCCAAAGGTTCAAGATCACGCAACAATGGATGCGCGAGTCTTGAATAACCATTTAGCATGATTCCATCATAATGAGCAGAAGGCAATTGCCAAGGCTAGGAAGCACACTACCTTGGAGTGGGATAGGCTCTACGGTGATTTGCAGTATACACCTAAGGTTCCTAAGTCGGCACTTGTTAAGCTAGCATTTAGCCACATCCTTTGGCTTCTCAATATGACTACATGGGGTGTGGGGGCCATGTTTCTCAATGTGCAAGCCAAGTTGGAACACGATGGGGACCTTGCATTTGTGATTTGAATGACTTAAGTTGGGTATGCAAAAGCATTCAAAAGCACTTGGATGGAACGCAACTAGAAGCTTACATCAAATAAAATAGTGTGATGTAAGGAAATTGGCCTCCTTACACAATACCATGATTCAAAAATGATTCATGATCAATAAGTTTCCAATAATGCCATACTAAATTTTATTTGAATTTTAGGTTTTAGGATTCATATCCAATACTTAATGTATTGTGTTGTTTGTGGCTAATGTTGTGGACATAGCATTGGCCAATCGCAGGGTTTTTACATGATGGCACACCCATGATGTAGATGTTACATCAGCATGATACATGAGGGCCAATGCGATCCCATCCCCCTTCGATAGTGATATAGATAGCCCATAACTTATCCTAGTTTTGGGTAAGGTGTTGTTTTGGTCTTCAAGATTTAGGGTAGCAATTTATCTTTAAGGCAACCATTATGACATGTTCCCCATTTTAGGCTAAGGTCGTTTTGGACTTGGGCATTTTTTGCACATTTTTATAATGCATGTCACCCATGTTTTTTTATTTAAGGCATTTTACTTTCACTTTGCACCATCTTGTGTTAATAATTAAAAATACATTCTCACATATTCTTTTATTTATGCTTAAATTTTTTATCAAAACAATGATTTTAGTCTTACACTCAAACTAAAAAATCTTTCTTTACCCCCAAAGTTCAAACCTAAAATGGAAAGTAATATCCTCATGAGGGTGTTTTATAAACGCCATTGATTAAATTATTTTGGTCTAGGCTATTGGAAAGGTATTGTTTGTGCCCAAAATTATTCAATGCACATGCAATACCCTTATTAGAGTACATTATAAATCCTTTGGGCCCCATAACATATTTCAAGGTTCCTAAAGGGGTATTACATAGCCTTAACAAAACCAAGAAAGAACACAATATCCTCATGAGGGTATTATGTAAACACCATGGTTTGAATTATTTTGGTCTAGGCTTCTGGAGGGGTATTACTTATGTTTAGAATTACTCAATGCACATGCAATACCCGTATTAAGGTATATTAAAAATCCTTTGGGCTCCATACACTACTAAAAATTTTGGGTTTTGCAATTGTCATTTGCAACTAAAATTCAATTGCATGTGACACATGCAACTGAAAATTTGTGTAGTTACCTAAGACAAGTTACACATGATATTCAGTTGCATGCAGCCTACGTATGCAACATGTATATATGGTGTTAATATACATGTTCATCCATACATACCAATCCAAATGTAGTTGCACTTTATGTGCAACTTTCCTTGCAACTACAATGCAATTAATCAAAATATGACACATGTTTAAAAATTAAACAACTACCTTATGGACATGTTTCACTATTTTATTTTTTTGTGTTTTCAAAATTAAAAACTCATTGGATTAATTTCAATCATTAAAATTTTTGCCACTATGATGATGACACGTGGTAATCAAGGCCCACCTATTTTTTAATTTTAAATATTAATTAATGAAAACTAAATCATCCAATTTATGGCTAGTAAGATGTTGACACGTGGTGCCTAAGTAGGTAGGTAATAATTAAATCCTATTAAGTAAATAGGTTTATTTAGGTATGTAAGTAGGTTGAAAAGTAGCTAAGTTTAGGTTATATATGTCGGTTTAAAATAATTCGATTTTATTCTTAGGTTTAACCATTTCATAAAGGTCAAGCTTTCTTCATTGATTCATCTCCAATGGCACTTGATATTTGGCTACTACATAGTTATTGCTCCTAGATATATACTACGCCAAATAAAATTGGAAGCCAAAGGATATGGGTTAAGACATTCCATTGCAAACCTCATGAACCAACCTAATTGCACATTAGATGCAACTACTATATTAAAGTATACCAACTAGGGGAGGGTTTTGTTACTTCTGATGTCCACACAAATCTTGAAGCCCTCCTCTTGGTGCATCTAACACACTAAAAATCGTTGAAAATTGATTAGAAATGAGAAAGTTATGCCCCCCCAAAATAAAGAAGGTAAAATATTCACAAAAAAAAATTTATTGAACACTACAAAGGCCGATTCTTAAACACCTAAAAAGTTCCTTTTATGTTGTTTTATTACTATTAGAGTTCCAACGTGATTTATAGAACTTCAAGTGGCACTCCTATAACACTTTAAATTATTTTAAATGAATAAAAAATAAGAAAGTTATGAGGATTGAAAGTAGGAGGGGTCCAAAGAAAAGAAAAGAAAAACAAAATGTTTTGTAACTTGGAAAGCTTTTTTTTCTTTTTTTTCTTCTTATTCATTTTTCATTATCCCTTTTCTTTTTGCATTTCAAAGATGATTATAGGATTTTTTAATAATTATGATACGTAATGAAAATATGATTTTAATATTATTATATAGCTTACATTAGTAATTAGCTTAAGATGTTTGTGTACTTGTAGGTTAATGAATGTAGCCTATTTACATTAATATTTTAACATAAATAATATAATTTAAATATATAATACCCATTCAATATATATATATATATATTGATTATCACTATAATTATAATAAAAATTTATTAATAATTATGATTATTTACAATAAATTTTGATATTATCATATTAATTGATTTTGAATAATTTTTTGTTTAATCAAATTACATTTTTTGAACAATAATCCAAAATAAAATAAAATCAAACATATTTAAACCATGGTTTGGTTTAACTTAATTTAATTTAACATAATTTATTTTAGCCTAACTTAATTTAACCATATTTATTTTATCCTAATTTAATTTAGCTTAATTTAATTTAACCATAATAAATACAGTCTAATTTATTTTAGCCGTAATAAATATAGTCTAATTTAGTTTAACCATAATAAATATAGTCTAATTTAATTTAGCCATAAATATTATAACCTAATTTAATTTAACCATAATTAGTTTGGCCTAACTTATTTTAGCCATATTTATTTTAACCTAATTTATTTTAGCTTAATTTAGTTTAACCATAATTAATATAGTCTAATTTACTTTAGCCATAAATAATTTAGCCTACCTTGATTTAGCCATAATTAGTTTGGCCTAACTTAATTTAGTCATAATTAATTTAACTTAATAAATTTAGCCATTGTTATTTTAACCTAGGTTAGTTTATGTTAACCTAAATTAGCATGGGGTTAACCTTAGTATTAAAGGTACATAATACTATTATATATAGCCTATATAGATATATTAAGTATAATAATTTAAGTATGTGTAAATTTACACCATTTTTTTATGACACGTGTCCATGTTGTACACATTTTATTACACACACAATCATATGGCCCAAAAATTATACAATACCAAATTTGTAGTTGCAAACATGACCAAAATAGTTGCAAATGACAACCAATTGCATGCTAGTTGCATAGTGATTGGTTGCAAATGATAGGATTTTTAATAGTGATAACATATTTCAAGAATCTTGGAGGGCTATTGCATAGCCCTAACAAAACCTAGAAAGAATGCAACATCCTCATGAGGGTATTTTATAAACACCGTGGTTTGAATTATTTTGGTCCAAACTATTTGAAAGCTATTGTTTATTTCCATAATTATTCAATGCGCATGCAATAACCCTATTAGGGTATATTATAAATCCTATAAGCTCCATAACATATTAAGTCCTAGAAGGGTATTGCATAGCCCTAACAAAACCTAAAAGGAATGCAATACCTTCATGAAGATATTATGTAAACAATATGGATTAAATTATTTTAATCCAAACTACTGGAGGGGTATTACTTGTGCCCATAATTATTCAATGGGTGTGCATTACCTATCTTAGGGTATATAAAAAAAATCTTTTAGGCTCCATCACATATCTATTGAAACCTAAAGGGGTATTGCCTAAACCTACAAGGAAAGCTATACCTTATTTGGGGTAATTTGTAAATAACATGGGCTCAATTATTTTGGTTTGAGCTATCGGAGGGGTAATGCCTATGCCCAGAAGTATTCAATTCACATGCATTATCCTTCTTTGAATATCCCATAAAACCTTTGAGCTCCATAACATATTTTTTGGAATTTGGAAGGGTGTTGCACAGCCCTAGCAAAACCTAAAAAAAAGTAATACCTAGATCATTTTACAATAATATCATAAACCATGAGACAAAAGATTTTTAAAAAAAGATATTTATTCCATGTTCACTGTATCATGCTAGACATATTGATTCAAGTAAATGAGAATAATGTAAAGTTCTTCACATTGATGGTAGAATGTTTTACTTGAACAAACATATGGAATTTAAATGCAATACCTGCATCATCTTGGGATATTTGCATTCACCATGAAACATGGAAGGGTAGGGCAAAGTAGCAAATTGAATTAATTTACCTCCTCCAAGTTTCAAAAGATATGTTATGGAGCCCAATGTATTTTTAAGATACATTGCGAGGGGTATTGCAAGTGTATTGAATAGCTTTGGGCATGAGCAATACCCCTTTAAAAGCGACATAAACCCATGGTGTTTAGTTACAAAATACCCTAATGCGGGTATTGGTTTCCTTGTAGGTTTTGATAGGGCTATACAATACTTTCCATGTGTCAAAAGATATGGTATGGAGCCCAATGTATTTATGGGATACCTCGAAAAAGGTATTGTAGGTGTATTAAGTAGTTTTGGGCATGAGCAGTACCCTTTTGATAGCCTATACCAAAATAATTTAGCCCATGGTGTTTGCAATGTAGTGTAATGAAGATATTGAAATCCTTTTAGGTTTTGGTAGGGCTATGCATTAACCCTTCACGTGTCAAAAGATATGTATGGAGCCCAATGTACCTTGAAAGGGGTATTACCGTGTGGCCCAATGAGGGTATTGTAGTGTAACCCAATGCATTCTTTCTAGATTTTGGAAAGGTTATGCAATACCCTTCGAATTGCCAAAAGATATAATATGGAGCCCAAACTATTTCAAGGTACCTAGAATGGGGTATTGCATGTTCATTGAGTATTTTGATTTATGAACTTGAGTACAACATGCATTAAATGCATCTAAATTGATTTGGAGTTTTGTATTGCTTTGATTATCCACTTGGTTTGCAATACCCTTATATAGGGGGTGTTAAATAATTTAATCATCCTTTTATTTATTTGTTTGAATAAACAAGAACAAGCTCCATGCAATACTTTCATTTTATTCTTTCTTCATCATTGTCGACCGTTGGGGGTTTATTGCAGTGGCAACCATGTAGGTGGGGTTTGGTAAGTACCTACTTAAAGTGTTGGTAGATGGAAGGGCAGGTAGGTAGATAAATAGATTGAGGGGGGGGGGAGTGGGTA
>Ga0209611_10002787_pt1 | contig 30612 bp, 24 predicted proteins | sample S1TSphgellanicum_3_FD_187693 | JGI IMG/M metagenome (GOLD analysis project Ga0209611, IMG submission 187693) | Host-associated microbial communities from peat moss isolated from Minnesota, USA - S1T2_Fc - Sphagnum magellanicum MG (SPAdes) (version 2) | ecosystem: Host-associated > Plants > Peat... | reverse complement strand
ACTTTTCCTGCACCAACCAACCCCTACCCTCCCTCAAGCAGCAAGTAGCAGCTGACGCGCAGCAGCAACGACAACTACTCGATCCAAACCGTCCTCTAACAACAACAACAACAAATCAACTTCGTCAACCATCGAACACTCGACTCTCCAAACAGCAAAAACAAATCAAAACTTTGTCGTCGTCATCAAAAGTTGTACTCAATTCGATTTTCTCACAGTAGCACACAGTCGATCGAAACTCCCCATCCGCTCGCTTTCTGCGATCATCAAACCCTAGTTTTCGTGCCAAGAAACAAATCAGCTTTGCGCAATGTCAAACCCTAATTTCAAACCAAGAAACGAATCAGCTTTGTGCGATCGTGAAACGGTAATTAAAAGCCTAAGCCCTTATCATCCCCAAGGGGTGATGGCTCACTGGTATAGTCCCTTCTTGGTCTCTGGAAGCTCAACAGGTCGTGGGTTCAAAACCCAGTGGTGTGCAGGTCAAAGTCCTGATGGTCCTCTGCAAAAGGCGGCGACCTACCAAAGTCTTGTCAGGTTAGACTGGTTGTTGGTGTTGTGCTTCAAAAATTAAAAAAAAGAGAACTGCTCTGGTGAACATTCTGTTTTTCAAAATTGTCCCCAAACGTCAGAGTACGACACACCGTCCTCTAATTGCACTAAAACAACCCGAGTAGGTCTTTTCGGAGGTGTAATATCCTTCTCTTTTCTAGGAGGGGTAGTCACGGACACAAGGTGCCCTAGAAATACACTCCTAAATTTCTCGAGTGATGGCTTTAGGTCAATCATCAAACCCCAATAATAAAACCAAATGAAGTTTGCAAATCATATTTAAAGCAATTTTGATTACCTCCTCACCTCTTGTTTTTGGTCTCATTTTTTAAACATTTCAGGAGTTTGATTACAATAATTAGGTAGGTCATATGATTAAGAATTCCTGCATCGCATATTGTAAGAGGGGCCTTCTTGATTGGCCCCATCATGTCATCACTTTGGACATTTCCAAGATAATGGACACTCAACATACATACATATTAATTATTGTATTAGCCTGGTAGGTTTGGCCATCTTTTGTCGAATATTTAATTAATTTTTCCTAATATTTCAGTAGAAATAATAAAATAATGGATTATTTTATTTTATTTTATTTTTCAAATTTTAGTATTTTGGAAAGTTCGTTAATCAATAGAAACTATTTTCAACCCAGGTATCCTAATTTGAAGAACTATTATCAAGAATTATAATTAGGAACTATTGTCAGAAATTATTATAAGAAGTTTCAACAAGTATTTGCTCTCATTTTCAAAGATCTTTTGATAGCATAATTTTTAAGAATTTCTCAAAATCGCTGAATTTTTTAAACCCAAAATTATTCACCGTGGAACCTGCCTGGCTATACTATGGTTACTAAGAATTGTTTTCAAAATTGTTTGTGATGGGGTTACACATCACTGCCCCCAATAGGTACCCCCAAGTACCCTTAAACCCATTATAAACTGGGGGTACCTATTGGGGGCAGTGATGTAAAACCCCAGTTTGAAATTTCCCTTTTTCAGACTGGTATTTTTGGGTGGAGGCGGAGGGATTTTTTTGTTTATTTGGGTATGTTCCCAATGTGTTCCCAATGTGTTCCCATCAAGTTCTCATTGTGTTCCTTAAGATGTTCCCAATAGCACTTCATATTTTTTTCCCATATTAGAGATATCCGTGTAAAGTCAGGAACAGACAGCATCAGTACCCTGAATTTGGTCATACACAGGATGAGAATTTTTTTAAAAACCTGCAAAAAAGTACATTAGCATTCAAGAGGGGGGGGGAACTCAGAAAACCATCAATTTTGTGGTTCCTGAGTTTCACCCTGTCTTTCTTTTTTCCTGAGCGGCTCCACTGTTGCTACATAGATTTTCACTGCTCCCACCTGTATAGCTACCACTATAGTTCCTCTCAAACCTTGTGCATTAAATGCTGAGATTCAGCATTTCGTACTGAGATTTAATAAAATTTCCTTACTTTACATATACCATTAAAAGAGGTGTTAGGGGGTGAAAGGAGGCCCAAAGACAGGGTGAATAGGGTGAAATTGCGGATATCTCTATTGTTTGGCCACAGTTTCCATGTATATGACTTGCAAAGTGGGGGGTGCCAAAGGGAAGCACAACAAAACATGCTTCTATTTTTGGAGAAAGAATCATATTTTGGCAGCATATTTAGGCTTCTGTGTTGGGGAGTGCCACATGTTCCAAAAATATTGATGGTGGGCCAATCAAATGGCTCTTCCTGAAAAGAGAAAAGAAATTTTTTGGTGCACCTCCTCACTAGCATGAGTATAAGTACCCCCAGTAGTAGGCTCTTATGAGACAACTAGCCAACACTTTTGGATAGTGGCCAACTTAATGGTCCTTGACGCTTTATTGTCCTTCTTGTGGGAAATTTGGGTCCTCACATATTTGCCATTCAACAAATTCGTCGTTCAACAAATTCTAGGGTTTAGGGTTTAGGTCCTAGGTTTCCTACTTCAACCTGTTTTCCTTTTTCCCTGGTAAAATTTTGCAAAAAAGTTCGCCTCAAAAAATAAAAAGGGCATTTTTCTTTTTAAAAAAAAGGCTAATGCCCCACTCCAAGGGATTACCCCAGTGTTTCTATTACTGGCGAATTTTCGTCAAGTCTCAACCTGAAAAATATGATTTCGACCTACGAAAAGGATTTTTAATGAGAAAAATGGCCCAAATTCACCAGATTCCGAGTTGATTCCAGACTTCTAATCGCCAGAGTCTTATGATAAACTTCCAGAAAGTGGCCAAGAATATTAGAAGGATCTTGTTTTATTTCTACCTTCTGTAGCCAAATTTGGCTAAATTATATTCTGTATGATCACCACCAATTCCTTAAAAGAAACCCTCAGTTACCCAATATAAAGCACTGACAGAATTTATTTATTTTAGATAGGTTCTTCTTCACCAGCTCTTTGATTTTTCTTGGAACCATGATCCATGTGATCCATTTTCAAAGGAAAATCAAGCAAGGGTTACCGATGATGGCATGTGATGCACATCATCAAATGATAAAATGCACATGCATACACAATGTCACATACCATTTAAGCCTTACAATAACATATTGAGCATTGTTTGCCTGACAAGGGACATGAAAGCTTTGTGTTGAAGCAATCTCAAATTTTGTGTGAGAAATTTTTGGTGACAATTTTTGGTGACTAGGCTACCAAGAAAATGTGTTCAAGTTTTGCGACAAAGTTTCTCCAATACACAAAGGAAAATCAAACTAGCTAATGTGTTATAATGGTGTGTGGTTTCGTGATGCATACGATATGATGAAATGTGAGACTTTTGATGGATAGCTTTTTGGTTACACTTGCTAATTTCCAACAACTCATGCAAATTACACAAGTGATTTTGAAATGTCTTTTTGCTATCCCACACTTTTATTCTTAAAAAATAAAAATTTAAGCTGAGATTTATTTATTAAATATCTTCTTTTTTTGAAGCATCTCAATACAATGTTAAGTTATAGGTTATAACCCAACCCACTTTTAGAAATAAAATAGGAAATCTCATTTTTAACATTGCACATTTATTCCCTTCATCTCCAAAGGGCTCATAAGGTCACCAATTACAAAAATTGAATCAATACACATTCATAAAATGTGTAAACTATTGAAAATGTTTGGGACCTTCAAATAGTGGTTGTCACTTTAAAGTGCCATCAATAATGATGCAATTGAAATTACAATTTGTGCAAAGATGACAATATAGGTGCTCTTGAAATAATCAAAATATGTTATTCTTTCACTCTAGTTTATCATGTGGTGCAACCATATGTGTAGTCCTTAGGTGCCTTGTTTTTTGAACACGGTTGCAACCAAAAGACAAATCAATTTGTGAACATTAAAATAATGAACATTTTAATGATATGAAGATTGAAAAAAACATGAACAACAATGCAATTGCAAGAAAGAAAATTTTAAAACTTGGAAACCATGCTAAAACAAATTTAATAGGTATGAATGGTTTGGAATTGGCAATTCTTCATGATCAACTCCATCTTCAAGTTCTTCTTCAAGATTTTCATTAATCTTTTGGAAATTCTTTTTAGCGCACCTTTCATTACCTACCCTTAGATCATTGGCCAATCATCTTGTCCAAATTTTGAATTTATAAATGACAACATTCCAAAACAATTAATATTCCAACAAGAGAAAACACCATCTATATCTCAATTTGGTTCCCAACAATTTCAATAATTTGGCAAGTGAAGTAAGCCATAGATGGGAATGTTGTTGCACTTGATTTCCAACATGTCAAAGGTTCTTTCCAATTTTCCAAGTGTATTGAAAAGAGTTGAAATAAAGATAATTCTTGAATCACAACTTTGATGGTTTTTGATGTTGATATGCACATTTGAAAAAAAATCACTTGTGTTTGGGTGCAATTAATCAATCCTAATCTTTTTAGGAGTCAAAGAAAGCATGATTTGATCATGGCAAACCATGAGCATCAATATCCAAGCTTTTTGGTCATACTTTTCAACAATTCAAATGGTAGGTTTTTTACACACACATTTAGTGACCAAATCGAACCTTTTGAAATGGGTCCAACATAAAAATGATCATATTATTAGTTCTATTTTTTTCAAACTTTATCATGAATGACAAAAATGGTGTTAGCACAACAATAACCTTTTTTTTTTACGTTCACCTACAATTATTTAAATTCCCTATCAAAACATTGCCTAGTTGCACAAAATATTTAGATTATATTTTAAACCTCTTATTTCAACTTCATTTTGACATTGATTATCCAAGGTGGCGATTAAATGAAAAGCATCATGAAACAATCGATGCCTTCTGCTTTGATTCAACACATGCTGATTCATCACAAGCATGACAAAGTTTTCACAATGATGTCAATTACAGCTCATGTTTTTTCATTGGGCACTTGATATTGTAGTTCATAAGTTCAATGTTGATCATCAACTCAAAATATCTTGAAGTAATAAGATGTGGCTTGCAAATGTAGAACATCAAACCAATGGTAATGAAACACACAATTTATCAAAAATATCATCAAATTTTTTGATGTGAAACACTCTTGACACAAGGTTAAAACATGACATTGAAACATTATAGGATGAAAGAAGAATGCAACCTCAAAAGCAAAAATCAAGTTCTGAAAACAAGGTTAAAGGTCATTACTTGGTATTTACAAGAATGTTAAGTTCATGATGATAAAGCCCTTTGTGCCAAACAAATAGCTTTCAATGCTTGTCATTCTTTTTTTTAAAAATTTGGCCATGTGATACATTTTTATATCACACCTTGAACACCTTTAATTGAAACATGAATGAAACCTCAACAACATTTTCATTGGTGTTTGCATATTGACATATTTTGGACGTTACATGTTCACAAAATGTTTCGGATCATGACTTTTGCAAGTCCAACAAGTTGCAATTCATGACAATACGTAAATATGTTGTTTAAGTTGGGAAGTTGAACCTTTCATCTTTCACAAAATTAATTACTTTTTCATCAAGTCATGTTTTTCATGTAACGTTTGCAATTGAATGGCCATGGTTTCTTCATTAATGTTTGTTTCAAACAAACCAATTGTGAAATGTGTTAGCCCCCACTCCAACAATAAGAAATTTAAAACAAGAACAAAAATGTCATGTGTTCCTTTAAACATCCATAAATTGAAAGTGGTTGTTAAAATACAAGAACTTATAACAAAGAAAACATATTTATCTTTGGTCATTTGATCAACAAGAGTAAGCAATACTTCATTTATAAATATTTTGTAATTAAAAAACACAACTATTGGGCAAAGATTCAATGTCAATCACTTCAACCATAATCCTTTTGTAGTTTTCAATGGCATGTATTGCTTATCACATAATTATATTCCTTTCAAATGCCTTTTGTATAAGAGCATCTTTCAAAATGGTCAACAACAATTGAAAAATTGAAAGATTGCATCTAGTTCTATGTTGAATCACCTTTTTTTAGGTGGTCAATGTAAATGGTCTATCACCATGTTACTCACTTTACCTCTTACTTCTATAATGTTCAGTTTGTGCATGTTTCTTCATGAGGCTTATAACATTAGCCTTATTATATGTAATCAAACTTTTCCTACATCAAGTACACATAGCTAATAAATTAACACTTTTAGTTACACTATGACAAATGACACATCTCATTGTTTGAGGGTTCCCAATGTCAATTACCCATCATCATTAACTTTGAATAATGACCAAAATGCTACAATGTGTGAATAAGGTTTCCATACTTGAACTTGTATATGCAATATACATAGTTACACTTGAAACACTTCTTGTCCAATATCATGACTATCAAATGGCACATCAAGATCTCCTCGCCCTTCAATTCCAAATACCATATTACATTCACTACTATTTGTAAAACTTGAAATATTGTGAAGGGAAAAGATAAACTAAAATTTTGGTCATGCAAACTTGGTAGACCATTGTTTGAAAAACAATAGTTCAATAATGGACAATAACAACCACTATAGAGAAACAAAATGTAATGTAAACCCAAAGTGCAATGTAATTCAAACACAAACAATTATATATTTCATACACACATTTGACAAATTTGAGAAAAATAAAATTTCAAACTTAATGATGAGCATAACAAGTTGCCATATGTATTTGCCACAACTTCTGAGCATCAATGTTCACCATTGCCACTTGGATGCAAATATGTTCAAAGGAGCCAAAAATGATGTTAAATAATGATGAAAATTGTAAATTTCTTACATATGTTTGTGTTTTGATATTATAAAATTATTTTATCATTCCAAGTTGTGTTAAATGACTAACATGAATGTTGACAAATTCAAAGTAAAAATTTATTAAATTAAATTTTGAGTTTTGGTTTTAGAAAAGGAGTCTTGAACTTGAACCATGGTTGGATAAGAAACAATCAATTTCACAAAGGATTAAGCAAAAGGACTCTTGAAATTGAATTTTTTAAAAATTCAAAATATGTTTTAAAATCTCAAATTTTCAAGAGTCCTTTACTACAAGCAAATGGGGTGCAATGTTTATGACATATAAAACAAAGTTGTAACTTATGATACAAAAAACCAAAACTTAAAATAATTAACAAACGTTGGTATGATAATTTTTCAAAAGAAAACCCAAATCTAGCAAAATTGCATAATTTGAAATTTTCATATTTATTCAACAATGACTAACCTATCACATTGAAGCAATTATATGCATTTTCAATAACAAGTTGCGAAAGATTTTATTCAAATTTCTTCATATGAAAAAGTGAAAAGGACTAAAAAAAGGACCCACAATCCTTTTACAAAATAATCCCATTGACTCTTTTGAATTTATTTGCACACACTTGGAAAAGTGAACAATGCAAATATTTTATTTCACCTTTCATACCTAATCCAAGTTTGTCATGTTTCAAGCTTCCAAAGTGGTACAATGACATATATAACCCCTTTTAGAAGGTTTTAGATATTTTTTTATAAATACTTGACGTCAATAATTGTAGGTGTTCATTGTTCTAGGTTACCTCATTTTGGGATCACCCAATTGTATATACCTTTATCCAATAAAAAGTTGTCAAACAACTAAAACAAAATTTGATATCCACCCAACATTTGTTGCAACATCACCTAAGATATCATACAACCATTGCACACACGCCCACACACACACACACACACACACACTTTTCTTAAAGAAAATTCTGAATCAAAGAACCTTGGGTTTCAGTTTTTCTTTTTTCAAAAAGTCTCAAAGAACCGGCAGTTTTCACAAAATAACTGGCAAAGAACTGACAAATTTATAGAAGCTTATTTGGCAAGTTCCCAGATTTTTTGAGAACTGCAATTGTATTTCAGAATTGGTTCGCAGATTTTTGAGAATTGCAATTTATTGGAACCAGTTATTTGTTTTTTTTTAGAGAACGATGGTTATATACCTTTGAGAAACTGCCCTAAAAACCCTTGGTTATATCTGTTTCCATTTTTGATAACTGGCCAACAATGATGCAGAACTCCTCTGAGATTTTGGACAAATATGACCCCCAATTTCAAGCTTTGTGCTTTGGGCAGACATCATTTAAGTGTATGGTGAAGCCCTAGGTCGAGGGCATTACCAAAAGAAAAACGCACAATGCAATAATAGTTAAGTGCAGGCCCAATTTTGGTAATCCCCTCAACCAAGAGCTTTACCTGATGTAAAAACCAGTGTTGGGGTGGTTCTCATTGAGTGATCCGGTTCTCAGACTGGTTCTCTGTCCAATTCTCAACCAACACATTGAGAATCAATTGTTCTCATTTTGAGTGAAAATCGGACTGAAAACTGGTTTCAAGGTTCTCACCCATGTGAGAACCAACTAGGAGAACCAGAATCAAAAAGAAAAATTCAAGAAAAGAGAGAACTCGATGGGTTTTCACATGAAAACTCGAATCTGGTTCTCAAGGTCTTAACCAAATTTGGTTCATTGGTTCCTCTTTTTCTTCTTCTCACATGGGGCTGCTGCTATTGGCTCCTCTTGTTCTTCGTCTCACTTGCGGCCGCTACTCTTCTCCTCTTGCTATTACTTTTTTTCTCTTACTTCTCTTGCTCTTGTTTCCATTATTATTCTTCTCCTCTTTATTGCTATTACTTATCATTGCTCTTATTCTTTACCTCTTGCTGTTACTCTTCTCAATTCTCTAGCATTCTAACAAAGCTAATTCTGGAAATTCTTTTTTGAGCTTTCCTTTTTGGAATTATTTTATGCTGAACCTTAGTGGCAGGTAAGGAACTAAAAAAAACGAAGTGAAAAATTCACGTTTAGAAAGCTCCAAATTGTTCACAAAACAACAGAAGATGATGATTGTTCATCTGAAATGGGAAGATCTACTTCACTAAGGAACATTTTTTCAGGCTCATCTGAGGTTTGAGGGTCTACACAAGGGTGATAAGCTGAGGCTGTGAGTGAAACCAGTGTTGAGCGGTTCTTTAAGGCACCCCTTGATTCCCTTCTGATTATAGAAACCGTTATATAAGTTCTCTCATGGAAACTGCTGTTTCTTTTATTCCGATTTTTGAAATACCCAAAACTGGTAGTTCTTTGGAACATCAAAGAACTGCACGACAATGGTGAAAGCCAAGGAAAATTAGAAACAAAAAAATTGGTTGCTTACTTTATGGAAATAACTTTTCCAAATTTTAGGAAGCTTACAAAAATGGAAGGTCCGTTGGTAATCAAATTGGGAGGGAAGGTTAATTTTGGTTTTGAAAGGACATTCTGCCAAGGAAGGTGGCTGAAAATTGCATTGATTTTTTTTGAAAAGTTATTTTCGAGTGTGTCCAAAAAACTGAAATTCGTTCACAGCATAAATAAACAAGGGGAATAACACACTGTGCCCTTGTGATTTACATTTTAAAGTATCTTAAGGCAAAAGAGGTATTAGGAAAACTCAAATATTTCACAATGCAAAAATGTAATGTCCCAAAAATCCTCTAAAATTATACTAATCTCAAGTTTCAACACAACCCAAAATACCATCTTTCAAAAATCCTCATATAAAAATAGACCTATTACCTAGGGGCCAAAATCTATTACGCTACTATACTCTATAATGAATCTAAACACAATATCCTTGCCTTGGTAGGCAAGGCCAACAAAAGTAGAAGCAGCTGGCTGATCAATTTCAAATGTAAATTTCTTTTTGTAACTTTCTTTCAAGTCATACGTCGAGAGTCGTTAATGTTTTTCACATGAAAGTCAGGTAAGTTTGATAAAATTATCACTTGAGGAAGTCATTTCCATTTTTTCCAATTGATGTGCAAAACATTATAGGAATTATGATTTATAATATACTTAATTACAAATAGGGTGCTTAAAATTCATTATGAAAATAAGCTTAAATATATTTTTAAAATATTCTCAATTTAGTCATTTTAAAAATAAAAATTCCATTATTTCATGGTATACCAAAAACTATCCCTTTATCTGGAAGTGTTTCAAAAAATATACAAAGAATGAACTTTTTGAGAATTATGAAGTCAAATCACATGAAAGTCAAGTTTGATGAAATGTTTTTATCAACTCTTTCTTTCATTGTTGATGGTTCTGGAACTTGCATTGTGGGAAATTCTAAGGTAGACATCGAGATTGGCCAAAACTTGCCAAAATGTCTTGGTAGATTACAATGTAACAAAAAAACAAGGGTACACACAATACACAATTGCTTCATTAAACTTGAAACATGCATCAAGATGTAGATGGTTGTATCATTCATGCCTAAGTTACAATAACAACTTGCTCCAAAACTTGCATCTAATCCTGGTTGCCAACATTAAAATATGACATTGAGGGTTTCTAAGAGGTCATATCATTCCAATCTCCTTGTCTTGAATTCAACTAGTCCTTCCCCTTTCTCCCCTCTCTGTCCCAACATACCACAACAACTCCACTTGAACATTTCCCACAAAGAATCATGTACAAATAACAACAAAAGAATTTTCCTTTAAATCCCATGGGCACATAAACCCTTGTGTCATCTGCAGCATCAAAAACATGATAGTTCAGCCAGCATAACAACAACATCATGCCAAACTTGAAATAAAAAAACTCCCATCCTTCAAGATCTTTGATAAAGAGAAACCTAGCCCATTGCTCAAAAGTCAACATTTTTGGACCAAGATGACTTGACATTCCTTTGGAGCTCCCAATATGTCAAGGTACTCTCTCATGAAACAAAACAAGCACAACAAATTTACACCCCACAAATGCAATAACAACCTTGAGAATTTAGGGAAGACCGCTCCTAAAATCCCTTATTTTATCATCAACCCCCTTGTCATCAACCCTCAAAGCTATTGCTACAAGTTGCTTTAATTGTTGTGGCATATGGGGAACGAAAATCTCACAACTACAACAATTAGAAGTCACATTGCACAAATTTTCTACCCTATGTTTCTAAACTCAAAAAACACTTATTTCTTTCTTCTCCGAGAGCATTGCCAAAATGGTAACTCCTTCTCTAATCTTGTATTTATCTTCTTGAGCTCCCTTCCAAAATCCATCACCAAGAAAGGACAAGATCTACACAACTTGTAAGAATTGAAAAACCTATCTAACCACAACCAACTCCCACACATTGAAACACAAATGAACAGCACACCCATGCCAAATGCCGTCACACATAATCTACAAGACAACAAAGATACACAAATGTAGAACAAAACAATAGAAAGCATAACACCACCCATCAACACCAATTGTTGAAATTTTGTCATGTACTAATTCTGGTAGTTGATGGGCTTCTTCATCAAAAGCATAACACCACCCATCAACATCAATTGTTGAAATTTTGTCATGTACTAATTCTGGTAGTTGATGGGCTTCTTCATCCCTTTTGATTTCATTCACCCATAATTTTTCATCACAATAGAAGCTAATTGCATTCTTGGAAAGTGGAGCACTCCACTGACACCAATAGATCCAAGTTGAACTGGCAAGTTCAAGAAAAACCTTGTGTTCAATACCATATAAGTTCTTTGCACATTCTAATACTAGATACAAGTTGTTCACAAGACTTGCCACTTAATACCCAATTACACATGGTGTGTAATCCTTTAGCCTGGTTTAACCCATCCATTACCATCTTGCAAACACCATGATGACACAAACATGAGGGAAATCATTCTTTGTATACCTATTTTATAAAAGACATAACATAAAGGGGTTTTTTTTAATGGTATAAATTAATAAAATATTAAAATATAAATTATATTAAAATTAAAAATATTAAAAATATTTCATAATCAATTCTAATTAACACCCATGTCTTTTTTGGTGAAAATTTTCCAAATATGAAAAAAAATCTAAATGGAATATTTTGTCATAATATTCCTTTTTAAAAAATCATCAATTTTCAAAGAATTTTTTAATTAAAAAATCATCACATTTGGACTTTGATTTTAATTTGGTGGTATTTTTTAATTAGTTTTTTAATTATATAGAATGAGTGATAGAACAATAGAAACAAATTTAACATTCCACAAACATTAATAGTGGACCAGATAGGAATAAAATAATCACCATGCTCACCAACGAAATAACCATGGACATTATGACCATTGACATCCAAATGATCAGCTAGGCGCCAATGGAACTTAAAGGAATCCAAGTTTGTTCCATATTCTATCACTTAGTTGTGCAAAAACCTAGAAAGGTTTTCAGAGACGAAATTAAAAACATTGACCGAGTTGGAAATTATCAGCCTAATGATGTTAGGACTGAATTTTAAAAGGTGCAAAATGATGGTCTTGAGAATGGTGATGGTTTTATGCATTAAAACAAGTTGAAATTTGGCCACTCTTTGTTGTGCACTAGTAGTGATGATGCAAATTTTGGATCCTTTGTCACTTTGTAATCAATATCTATGAAAATCTTGGTTTTGGGAAAGAATGTAGTTACATGTTAAAGATTTAACATCTCTCCTTGTAGCTTGTCATGATTGGGATTCACCAATGCATTCATTTGCCAATTTTTTGGTCAAGATCATGTATGCACATGCTGTCCCCATATTCCCTACTCCCACCATTATGATATTCACATTTGATATCAACTTGGGTATGTCAAGGAAACATGATGTTGGGAATGGTTTCAACAAAGGTTTTTTTAATGTTTGAAACAACTTTTATTAGTGTAGAATATTCTAAAACAAGTTCATGAGTTGTTAACATTGGCCTTAAGTCAAAATATTGAATTTTCAAAAGATTTGTGTGTGTTTCTGTAATAGCCATTTGGTGGAACTAAATTTGGTACAAGTTGTCTCAAGGAAAGAACTTTTAATGGAAGCAAGCAAAAAAGGCTTAAGGTTTTGAATATAAAGTTTGTTGGTTTATAAAGTAGCCATTGAATTCAACAAAGATAAAAACATAAGCAATCAAGTTTCAAGTTTAAGAAACCCACGTAACACCCTAAACATCATAACAATATTAGTGACATGTGGTTTTACATTTTTCAATGCATGCATTTCGCATATAGGAAATTTTGCATAGTAAAGAACCATTTTGCAAACATATGCACGACAAGTGGCAAATGGGTAGTGAACATATTGCAAAGTTATAATTTCATAAAAACCAAAACAAAGAAGCATCTTTGTCTTTCATGTTGTTTACTATTTCCACCATGGTTCATTCAACAAATTTCACATACTTGGGAAGTTAGAAACAACTACTAAAGATGTTATCACAAGGTGCCACATTTTTGTTAAAAGATTCAATTCGAAAGGGGGCATTGCACATTTTGCCATATTTGATTTCATTGTGAGATTGAAAATGTTTTTTTGGGAATCAAGGTCATTAGCATTGAAGAGTTTTTACTTACTATCATATTTTGCTCATCCACCTTGTGGATTTTGGCATAATAAAAAACTACTTCAATAATCTAAAGGTGTTTTCCAAATGATGCATCACATTTAACTATAATTAGTACCATGAGTACACAATCCCAGGAGCAACCATGACACCATGGATAAAAACCTATTTTTCAATTCTCAAATCAAAGCTTCTCGGGTCCCTACCAAATCACACCAAAATCATGAACTTGTTGTTTACATGAACATGAAAAAAAATTCAAAGAATAGAAGAAAAAATGGTTTGAAAAACTAAAGGGAAAAAGTTGTGAAACTTACTTACGAAATGATTTTTCACTACTGATTCAACAACATTAAATACATCTTTTCTCACCATTGAAGGCAACATAATTTTTTGTATTGATGAATAACCTGACCTACTAAGCATTAAGGCTAAATGTGGAACTCCAAAATTCAAATAAAATATCCAACACATCTAGACGTTCTCATGCTTGAACTCCAACAATTATTTTATGGCCCAAAAATGATCAATAATGAACCTATAAATTTGACCACAATACATATTGTAAACATTACCTTGACAAACTTTTATGGTTGCCACCAAATCACACACAAACACATCTTTGGATTATGCAAATTTGATGGGAACCTACACAAATTCCATAAATGACAAAATGCAAAAAAAATTCAAAAAAATTTAAAGGTCACGAAGGTGTTTGTAGTTCAACATGGCTTGCTAGTTTGTAAGGTTGTCCATGGTGATCTTTAGAAAGAAAGTCTTGTATTTTTTCATAATTCACCTAGTAGAACTCAACATTAAAATCCATAACATTTTAACATTAAAATTGTTCCCCTTTGTTGCCATGTTGCAAGTTCTTGAATGAATGTGCAAAATAAGAATACAAGCATTAAAACAAAATTTCAAGGCACATCACCAAAGGTGGTTTCAACAAAATTTAGATTGTTAAATTAGTGTGATGGGCCATATAGTGAACCCTAATAGAATGAGGAGCGTAGGTGTCATGAATTTACTTTGTAACATTACTTTTTGTGCCCTAAAACACATTAGCACCATCTATCCAAAAGCAAATGAACTTTTAAGCAATTTGTTCTCTTGGCAAACCATCACCAATCGTTAAAGATTCCATAATAACCTTGGTCATGTTATCATTCCTTGATTTTTCAAGCACTCACTCCAAAGAAATGAGAATTGGAACCCTTATTTAATTATGCACCACATAGTAATGATTAGATCAAAATTGGTTGTCAACTATAAAAACTTCATCACAACCAAAGACAACATAATAAGTAGCCCCCGTTGTTGCCCTAGTTACTCTCATTACTTTTTAATGCATGAATTATACCATTGTCCAACCAAATTATGTTTCTTACTATATTTTTGCATTACTAAAAACTCAAAGAGAGGCCTCATTGCTTCATATTTTGTCATGGAATGTCCTTGTTGGATTGTGGCAAATTACACAATCATCCTTGCCTTTTCTCTTGTCAACCCTTTAACTTGGGCAACAACATTTTCACAATTGCAAAAAGCAAGCAATTTTGGTTCTTGACATGCTTACAAACTTTGGGATAATATCAATCCCCTTTCTTCACATCAATCCCAATATTTTTGTCAAATTACCAAAAAACTCTTGCTTACTAGCAAACAATGCATCTTTCTTTTTCATTTCATTACAAATTTTGGACTCACTAATGTGTAGATTGCAAGTTGACCCTAAACATAAAATTTCCCATGAAATTTTGTAGCCCAAAAAATTTGAAATTTTCTAGTGGCATCATAGCTACATTTATTGATTAATTGTTTAAACAAGATAGTGGGTAGAATGGTTTCGAGAAAGGGATCATTAGCATTTATAACATCTTCATGGTCTAATGAAGTCTTAGGGTTAGAAATATATGGAGAAAACAAGGGAGGGGAAGATGGTAGAAGACCACAATAAAAATACTTGAACTTGTAAGACTAAGGGAGTTGTGAAAACATTGTGAAAAATAATAAACATACTCAAACAAATAGCATTCTAAAAACAAGAAACCTCATTTTATTAACCTATGATTATCCAATTTGTAACAAATCAAACATGCACATTGGACTTATGCATGAGAAACTAAAAAAAACAAAAAAGGAGGTCACAAAATGCTAACCCTTCGTCAAGAAACAAAAAATTGCACAACACCCAAATTGGATGGAACACATCCCAACCTTTGTAGCTGTCCTACAATTGTTAGAAGATTAAAAAAGTACAAAAAACTTAAAACAAAAGGGAAGTTACTCAAGTGAATGCCTCTTGTGGAAAATCAATGGAAATCTAAACAAATAGTGTAATGGATACTCTTGGAATTTTGTTGCATTACAATGTGACAATACTTAACAAATCTTGATTGCTTCAAATGAACAAATTCATCATATAACACACACCATGTTTACAAGTCACCACTTCCAACCTCCACATTGCAATGAAACACAACAATGCTTACAAACTAGACATAAATGTATCAAGCTTGGCAAAGAAATATTATGTTTTACTAACAAAAAACCTTCAAGACCTTGAGATTAATTTCAATGAACTTCCTTCTTGTGAAAAGTGCTTGATGATCAAGCTAACTAAGCTCAACTTAATAACCCTAAATCTCATGGGTATACAAACAAAACTACAACATTATTTGTTGAGGAGACAAAACTCAAGGTTGGTGGAGAAAGGATGAAACACAAAGGAACAAATCTTTGATGAGCTCAAACAGACATTAAGTGAAAGAGGTGGAAAGTAATGAAGTTCTCACAAGCTCTGCCAAACACTGAAAAAAAAGGTGATGAAAAAGGATTAGAGTTCCTTGCAAATGGGCTATGTGGACAGCCAAGATGTGGCTGTTGGGCAGAATCCTCCGCACGAATTGGCAACACCTCATAAGGGTTAAAGGTTTAAGTGACACTTCCACAATATCATAAACAAGCTTTCTGCCTTTTTCTCTTTAACCGGTAGCTGCCATTTTAAAAAGTACAAATCTGCCAATAATTTCCCAGATAAAAAACACTGGTGAGGGCATCCCAAAATAAAAGCATCTTCAGCAGTTTACAACAAAGACCATATTTTATTTCTTATTGTTCTCTCTCCATGGGTATAGTACACAAACATCTCAACTGTTTTCATATAACCTCTCCATGCCAAAAGGAAATGGGGAAAAATTGCACACACCCTCTTCATGCCAAACAGAAATAGTGAAATTTTGCAGCTCTCAATCATTACAAATCCCTTTTGTATATACTAGATTCTTCTAACACTATGAAGCTAAGTAAGGGCAAGCTCATTCCTTTTTAATTTTATCCTTATACAAAAGTAAGAAATTGTAGTTTAAAAGTTCAGTAGATCCTTATGCCAGTTTTGTAGATTTTCCATATGGCAAGCAAGTATTTGTCAGAGATTCAACAATCCTAAACAATAATAAATTAGCGACCAACCAAGATAGGTACTACTGCAGTAGAGATTGTTCACCCACTTTGTAATCTCTCATTTGCATCATCCAACACAATTTGTTGCAACAAGGCTGAAGTGATACATGCAAAGTCTTTTTGATACAAAATAACATTAAAAATTATCAGCAATTTCACAATTACAGAGAAAGAACCATTACAATACAGGGAAGACATCCAGTTTGCCCACATTTCAGCACATAAACACCTACTACTTACATTATATACAGAAACTACATGTAGAGAGTCAACCTCTTTCACTGTCAATTCCTGTATCAAACACAAATTGGGAAGACCAGTCAAGGACAGATCCCACTCCAGCTCTTTCCTTCCAATTATCTTTTCTTATCTGGAACTCAAGTTTTAGAAATTACAGAGGTTCACATCTTATCATACAATTAGAGGACTGATGGCCAAAAATGCACACCAATGCTTGTCAATTGAAAGAAGCAAGTGCAAATTCATAGACTAAACCCTAAACCCTAAAACCATAGAAGTTTACACATGGATCCACAGCAAATGCAGCTGTGATTCAACATTTGGCAGACTCTGAAGTTGGTGAGAAATAGGTATGTCTATAAGAAATACAAGAGAGTTCACTGAAACTCCAAGCTCAAGAAAAAAGACAACACCTGCTTTAAGAATTCAGGCTCAGCCTGAGAAGGTTGGTAATTGCACAGAACATACTAGTGACCACCTTGCCTAAACTACACTGAAAACAATCAGCAGTGTGTAGCCATTACAAATCTTTAAGGAACAGCACCTGCATGTAATTTGAGAGTTCAGCATTATTAAGATAAACATGAATAAGAAAAACAGATATGTGGCTTGTATCTTGAAACTGGACATGATTTGTTTTCTGAGTTTCTTGAGTGGGCCAGCATTACTCTAGGCCAGGTGAAATAAGGCAGTGACCAGACAGGTTCCCAGTCAGCCTCTTGGATATTGGCCCCAGAAAGATAATGCACACAGAAGACATGGTTTAGGGTTTCTGCCCATCCTTGAATTGAAAATTGGGCAATCACCAGCTGGATGCAAGTGATCTCAATTTTAACCAAACCATAGTGCATTCAAATTGAGTGCAGCATAATCATGAATTCAGCATGTGCCTGCCCAACTCCTTTGAATTAGCCTAAGGTGTGAAATCCTATGAAGAGCAGGAACAGATGAGCTAATTGAGAAGCTTTGTGGCAGCTCTTGGAGCATGAAAAGATATGAAGTACCCAGTCTTGCCCAAAATGCCTCGATATCTTTAGGCCAGGTGAAATAAGGCAAAATACTAGAAAGGAGTTGCTAGTAAGCCTCTTGGATGTTGGCCACATAAGAGCTGTTGGGAAGATTACTACAGACCATGATATGTTCCCCTAGTAGACCTGCATTCATACTACAACTCATGAATGGACTTAATTGAGAGCCCGGCTGTTTAGCAAGCCTTAAAAAGCCATAAATGGATATGCTTCAAAACATAAACCCTAACAAAAACTGATAACAGAATGAACGAAAGACATGCAGAAACTATGATGCTTGGATCATACAGGGAAGAAAAGTGCATCCTATGCTCAAAGCACGACAGAGGACCCGCACCAAAAGATAGACAAATACCAAAATGTAGGCAAGCACTTTTACTCAATCACAGGAAAGCATGACCTCTAGTTTGCTACACTACATCAGACATTATTAACAGTGATAATCAGTTAGACCTTCACAATACAGAACAAACGGGTGAAAGGGGAAACAAAAAATTCAAATAGGATTAAATGCAGCACAAATGCATCACATGGAGGAATCTCCAAGGGGATCCGGCACTCTCCATATATTTGACCTGTTCTCAACATATTGTTCACAGCATGACTGGAGAGAACAGTAGGCCCAATCCACATGGCTATAAGAGACAACCAACCTTTCAACAAGACGACATGAACAGACAAGAAGAAAGCAGGCTTTATGGAGTGTTTATTGATCAATCCCGCAAGTATCGCAACACAGAGATATTGGCAATGAAAGTATTGTTCAAGATCATGTACTTCTTCAAGATCTTTGTACTTCCTCGACCCAACCAAGACCCAAGAACAACTCTTAAAAAAAAACTCGGCGACACAAAAGCAGCTCTCACACCCTCTCGGTTCTGTTCTGCCAGGCCACAATGCCCACGATCTAAAGCTCCTCGATCTCGATGCGGTTCTTGAACTTCACCCACGAACGACTGGAGCGACGGAAACGCCGCCGATCGGATTTGAGAAAGAAAACCCTAAAAATACGGAAACCCTAAAAAGTTTTTCTTTTCCGAAAGGGAAAAAAGAACGAGGGGAGTTTGAAATTTCAACGGATCCGATTTTGTGATGTAGCTACTACACTGGCGACCATCCACAAGAGGAATTAGCCAAATTTTACTACAAGTCACAGAGGAAATATATATTTAAAAAGAATCTTGTTATATTTTGGCGACCTGTTGTCTAAATATGGCGATTTTAGATAGATTTTCCGTGACTTTGGCGCTTTTTTCCACAAAAATCCTCTGTCACAATTTTTTTTTGTGGATTCTTTTTTATAAAACCCGCTTGTTTGGAGTGGTAACAAAATGGTTTTCACTAGGCCCTCTCAAGTATTCGGCATGCACAATTGTGTGGAGAATGGAAAAATGGAATGGATGGATGAGGAGGAAATATTATGGATGAAGCAAACATGAACACAAAGCAATGACTTTTCTTTTTTTTTTTCTTTTTTAGGGGAGGGGTTTGTTTTGTGATAATAGTTCATGATTCTAGGGCTCGCTTGTAAACGATGTTGTTGTCCATGATGAGTTTTATATAAGCAAACAAATAGGGAGAACAAATTAAGGGTAGTTAATGTTAAATTTTTTGACAACCAAACAATTAGAGAATAGAGATGAAAAAATTTACAAATTTATTCCAAACTCTGCACCCAACCTTAGGATCATCCAAGTTGCAACTACAAACTTGTGATTCACCCTTTACTTTTGGCCTATTCGTAAATAAGAGATGAACATCCCATGCACAAAAAATCATCCCTTGTGAATGTTACATCCATGTCGTTGAACACATCAAGTTGTCATATTGAATGGTGCAACTCAGTGATTTTTTGTGGCAAATTTTCCCCATTTTGGAAAAAAAATTAGGGCCCTAGCAACATGGTCTAAGGGATTTTTAAAATAAAATTTGGGTAAAATTTGCCACATTTTTTAACTGCAGACCTACGAAATCATCACTTTTTTTGAACGATCGGGGAAGATTTCTGGCTTTTTTTCCCTAAAAACTAGGCATATTTAGATAATTAATTGTAGTAGGTTGCCACCATATGGCTGGATTCTTAAGTTTTTCTACTTTTTTATTTGTCTTGTAATCACATTTAACTAAATCCTCTTACGGTTTATCCCCACTTTGAGTGTAACATGAAAAAACTGAAAAAAAAAATTAAAAAATGGTGCAACTTCTTTGTTTGAAATCCAATTTTTACTGAAATTTTGGAGTTTTATTTTATTTTTAATTGTAAAAATTATTCAAAATTCAACATTTTCTTCAATCTTAGGTTAAAAATTATGAAATCAGTTCCGTAAAACCTTACTCATTTAGGGCTTTCCAACATGACGAATAGCATGTCCCAATTGCCCTAAAACCTTTAATTCTGATTTGATTGAATTTTCAATGAGAAAATTATTCAATATTTGATCATTCTTACACCATAGGTCTAAATATTAACAAACCCTTCAAACCCTTACTCACTGAAGGTTTTCCAAACAGTACCAAGAACATGAAGGGGGGAAGGAATGATTTGAGAGAGCTCAACATGACAAAACAAAACAAAACAACACTTCACAAAGGATCCTTGAATTTTTTTCTTTGTTGTTGTCCAATCTTTTCTTGATGCATGTCCAAAACCTCTAAGACCCAATTCAATTTACTCTCCCAAATCATTGGTGTAATTTTCCATTTGTGCAGCTCGTAATCAATGTCCTACCAAGTTTTGATAATCAATCTTATTCACAAAATGCCCATGTCATTTGTTTTATTTATTTTCCACAAATGGGAATGACACCCATTTCCTTCTCCTCCCAATTCTAGCAATAAATGTGAGATAGCAATACAAACACCCAACTCTTAGAAAAGCTTACTGAAATAGCATGTTTGCCAAGCATCAAAAGGAATTTCTGTATTTGGATTGTTTGGTCAATAGCAGCATTTCAAAGCCCTCAACGTTTTCCAATACAAGAAGAACCCAAGGTGGGAATATTGCAGACATAAACATTTTGTCCTCAACAAATCAATAGCTTGTCTTCACAGATTTTGTTTCCACAGATGGGTCTTGATTTCCTTCACTTGCATACATACTCTTTCAGGCTGATTCCAAACAAGTTACACTTTCCCAGACTTTAATACACAAAGCACTGATTTCTGCAATAAAAAAACATGTACTTACATTCATGCTGCAGTTGTTACGGGTCTTGATCCTTGAAAGACAGAAGGTGATATTTTATGACGAGACTTGTGTTTCCTTCCCAACAGAATTCAAGACTGTCAGATTATCGTTATGAGAATGGGTGAAGCCCATGCGGCGCTCCTCATCAACTGTGGTTTTGGATCGATAAGCCATGACCCATGCTCTTCTCCAGCTATCCGAGCTGAAATTCCCCCCTGATCCATGTAGAATTCGCTCATGGTGCACTGTGGCATCACCCCGATTGAGTTCAGCAGGTTTTGGCAGATCAGAAGTAGTCAGCGTGGCTGCAAGAGTGTGGGACTTGTCTCGGTCTCCATGAAGAGGACCATGGTGTCTCAAGCTCTTCTCCAAATGAGATCCAGGGACAAATTGAACACAGCCATTTTCCACTGTAGAGTTGTCAATTGCAAGCCAGAATGATGCTGTTCTTGTATCCACTGTCACAGGCCAATATGCCAAGTCTTGGTGCCTGTTTCAAGTTGAAATATGTTAAATTCTTGTCAACAAAAACCAACAGGCAAATGCCATTCTGATACATGTGAGCAAGAAAAACCAAATCACAATGACTGTTGATGCAGGGCTTTTGGACCATTCTATGAAATTCTTAAGAAGCTGCACTGCTCTTACTTGGGTCATCAAATTTTAAGCTGGATTCAATAGTTCAAGCTGCTGTTGAGTAATTCCTCAACAAGATTCCTAAACACAAGGAAATTTGATTTTTCTACAAATTCAAGCCAAAATATGTGTGAGGCCAACACAAAAATTCACCAACCATTCAACTGGCAATGGGCTGGGTCGTAGTGTGTGAGATCTTACCACTTGAATTCAGCATCTGGCTTATTGGGTGGCTTTGAGAGGAGCTGGTCATAATCCACCACCATATCTGGCCCCAGTAATTGCTCTGAGATTGATGCAGCACGTTTCTCATAAATGTTTCCCTTCAATTGGGGATTATACCTACACAAGGCAGAGAGGGAGAAAAAAAAATTCACCTCTAAATGGAGAGGTCACACTGTTCTGAAAACCACCATTTTTGTGGGGGAGAGTGCACCCTTGAAGCCACTTTACTTAGCATTTTGAGGATGCATCTGTTTCTCTGATGGAAATGAATTCAACAGTGCTGAATGTAAACACCCTAAAGGTTCTTGCTTGCATCCTTATGGCAACTGCCACAAGTTTTAGAGAGAGAGAGAGAGAGAGAGAGAGAGAGAGCTAATTTTTTACTTGGATGGAAGCATAATGTTGATGATGGAGAAGCTCTCGACTGGCTTTGTGTAGTCGGCAGACATGTCACAAAAATCTCGACCCTCTACAGGAACTTCTCGCCGAAGGAATGCCATGAATTCTTTCTCCAGTTCACAGATCTCCTCTTCAGATAACACTCCCTGCAGGCAATGCCATGAAATTTTTAAAAAAAAAAGATGGCCAGGATAATCAGCTACAATGTCCACCACCTCAGTAAGTTGCACACAATGACTCTCTGACAAAAAATAATTTGCTTTGAGACTAGCTCTACTTGTCCCTCCTGCTTCATTTAGCTAGCAATAAATGGGCTTCTCTGCCTCAAGGCAAATTGCATCAGAGTGAAAATCACAGTAGAGAAATCTGTATTCAGCAGCAGCACATGCATGTCCAAAGAGATGAGATGATCATAAAAGTAGCAGGCAGTCATGCATTACATATCCTCCAATGCTTCTTCTCACAAGGGAACCCCTGAAAATATGATCCCCTCAAAAAAGGAATGATCAAATTCGAGCTTTTTCTGTGCAACACTAATGCAAAAACTGTCTTTCAACAATTCTCAGGACTGAACATCCCAAGGAGGGAAAGCATTGAGAACTCCACTCCTCAAAGAGAAGACCAAGAAGAACCCACTCACAGACTCCAAACGAAGGCAAGGTTTCATTTCATTTCAGGGTTTCTCCTGCACAAAAAGCAAAGGGTCCAAGCAGAAGGGAGTACACAGAGAGAGAGTGGGGGGCATGCATTGAATGTTTGTGGCTTCCTGCTACATCTGATGACCAACATGCCTTCTGTATAGCACTCTGGTGACTACTTGTATTGCACTACACCTGCTGTTTTAGCCACTGGAGGAAAACAAAAACTGCAATGAGATTGCAGAGAACTGCATGATAACAGTTTTTGAGGAAGCAGCAGGACATAGCCATGGTTGTTTCTGAGTTTCACCCAACAAAAACAGAAATGAGAAGAGAGATAAAAGAAACTTCATGAGCTGATGCTGCTGCTGCTAGCAGCCACGGCAACATAAGAGATCTGCACTGCACCTTGAGATGAACATAGCCATTGGTATGGAAAGTGCGAATGTCGTCTGATGAGAGAAGGTAGCGGTCTCCTTGTCTCCTACTGGTATCATCGCGACCTTGTTGTTGCTGCTCCTCCGCCATAGCCACCACTCGTCCGTCCTTTTGGGTCTCGTCAAATGGTTCTTTCTTAGCTTATTGAGAGCGGATTCTGACGCTCTAATTACTCTTGACTGATGATGTACCAAAGCAATGATACATCATTTGCTGGTTTATCTTTCTAGCATTCTTTCTTCTGCATTTGCAATTCCGTCAATGAAATCTCAAAGAAGCAGAAATGGTGGGTCCCCTTTGGTTTCTGCAGCCAGCCAGCCAGCCAGGCTTATTTTGTGTACCCATAGCTGCAGACTTTTCCCACAACTGACGAGCGAAGTCGGCAGCATCTAATCAGGCGATCATGTTAAATACTTACCAGGTGTGCAAGATCTGCAGCCACCCAAGATCTTCAATGACAACCAAAGAAAGATTTCATGCGGGACGGTCCTTGTGGGCAAAAACTCCTCTAAGCTCTGGCAAGAATTCCTCTGAGTTCTGACAAGAATTCAATTCAACAACACCTTTTTGGTGATCTAGATGAATTGCTTGGGCGGTGGAGGGGGAGATGATTGCAGGAAGAATTGCAGGAACAGAGCAGCACGAGCAGGATTCCTCCTCATCATCATCATCATCATCATCATCATCTCTTCCTGCTGCTCTCTGCCTCTCCTCGCCTTGCCTCGTGTTTTGTTGCAACAAAGACCAGGTCCAGACAGGCCTCGGGCTATCATCCATCCTCTGAGGATGTGTTTCTGCAGTCTTCATCCAGTGGGCATCATCGTCATCATCAATCACAATGAGCAAAATCCTTGCCAAAGGATTTTCAAATCAGGTTGCTTCTTATTTGCTTAATAATAATGGCTATACCTCTTATGGCAACTTAATGATAATGGCTATACATCTTATGGCAACTTAATAATAATGGCTATATGTCTCTTATTGCCTCTTATGGCAACTTTTTTTCTTTTTTTCTTTTTGCCAGAAATCCTGGTTCTAAACCTGGTTTCAAAAATCAGACTCAATTTCAGCTTGGTTTTTACTAACCAGAACTCCAACCATTGGTTTTAACTTCTAACCCTCCAAACTCGGTCCCCCGCCCAACATTGGTTCAAGCCAGTCTTAGTTGCTTTCAGCTTTTAACCATAACCTTTGGTTCTAGTTAAGGTATACTCTTTGTGTAAGGGTGAACCTTAGGTCTTGGTTTTTTCTTTTTCTTTTAATTTTTTTGAAATGGTTGGTTTCAATGATGCTGATTTTCAGTTCATGGTTTTATAACTATTTGGGGATAGTTTTATTTATTTATTTATTTTCCTCTTATTTAATTTGGGGGTAGAGTGGGGCTAGGTTTAGTGAGTTCTTGAACTAGTTTTCTTGTAGTTTAGGGGTTGATTCGGCGTTAATAATATTTTTGATTTCATTGTTATGTGAAGCAATGTGAATTGTGTACACCCTAAACCCTAAACCCTTAAATTTGGGGGCACCTAGTGGTGTGTCATGTAGCTTCAAGGACAAAGCTATTTTAATGCCCAACTTTGGAAGTTGCAATTAATCCATTAGTTTTGCTATTTGAATAAGATTTCTTGATTTCAATCAGTTTTTTTTTATAAATTTAATAAAGCAACCATTTAATAAATTTTAATACAGTTTTTAAAGCAACCATCATAATAAGATGAAGAGGATGAATGTAAAGGAGGAGGAGGGCAAGAAGGAAAAAAAAAGGGTGAGCCATCATTGATCACAATTCCTTTTTTTTTGCAATGATGATAATAAGATGAAGAAGAAGAGGAAGGCCAAGGAGGAGGCATGATATTATGTTCCCTCATTGAACTTCATAGGATTGGTGATTTGTGCCTTGCATGGTTTTGCATCCAACCACACAACTCATGGTTTGATGTTTTGTGCAAGATTGCACAATCCATCATCTAATGTTCTAAACAAAAGAAAAAAAATTGTTTAAACCCATCCATCACCACATGGAAGTAGGATTTAATTATTATCACTAACCTACTTTCTACTATTTGAAATAATTGCATCAAATTTTGGATTTTAAAAAACTTTTGATGTTATTAGTCAAACCCTAAAAAAAACAATCACACATGGCATCATAATGTTTTTTATTTTTTGAGCTTTTATGACACCTACCCCAAAGTTTTATGTGGGGAGAGTGTCTAGCATTTTGCAAAAAGGAGAAGAAGAAAAAGATGAAAAAAGAGAAGGAAAAACAAATGAAAAAGGACTATCAATGATTATATTTCTTCACAACTATGAGAATAACACCAAGACAAAAAAGACAAAAAGGAGAAAAAAAAGAAACAAAGTAGTTGAACAAGCAAGAAAAGAAGGATAAGGAGACAAAGAAGAAAAAACCAAAAAAATAAGAACTAATTTGCAATAGGGAAAGTTTATTTTTAAAAACTAGAAAACAAAAGGGCAATGAGGACAACATGAGAAGGCACTTACTAAGTAGAGGAGATGTATTGAGTTGTTGTAGCCCACTTTTAGTGTGCAAAATGAAGCTCCAAGGCCTCAAAGCTTTGTATGGCACTAAACTCCAAGCTTATTAAATATTTGTTGATTGTGATGAAGCTCCATAATTACAGCCTCCCAAGTGTGAAAATGCACCATTGTCAAGAACCAATGGAAATTAGATAGAAGGAAGGTGATGGGGGAAAAGTAAAGACAAAAAATAAAAGAGATTTATTCTTGTATTTTATCATTTGATCAGCATCAAGTCCTTTTGACTACTTGATAAAATAAACATAATTTTAAAAAACTTGACATCTATCTAGAGTGTTTCGAAAAATCATTTTCATACTTGGTAAGTTTTGTTTCTATGTCATGCCCATACATGGCCTCATACATGATGGCCAGTTACGGGCATGCCCATGTGTGTTTTAGGGTTGATGTACGGTCTTAAGCGACTGTACGCTATTAGATACTTAAGGCTTGTTGACGACGATATAAAAGGTCCAAACCTTTCTTTCTCCTTTAGCTTTTCTAGAATTCCTTTGTCAAGAGTTTCTTCCATCATAAGCTAAGATTTTCTAGATGCTCACGGCGGCCATTGCACGGCCATTGTTTACATACACTTCATTTCTTTCTTACTTTGCATTTCAATTCTAGAAAAACTGCACTTTATGTGCTTCATGTTGAAAGCCACAGATTTCTTTTGCTTGTAAGTTCTTGAGTTTTTTTTAAGTTATCGTTGCTACTTCTAGTGTTGCTGGTGCTACTAGTGTTGTTACTATCGGAGGGTGCTAATGTGTTGTTGCTGCTAGAGGGTGCCAGTGTTGCTGCTGCCGCTAAAGGGAGTTGACGTTAAAGGAGGGAGTTGACAAGAAGGAGCTTGCCAACCAACAAAGCTGGGAAACAGGTTTCGAAGCCTTGTTTCTTTTCTCTCTATCTTGCTCTCGTTCTCTCTTTGAAACTGTCGAATAAAAAAAAACAAAAAAAAAAATTTCGGCACTGGCCACCTGCCATTTAAGCATCGCCTGCTGCCGCGATGCGAACTGCAATGTACATCACGTACCGTCGCAGCGTTGCCAACTCGAGCACCGTTGCACAACGCCGTAGCGAGCTCTAACAGCGCTGCACAGCGCCGCAGCGAGCTCTAGCGCACTGCTGCATAACATCGTAACGAACTCCAGCACGTTGTTGCACACCGCTACGTAACGAGCTGCAGCCGAGCTGCAGCAGCGCTGCATAGCGCCGCGACGAGCTGTAGCAACACCATCGCTGCAAGCTCCAGCAGCGCCATCGTTGCGAGCTCCAGCAGCGCCATCGCTACGAGCTTCAGCAGCGCTGCTATAAGTTCCAACAGCGCTGCACAGCGCTACTACGAGCTCCAGCAGCGCCATCGCTGCGAGCTCTAGCATCAGCAACAGTAGCGCCGTAGCGCCGTAGCGCCGCAACAACAACAGCATTGCGCGTTGCAACGCCATCGTTGTTGCAACGTTGCAAGCGACAACGCTACCATCGCTGGACCTTGGTTCATCTGACGAGAGTTCAACTTTCGTCCGTTGGATTTCCATCCTGTGCGCTTGCCGTCCTGCACGCCTACCGCCCTGCGTCCTGCCGCCATGCATCTTGCGCGCATGTCATCCTGTCGTCCTACGTCTTACCACCTTACGTCTTGTCGTCCTACGTCTTGTCGCTGCCGTCCTGTTGCCCTACATCTTGCCGCCCTACGCCCTGCTGTCCTACGTCCTGCCTTTTCATCCAACATCTGTTTGACTTCCGTGCAATATTTGTGTGTCACGAGTCATTCCCAACTGCGCACTTTATTCTTCAAATTGTACGTTGTGTTAGGATTTTGTAGTTAGTGTTGGGTACTATCACAACATTTTAGGGCATGGGACAACACCATGTCCTCGGATGATGAGAGCACTACCGCTAGGCCAGAGCCCAGGTATCAGCTACGAAGTAACACACAATCTTTTGAACCGATTTCTTTAAGCTCACGAGCATCACGACGATACCATCAAATGTCTACAGCACCATCGTCGTCTAGTACAACTCCTACCAAGAATTCAGGCTCAGGTTACACTACATGAACGGTACATCAGAATCCATTTGGAGGGGCGCATTAGTGGACTACGCCTGTTGTCGCACCTACTTTCGCACCATCACTGTATATTCCATTGCAAGCTGTGACTTCAGCACCCATATACACCATGGAGGTGAGCAGTTCTTTTAGGAGAATTGAGAAATTCAGCGGAAGGCCAGGTACTATTTCTTTGAGGGAGTTCAAGGCAACCTTCTCAACTGTGGTTTGTGAATTGGAGCTCAAGTATGGCACTAATTACATTGAGGCATTTGCATTCAAACAATTAGCTCGTTATGTGCACTATGAGGCGTTGGATGTCTACGAGCAACATTTTGCAAGGATTTTGGGTGTCACCCAGATTCCCAATCCAACATACGCCATAGCCATTACCACCGCCTCTCAAGCTGCATTGCAAGCTGCAATTGCACATCACGGGACTGTGCCGAATAATCTAGACCCGGTACCTACCTCAATAAACCTTTCTCCTCAACAACTCATTGCTATTACTACAAACATTCCTCCCACAACTGATGCGCCAGCTTTTACTGATCCAGTGGGGGAATTCTTTCGAATTCTTGAGCTGGAATTTCCAATCAAAAGTTTTGAAAAAATTCTGCAGCTCGCCACCTTCTTTCGACAGAAGGATGAAACCTTCAAGATGCTATACAGGAGGCTTCTCAAACTCAAAGAGGATACCCAGAGCATCATCGACTTGGAAGCTACCCACCGGTATCTTCGTTCGTTGGAAGGTACTCCAACACTCCACACGCAGGTTTTGCAACGGGTCTTTGCAGAATTTAGAGACTCGTACACTTTGTTGGATGTGTACAACACTTCCGAAAAGTTGGAACTGGCTCATGCACACTATCAGACCAATACTATGAGGCCTCCATCACGTTCAAGGCCTCAGCCTACACAAGCTGCGCCAACTAGATCATTACATTCTTCTTCAAGGACTAAAGCGGTGCACACGGCTACACCCATCCTACCTTTTTGCAATTATTGTGGCAATCTTGCCCACAAAGCTAATGAGTGCAACATTCCTTCTGAAGATCTCTTTTGTGATTATTATGGAAAAGAGGGACATCAGGAAGCTGTCTGTTTTGCCAAGTTCCCAAAGCGAAAGCAACTCCGATTACAACGGCAAAATCTGCCAACATCTTCCACTGTACCTCAACCAAAAGCCAAGGCACCTCAGCCTTCCACTTAGGCTTTGCCCACCAAAGGTAATTCCAACAAGAATGTTAAGAAGAAGGAGCACAATGCTGACAAGAGGGAGGTGCTTCAAGCCCATGTAATTCAAGTTCAAACTTTACAAAATGAACTTGAATCACTGAGGGCTCAACTTGCTAATTTAAAAGGCAAGTCCTCCCAACCAACTAGTCATGCCCAACTTGTACAACGTTCAGGATCACGAGAGGGACCTCTTAGGTCATTCTATGGCCTTCCACATGATGCCATGGTTGGGGAGTATGTTCTTTCCACTCCACGCAATTCTAGTCTCACACCAGAATTGGCTACTTCTTTTTGCCCTTCCTATGCCGCGGCACAAGAAGCTAGTGTGGCACCCAGAGTTTCTGCCACTAGGTAGGTAATTCAGACTGATGGACTCGCATCTGGTTCAAGTCCTATTACCAGGGCTAGAGGAGCTCGAACAGTCATGCCACAATCTTTTCGTCCTCTCAACATGGAAGAAGAACGCACCTTGTTAGCGAGGGGGGAGGAGACTACTACACCACAAGCTGTTAGGGCATCAAATTCTCGTGTCCCAGGAGTACATGTACATCAGGAAAACACACAATTTTCCATTGATCAGCTTATGGAATGCCAACTTCAAATGCATGAAGTGGCGCAAAAGCTTGTGAGTACACCATTGTTTAGTTTTCAAGATTTGAAGCTAAGCACCAAAGACATAATTGCAATCTTAGAAGATACCTTGAACATTACATTAGGTCCTCTACCAATCCCTGATCCACATGCTACAAAGGTCCCATTCAACACCTTGGAGAGATAATCGATTGGCTCACATGTTGCAGATGGCGTTTGTAATTTGGTCACTAGTTTTAGCATGGCTAAACTAGTAGGCTTTCCTACCTTTGATTCTACATTCACATATCAGAAGGGAGTTCAGAACACCTCACTTGTGGATTTATTACTCAACAAAGCTGTTGTGGATAGCCATTCTCTCCACAAAGTCTCTCACTCATTTCCGAAGGTGGTGCCTAGTGAGAGAACTTCCATCGCCACTAGAGTTGCCATTGTCGACAATACTGGGTCAGCAATCCAAGTGGGAGGACATACACCTAGAGTAGTACTTCTTGACACAGGTGCCCAACCAGTGATTCTTGGAGTTAAATTCGCCAAGAAGATGGGCATGCTTGA
>Ga0209611_10002786_pt1 | contig 30615 bp, 22 predicted proteins | sample S1TSphgellanicum_3_FD_187693 | JGI IMG/M metagenome (GOLD analysis project Ga0209611, IMG submission 187693) | Host-associated microbial communities from peat moss isolated from Minnesota, USA - S1T2_Fc - Sphagnum magellanicum MG (SPAdes) (version 2) | ecosystem: Host-associated > Plants > Peat... | reverse complement strand
GAGGTACCTGGTGGGTGCGAAGGCCGTCAGCGCCTTCGATCGTGCTCTCCAGAATCCTCGGCGCGACTTCCAGAGGAGCAGATGCCGAGTGTGACCGTTGGAGAAGCTCTCCTCGAGGTCCGCCATCGCTCCTGAGCAAGGAAGCTTGCTTTTCCTTGCTTGTTTGCTGTAGTCTCGGCCGATCCTGGGGCGCGATCGAGTTGGTCTGAGGGGTGCGCAGACCGCGAATCGTCGCGATATCCAGAGGAGCGGCTGGCGGATAAGACCGTTGGAGAAGCTCTCCTCGTGGTCCGCCATCGCTCCTGAGCAGGGGAGCTTGCTCTTCCTCGCTTGTTTGCTGGGGTCTCGAGCGATCCTGAAGAGAGATCGAAGTCGCCTGATCTGAGCTCGCAATCCTTCCCACCTCACAGATCGTTTCCCCGGAGTGGGGAGAGATCGGTGTGGCAGGAGCTTCGCTGAGCTCTGGCGATGCCGAAACAATAGAGCCGTTGGCTGCAAGTAAGTTTTTCCCGCCCGTCGGAGAGGAAGCTCGGGCGTTCCCGCCGTTTCTTGGTCTCAGTTTGAATTTGCTGAGTCCCGGCCGCGCGCCACGTCCGGCTTTCCTTATCCTGTGAGCTACCAAAACAAACTCATTGAGCTTGGTGGTCTGTGAATAAGCAGCATCTGAGCAGACTTCCATCATTGTAGAGAGAAAGCGTTTAAGAATCGACTAAAAAAAGGTGCATTCGGACAGGGAAATCATGAGCCTTTCTGATACACGCTCAGACAGCAGAGAGCTCCCATCGCCGAGACTCTTTGCCTTCATTGAACAAACACAGTGACCAAGTGTGAGAGAAGAACAATTGAACTGCTAATCTATGAGCTCGAGTGTTTGGTGGCTAGCGTCTAACACTTCGAAACCATCGCGATGCCATCAGCTTCGTAAGCAGGCCGCTCCTGTCCACTAGAGTAGCACGGGATGGTGATGTGTGCTGTTGGATTGGCAAGACACGTGACACTAATTCTCCTCGCTTTGCTATGATTCTGCATCCTTGTGCTACTGTATCCATCATCTCCTTCAGCCTCTTACCATTCTCATCAAGGGCATACAACTTCTGTAGCATTTTTGTGACGTCCTCCACAGTGATGAGACCGGACTTGTCGCCATCTTTGCATCGGGCTTCGTACATTGAGACATGAGCACGATATGACTCAAGCGAACTTTTAAGCCTTTGTAGTGTTTGACTCTTAGATGGATCTTCGTCAGGTAGTGCGCCTTTCTTCTTGATTTGATCTTCAAGATATTCTTCAGTAGCGGGATGATATACTACGATGGAATTTTGTTTTAAGAAGGTAGCAAAAAGTGCAGCTGCCTCTATTGTCTGCTCCATCTCCATCTTGAGAAGGGCTTCCCTTCTCTCTAGTGCTTCGATCTTGAGTCGTGCAATTGCCTCCACTCCTCTTCTCTCGTTAATAGCTTTCGCTACATTCTCATCTATCCTTTCATGAACAATTTCCATTGTCTCGGTTACCACACGTGTGTGAAACTCATATGAACATCCACATAACTTACACTTTCCATGAACAAATGCTGGACAAAAGCGTAGCCGAAGGAAATTGTCGATGAATCTCAAACCGGTCTCCCGGCTGGTGCACCGCTTGTGGCAGAGTTTACCTTTGCATGCAGGCTGCGTGCAGATAGTTCTCAGGTGTCCAAGGTTGATCACTGTGGCAATGGTCTCCCGGATTACTAAATGTTGACTTCTCCCCTCAATATCCCTTTGGTGCTCAACAAGATCTCGTTGTTGCTGCTGAGTAGATTCAAGATTACGTTCTATGACACTTGACATTTCTGACAGCGGCATTTCTATTGTCGTAAGCATGTCTCTTACATTGTTAAGGGACACCGTCCTCTCTGTGGAGTGTGGTGGAAGGGATCCAATGTGATCTATCAACTTGCTTGCCTGGATTACTGATCGATTCCAACTATTCTCATATTCCTTCTCTACACTCTTTGAAATTTTGATACCATTCTTTGCAGCTGCAAGAAACTTAAAGGCTTCACTATCAAAGTAGTACATCCTGTCCTTGCTCAGCTGTATGGCAGAGGTTTCCTGAATTTCAGCAAGCATTCTCTTAAGAAGGCGCTGAGTGTCCCCAGGAGCAAACATGGTACTTCTTGAGTTGGTAAAACAGAATGTGATATTGTTTACAATATCTTTGTGGAGGTGGGCAAGAAGCTGAACAATACAATACTTCAGGGATGGTGTAAGCCTTTGTTCATTGGGCTTGCAGAGTATACACACACCATTCAGCACTGCATAATTTGAGATGTATGATATAATGTCTTTCATGTTCATAACATCTTGTTCAAAGCCTCTTGTGTCTCCAATGCCAGGAGTGTCTATCAACCGCACTGTCTTGTCTCCAATCAGAAATGTGTAAGCTCGGCAACTTTGGGTACAGGAACTAAAATTTCCCGTGCTTGGACCTTCTCTTTCATCTGGCACCCCGACAACAATCTCTATCTCTTCATCATCCTCAGTCGATGTAAAAAATCTGGAGTATATCAAGCTCTTCATCTCCCCATGTAGCGCGTCATCAAGAGTGTCAAAGGTCAAGTAGTTGACAATGGCATTGATGAATGTCGACTTACCAACTCCAGATTCTCCCAAGAGAAGTATGTTGAGACAATCATCAGATGTTGTTAGAGGTGGATTTTCATCAAGAGGTCGGTCAGCTGGACATAGATGATCATCACTCTGAGAAACTTTGTCTCCATCATTAACATCATGACACCTGAAGGAGTAAGAAATTACATCTTAAGCATTTACACATGATCTAAACATGCTACAAAAATATACCATAAAGAATCTTATAATTTTGATTATGTACAAAAATAGCTACAACCTAAGGGTGTCATCTGAACAACAAAAAGTAGTAACATGGCCCAAAAAGACACTACGAGAATATGAAAGGGGAAAACCAAAGGGGAAAGTAATTTACATGGTGTTAGAAGATGATGAAACTTCGCATTCAGAAGATGTGTATTCAGTATCAACCCACAACTCCTCCATAGGAAACTCACTTGGAAGTTCATTTGCAATGTTGGAAATAGTTTCCAGTGCATCATGGAAGATTTCCATTTCGATAGTTGAAGAACATGTAATTGGTTCTTCAACAGGGAAAGAGGGCTTCTCCGCATGAAGACCATTCAAAATCTCCTTCTTGAACCCTTGCAACCTTTGGCATATCTCAAGAAATCTAGGCCTCTTTTGTGCATCCCATCTCCAACATTCCTCTATCAACAAAACAAGGGGGCCAAAATTGGTAGGTAACTTTGGTCGAAGTCCTTTCTGCAATTCAACCGAAAATTTAGTCTTAGGCACATGTTCAAGGGGACGCTTCCCAGATAGGATTTCTGAAGCCATGATTCCAAAGCTCCAAACATCAGCTTTATGTGAAGCAACATGTGAGTGGGAGAAATCCATCTCTGGTGCTCTATATGCAGTTGTCCCAACCTTCTCTTCTGCATGTGTCAACACATATGGCTTTGAACTGCTGACATTGATCTTGGAGAGACCAAAATCAGCCACTTTGACATATGTGCACTTGCCAACACTCGACCTCTCCAAGTTGCTCGAACTCACCAACACATTTTTAGGTTTCAAGTCTCGATGATCAATCTGTTCATTGTGTAAATAACACATGGCTTTGGCCACTTGCAACATCACATCAATAGCTTCCTCGTAAGTGAAAGGAACACATGTCCCCTTACATGACAAATCTTGGATCACATCATCAAGGCTCTTTTCCATAAGTTCCATTAGAATGAAACGCTCCCATTTTGTCTGTTTTGTCCTTGTCCCATGACCCAAGAATTTGACAATATTTGGATGGTTCAACTTGGCGAGAGTGGCCACCTCCTCCTTGAATGTTCTTTCACTATCCACAAAGATTTCCTCATTTTGATAACTAAACAACTTCATGGCACATCTCACACGCAACCATGTGCCTTTGAAAACTGATGCAGAGTTGCCTCCCCCACAAGGAGTCATAGCAGTCAAGGACCGTTCGTTAACATGAAAGATGTCTGGTAACTCCCCATAAACACCACCATCTTGACCAATGGTTTCAATCCAATGTAACCTTGCTTTCAATTGTTGGACCAATTCCTGTTGTTGTGTTCTACTAACCCATTGTAGAAGTTTCCATTGACTTCCAGCTGCATTTGAAACAAGTCTCTCAAGCCTTTCTTTGAGTAGCTTTCGATCTTCTTTCAACTCCTCTTTAGATGCTGAGTCAAAGTTCAAACTTTCGCAAACATCAATATGGACATCCATGTTTGTAAAAATGGTGTAAATTGTATCAAAACAACACTTGAGATCTGCAAGGATGTTTACAAAGGTGGCCTTGTTGTCCATTTGAAACATTGCTTCTAGCCACCATTCTTGGCGACGACAAGATTCCAGCAAATCCTTGGCCTTGAGCACCACTCGATATAGCTCATGTTTAAGAAGTCCCTCCAATTGAATGCTCGGAGTTGATGGTGGAAGAGTGGGCAGTAGTCTTTGGATTGCATCCATGGTTGCATGAAGTACCTTTTGCAGGTTTTTGCATTGGTTTGGGTTTAACATCTCTTCATTCACATTAAACTGCACATCAATCTTTTGAATTTTCTCTAGACAATTGTTATAAATGGATTGACTTGTGGAAGCCATGATGAGAAGGTCTTGTTCTAAAAGACAAATGTGGAACTAAGTAAGGGGTGTACTAAAAGTGTAGATCTTTCTCAATCTCTATTCCAGAACAAAGGATATCATGGGGGAACATCGGAAGATAATTGATTAGGTTAGATACAAAAATGTCAAAGGTTGGATCAAGAAGCACTACTGTTTTCCCACCAAAATTGTTGAATTAACATTGACATGGTACAAAGATATGTAAATGGAACAGGTACATTGTGGGGTAGGGATAAGATCATGAAATGGTGTCACAAATAGAAAAAACCCAAAATTGGATTCCATAGCATTGTATTTATGTCTTTGCTATGCTTGTTTTCCTTCATGTCTTTTTTGATTGTCAAACGAATATGCCTCTTGATGTTGCCAATCATGTTGTGTTGCTTTTTGACCATATCTCCAATTCCCCAACTCCTGTACATAAATTCACAAAGCATCTCAATTGAAAAATTTCAAGGCATAGATCTAGATCACCATTCCAATCCTCCAATTCTTTGACTACTGCACCTTCATCTTTTGTGCATACCTAATGAACATAATTATTGGATTAGACAAATCATTTAGTCTCCACATGTCAGCCCACAAGCATTGGCAATTGACCCATGAGGGAAAATCATGCATCAAAGTTCAAACTAGAAATGCATGAAACTTAAAATGATCCACTTTCTACATGATAAGGATAGTGCACAACAAATCAAAGTACCCTGGATGTGTACTTAGGATCAATGTGATGATGGTTTCGCAATGTGCTCACAAGTCATGTAACTCTAAACAACATGTTTAGAGTTACATGTCTTCAGACTAATGACTTGCATTCAAGCATAAGTTACACGTGTTTCTTTAATGGCAAGGGGGTTTCTAAAATCTGTAACGATTATGACCATTGAGTTGACCCAAGGCCTAGTGCTTGTGAATTTTACACTGCATTCTATGTGGACAGGCCTTGGAGTAGCAAAATAATTCTCCTGAACAAATTCAGCCAACCCACAGATTTTCACCTCATTGCGCCTGGGAACAGATCTAAGGCTGCAATCTAGGAGGGTGTACTGATGACCATACAAAAGGCAAACAATCTCGTAAGTCACAAGAAAGAAGGATTGAAAGAAGTGTGCCAGAGTGGATAAAGCAAAAGGGGATCAAGAATTTGCTTAGAAGACCCCTTTTGCCATCCTTCAAGATAGTGGAGTTTCTGTTGAAGTGAAAATAATTAGGAATGTGACAGTGAAGAACATGATGCAACCTAGGAAAATAACTAACTCGTGTTGTTGTTACTTAAGGATCCAAGACACACCTGCAACTGAAGCGTATAAGCTAATATATGCAAGAAGAGAAGTTGTCCAAATAGGTAACCTTGAAGAATCCCTACCCTCAAGACTAGCTATTCCTCTTGCTCCAACCTTCCCTGCATCAAAAAGTAGAAGTTGTGAGACATATGCATGTCGGATATGAACCAAAATCACTATGTAAAGCAAGATCATTTCAAGCCTTCAAAGGCAACTCTTCAGGTAGTATTGGGATACTTGGAACTCGTTTTCAACAATTGAAATAATCACTAAAGAATTTGTTGAAGGTTTTGATTAAGTGGGATTCATCTACACATGCACCGAGTCAGAGCCTTAATCGACCAAGGCTTTTCAACACGATTCTCTATAAACTGCAATGATTCAGTCAAATGACATGAACAAAATGACTTCACAAACAAACTCATACTTACAAGTGCAGTCCTGAGGGTGTACAATAGCTCTATCAAACATGAAATCAACAGATTCCAGATGGCGACGCCAGTGGTATACGACTAGAGAGAAGCGCTGGGGCAGAAGTAGTCGTGGGCAATAGAAGAGAGTCGAGATCATCAGGCCGTTGCCCTCAAGTTTAAAGTCCAAACATAAGCAAAAGTCGGGAACTAGACAGGAAATAGAAGACCGACAATTAAGAAAACGCGGAGCATACGCTTTGACGATTTTCCAATCCACAACGCGCTAGTGGCGAACATCGGAGTGGGCCTCAACGTAAAAGTCCAAAAAGTAAGCAAGACGTCGGAACTACAGGAATTCAACCGACAACTTGAATCACACGCAGCAAATGCAACAAAGCTTAGATTTTCATTTTCGTAGCCCCTCAAATTTTTAAGTTAAAAAGGATGCAAAAGTGAAGAACTGCAGGAAAGAGAGGACCGACAAGGACCATGTGGAGTAAATGCCTCAATCTGAATTTCGTTTCCAATCCACGACGCACCAGTCGCCAACATCGTGGCACACAATATAAGTAACATCGAGCTGTCAGCAGTGAGCACCGTCTGCTCGAAATGCTTTTTAATTTGTGCCTTTAGCTATTTCTAGTACCTACCCCTTTTCCTGCCCTGTGAGGTTGCCATTTAGTAGAACGGTGGAAAGTGTCGGCTGTCCTAGTTTTTCCATATGGAACCGAATTTGTTTGTGAAGCACTCCCAGAAATTTCCTAGCGTTACATTTGGAGGGGAGAAATTCCCTGGTGTATTTTCAGGGAACCTGATAACCATGAATTTTCCTCCTAATAACAAGCCACCAGTGACGTAGAGGGTGGGAGGAGGAGGAGGAGGAGGCTGGCCGCTGATGGATGTGGCCCAGCACAGGTCTGTAGATGTTGCATGTATCTGGAATAATGGAATCTTGTGACCGACTTCCTTGTGCCTTATTACCATATATATTTTGAACAAAAAGGAAAATACCAATTGTCAGGAAAGAAGAGAACTAGCGCTCAGGCCTGTGGGCCCTGCCGGTGTGTGGAGGCAGCCCACGGAATAACGTATTTAAGACAAACTTAGAAACAATAATTTCTGTAGGAAGGAGCTTTTTTAAAAAACTCAGTCCATTGGTTGTTTTTTAACAAGGGAGTTTTTTTTTTAAAAATCTATTAAGGTGGACTCTTAATTTTCAATGGACTTCTTGTTTATGGTTCTAAACCAACTCAATTTGAACAATTAACATTTGTAGAATATTCTTTAAAATACACCTAAGATTGTAAAATCTATCCAACATGTCAACAATTTGGAAAAGATAATCTTGGTTTTATTATTTATGAAAATAAAAAGTTGATAAGATTTACAAATTTTCACCTTGTATACAATAATGAAAGATTTTTAAAAAAAATTATTACAATAAATACTATTTTGTAATGAAAGACACTTGTTGTCTAAAAGCAACTTTGAATATTCATATCTACAAGAATGTCAATTAAAAGGAATTTTACAACATCATGAAATTGTACAAACATATCTATTACAATATACAAATCGATTTATTTTTTTTAAATGAAAAACAAACACAACTTTTTTAATTATTTTGGGAAAAATATCTATATTTTCATTTGACATTAAAAATTGAAAATATAAAATTTACAAATGAAACAAACATGAATGAAGATGTATTAAAATGTACTAAATATGTTGAACTTGATTTCAAAGATGAAATACAAGATGAAATACTTAATAATGAACAAATGAAAATATTTGAACTTTTAATTAAACAATCAATAGGGTTATATATATTAGAAGGAACACATAGAAATGGTAAAACTTTTTTAATTAAATGTTTTACAAAATATCTCAAATGAAATTTTCGAATGAACTTAATTTTATAAATGAATCAAAAATTGAAATTTCAAAATATTTTAAAATATTTGCAAAGGGTAATGAACCCTATTTATAAAACTTATAAATGTGGAACACTTCCACGTGCAAATTGTGTCCTTTGGAATCAAAGGATGAAAGATTGGTGCTGAACACCTCTAGATGTATAATTTAATTATTAATATAATATAAATAATTTATAAACATACAAATATTTATAATGTGTTTGAATGTAAAATAAAATATTTAATTGGGTACTTTTACACGCATTTTAGTTGTTTAGAGGACACATGCTTTTGAAGATTTTGTTTAATGTTCAATGATATTTTAATCATAAAGAAATGTCTATGATCTTCACCAATAAGGTTCAACACTTAAAACTAACTACAATAAAAACTCAATAAAAAGGTTGATCATGCTACATTACTCAAATTAGTACAATAGAACTATATTTAAAAGTTAATAATTAAAACATTTTAATCGCATGAAAATTGAAATTTAATAATTGATGTGATATTCATGTGACTATAGTTCATGTTGTATATTCTTTTTATTGATTTTTTAATACTCTCCTTCAAATTTTAATGTCTTATTATTTTTAATTTCAATAAATAAAATTCCTAATTATTTTGTTGTTTATTGTGACAAAGAAAAATAAACATTACAAAAATGTGAAAATGTGTATAGATAAACATATATTGAATATGTTTATCCAAAGATGTTTTTTTCAATGGCCAATATAGCTTAATTAAGGGTTTTCAAGATTTCTTAAAATTATTGAATCTAGGACTTTCTTAAAATAATTTTATTTATTGAGTGCATTGTTTTACAATGTTATTATCAAACATATTATAATGAAACATCCATATTTCCTATGTTTTTAAGTTATTAGATTGTAAAGAAATTTACAATTTTAAATTTTAAATATGTTTTATATACATATATGAATGAAATAACATTGGGAATATTTTGTAGACAAACATTATTGTTTGAATACATATAGAATTTGTATAAGTACAATGCACACTATGTAAATGAATGACTTTTTATTTTTCCATGACAATATTTGGTCATGGGTTAAAATAGACACTACAAAAGTTGTTAAAAGTTAACTACAAGATTTGGAAACTACAAGAAAATTGATTCTCCTAAAAAAAGTTTTTTATAATTTCATTTTCAACATGCATTTGAAAATATTTTTTCAAACATTCTAATTTTTAAAAAAATTGTAATCGGAGAAAGGTAGTCTTGTGTGTAAGCATAGCATTTTGGTCGAACTCGTCGGATGACCTATTTGGGATTGGAGAGGGTATTCTGAGTGGGTACCTTGTAAAACTTCACTTCACCTACTTGAGTATTGTATGAACATGCAGAAAAGGGTGCTCCTAGGCAGAGGAAAATGAAGTTTTGCTACGAGAAAAAAAATTTCGTCAAGTCCAAGAAGTGCAGACACATTTGCGAGGGAACTCGATTAGTTTCTGCTAGACAAGAGATGAAAAACATAATAAATACAGGAAACAAAGGAATGACAAACCATATTTGCTTTTGCGCTATTACAATCTCATTGAAATTACAAGAACCTACACAGATTAGTACAGTAATAATAATAAGACCAATAGAAACTTCATAAGAAACCATTTGAACTGCAGATCATAATGCTCCTAAAAAAGCATATTTAGAATTACTAGACCACCCTGCCAATGAATATTTTTCATAGATTCCTAAATTACATGATACATATATTTTTTGAAAATCACATGTCAATTTGCAAATTTTATGTTAATGTTTAACATGGATATCCAATTAAACAAATGCATAATAGAATCATGGAATGGTAAAAATAAATAACATTTACAATCAATTTTGATTTAATATGGGTATGGTTTATAAATCTACAATGTATAAATCAATGGTTGATGATTGAAATTAAATATTTCTAAATAAAAAAAATGATAAACAACAAATTGTACATCAAAATGTGAATATTTATGATATGCATCCAAATATAAAATGGTGATGTATTATGTGTTTAAATAAAATATTTCCTAAAGGATCCATGAAAAAGGTTTAGGTTCAAGTTGAATTATTTAAAGATCTAAAGATTATAGTTTCTAAGAACTAAAAGAGAAATACAACTTTAAAGGAACTAATCTAGTTCTCTAAATTACTGATTTTACTTTCAATATTATGCAAAATGAGCGTTTGTTGTTCTTTATGCAACAAATTGCATGGCTCCTTTCAAGTACAGATGATGGATATCCCATTGACATTGCCACAAACTGAAAACCTCATGGTCCAACACTTGCTTTCCCTACCTGCTTCCTCCCCTTCCCAACATATTCAATTTATCAGCATCCCCAACATACAATGTGTTGCACAACTAGGATCAATTGCTACATGGTGAAAAGCACATACATATGCAAAAACTGTGTTTCAATATTGTCAAGTAGCTCTCCTTGTGCCTCAACCAATACTACCATAGATCTAGGAAAATTTGCTCCACCAAGACTTGCCACAACATCAATACAAAATCAAAGAATGATTTTGGATTTTCAAAATTAAGTGCCCCAACTATCTCAAAGCAAAAACAATATACATCCTCAGAGCATACTATGTGCACCATATAAATAACTGTTGTGAAACTTTGGAAGGGAAACCACATTGTCAATAGACTGAAAAACTATTGGGACAGGGATGGAAGGACCTGATGTAGTTCCAACAACTTCTTCTCAATGTCCCTGATAGCATCATGCTATTCCTGGATTTCAATGATTGTGTGCAATATTTGCAACCCACATTCACCATGTATTCATAACTCACTCTTTACAACTTATATGCCCAGTGCCTTTTCCTAATTTGACAGTCATGTGAACTGAAATTGTTTGACTGTGACAAACCCACCCAACCCACTATCATGTGCCACAGGCATTATACTTAACCTGTGTAACGTTTGTATCAAGAAGATGAACACAATCCTAACCTCAAACAATCTGCAACCATTCAGATCCCACACAACATAGATAATGAAAAAGTCGCAAACCTGGCCACGGCCATGCTCCTGAATTGTTCTTTGGAAAATTTGTTCACTCTCTCCATTCTCTATCAGTTGTTTAATCACCTTATAATTTTCACTGTCCAGAGAGCATCATTATACATGTTAAAAGGTGTGATGGAACAATAAATTCTCCCCACCAATTCCAAATTGACCCAAAATATAACAAACAGGGAGACAAATCCTGCTGTGAAACCTCAAATTTAGGAGCTAAAAGCTGTTCTAGCAAAATCAGTGCATGCCAAAGAAGCTGTGATGCAAACATGGTATTCAACTGAAGATGAAGGCACAAGAGTGGATTAGAGTACTAACTGATTCATCCAACTTCTACACCATAACTGTTCACATACCGAAACCACCCCACAGGACCTTCCTCAGTTACCAAGATATTGGGCTACACTCATGGGGTGAATACCAAATAACAAGAATTACAAAAAAATTCCAAGGAGCCCCATGGAGCACCATGCAATTAAATGAATGGCCATGAACTGTTCTACAGATGCAAAAACTAATGTTTCCTGAGCTATGCTGGCCTTTTTGGCACATATGTTTCCCTCACTGAGGATAGTTCCAGCGTTTACGTGAGAGGAGAGTAGTTTGAGTTAATAAAGAGAAAAAAACCAACAATCTCACATGTGTAAACAAGTCGTTCAACCACCTCCCTATACTCCTCTTGAAATCTTTGCCTCAAAGCCTGTAGGAATGCAGCAAGAAGCACATGAGAGAAGAAATCCATGTTAGAAAAGTTCAGTCAGACAGAGACACACCAAAATTCAACCCTAAGAGTAAACAACACAAATAGACATCAACTGCAATTTTTTATTAGAAATTAAAGGTGCATCTAAACAAGACAATAGCAATACTTGGAAGTCCAACATAAGATTTTTCAGCTTTTTCTTCAAAGTATTGAAAATCAGTAGAAAAGATTAGTTTTGTCACCCTAGCAAATGCAACATTAAGACAAGTTTTGTCTACTTTACAATATGCAAGGCTTCAGGCTGCCAACCTGTGCAGTGCACTCCCACAATTGATGTACTAACAAATGGTTCAAAGTTATATCTTGGAGTTAAAGTATTGATGGTATAAGGTTTGGTTGCTCACGTTGTGATAGACATTCATGTGCGGTCTATGCTTGAGCCTTTTTGCGATTGGAAATATTCTGCAGACAAGAACCCAAACCTTTGTTGTGATATGCAAGGATTGTGACCGTCAGCATGTAGAGACCATCTATGGAGTTAGGTCACCACACAGCTGTCATGCTTTGCACCTAGCAATTAGAAGGTTTTAGATGGCCACCATGTGACGCAAAGGCAGGTTGGAGAACTTTCAGCTCTGTCAAGGGCCTCCACTTTCACTTTGAGACCCTGTGCAACTCTACTAACATCATCAAGGTCATGCTCCATTTGCTCAAGCTGCTGAGCAACCTAAAAAACTGCAACAACTTGAAGCCACAAAGCATTCCACTCTGTAACATGTGGCTAAATTCCCTAAGATGGTTCGGTCTACACTTTGTAAGACATCAGAAAGTGTGTGAGGACCAAATATTTTCACAAGTCCAATAATAAGTCAAGAATGTACAACATACCTCAACATACCTCAAACAGAGACTCCAACACAAGTTTGTCCATGTTTGTCCCAAGAAACAGCGGACGCTGTCCCACTGCATGAAAGATTTGTTGGCAGATGTCAAGCAAAGCACAAATATCCCTGAGAATAGCAGTGTCAACCCTCAATTAAGATCTGAAATTTTCTACAGTTCACTTCAACACCTCAATTAGGATCTGAAATAAAAAGCGATGTGGCCGCCTGTGGAGCCGGCATTGTTGGCCGCCCAGACAGGCTGCCTCCACAACAGGAGCATTGCCATACCCATTTCCAGGGTCTCTCACTATGGCCAAAAAGAGTGATACACAGTTTTTCTCCCAGGGCCTGTGAAGTTATTGACAACATTCATATCTTGACCTTTTGCTCCCTCTCAGTCCCTAGTTCATAGGGTAGTCTTTCATATATATATAGGTACACTTAATTGGAGCCTTTTTGGTTCGTTGCATTCCCAACAGAGAATAGCCACTGCGAATGTAATGAACCAAAAAGGCTCTTGGGGGACTCGATCCACAGGGAACAACCATTGGCGCCAGCCTGAATCCAAAAGACTTTGAGGGACAAAATCAGATGAGGACCTTCATCCACCACCATTGAGATGTAACTTCCCAATGTGATTGTCATTTTACCCCAGTCAACCAGAACCAAGGGCCATCACCCAAGGGGGGAGCAATCACACTTGACAACCCCAAACTAAGATCGTTGGAGGCTCCATGTAACATTCATGCCCACTCTAAAACAAATAACATTTCTAGCACCCCAAAGCCAATCAAAGTCCCAAAGCAGGGCAGCTTCTCTTTCTAGAGTCAGGTGTATCTTGACCCAGCCTTCCTTCCAAGCAATCCCGCCATGGTCTAGGAGGTAACTCCAGATTAGAGACTCTACCTGATACTGAGACCAGGGACTTTGTTAAAAAACAGTATCATTCCTTTCTAAATTCTACCATATATTTTATCCAAAGGGTCTTCTGCTGCGCCAATTCAGGAAGTTTGGTCTGCTCATGCTGTTGTGACTTGCCCACAGATCTATTAGTGATGATTAGTAGCATCAAGTGACAAGATTAGTTAAAAGTAGCAGCACAGATTTGGGCATAAGAATCACCCTAATTGGGTCTAACTAATCACCAAAATTTAAGGGGATAAAAATCACCCTCATCATTAATTGGGTCCTACTAACCATGATAGATTAAGAATACAATAATCACCCTAATTGGATCTTATTAATCACCACATACAAGCAAAAGCTCCTTTTGTAATGGGTCCTACTAGTTGCGACAGATAAAGGGCATAGAATAAATCTCTTTAATTGGGTCTTACTAATCATCACATTCAAGCAAAGGCCCCTTTTGTAAGAGTGTGTGCTCCCTTCCATACCCCTTGTCAGCTAAAGCTCCTGCCACTGTTTTGTTTCTTTCTATCCACCCACAAGAAGCAGAAGAAAATTTTCAGAAGAAAATCACAGCTCAGATAACATCAAATTTAGTGAAGCTCATTTTTTGCCCAACAGTAGCTAGTAGCTAGAATCCAAGATTGGTGTTTTGAGAGCGAAAGCCGAAAAGGAAACGAAAGCCAGCACCCATTGCCCAAGAGTAGCTAGTAGCAGTGTTTTTTTGGAATTCCTGTGAGTACCTAAAGTGCCGACCATGCATTGGAAGCTGAAGAAACAGTGGCGATCATCCTAGGAAGATTTAGTCAAATTTGGTCATAAACAAGAAATAAAGTTCAAATCTTTAATTATTCTTATATATGTTTGGCTACACAATGAAAACCACATAAGTGAACTGGGCAACTTTTACTGTTTTTTTCACTTCTGAGAACTGAAAACCCCCAAAATGAAATTTTTTCGAATTTTTAGATTCATATTTAGCTCACCAGGTAGGCTGGTACCTTTTTTTCGAAAAAGGTTGCCTAGTAGGCTAGTGGTTGGTTCCCCACTATTTTAACAACCCACCATAGTACTGATGCAGTCCTAGAGCAGAAATTTGTGTCCAGAAAAGTCCCTCAAATAACAAAGGCTAAATTCTCTGAGGTTGTTACATGGTAGGGTAAGGCCCATGGATGGAGTTGTTACCAGTATAAAGTGGGAGCCAGAGGCAACAGTCCAGGGAAGGTGTCAACTTCTGGTAACGCCCCGTCCAAGGACCTTACTGTGCATAATGATGTGTCAGCCTTTGTTTTCCATATCCAGCGGCCGAGATCCTACTCATCCCGCAAAGAAAAAATGGCGGACCCTTACAAGACTGCCCAGAAATGGAATATGACCTCTAGTGTCAGGAGGGAATATTATGGATTTAAGGAGCCCTCCAATTTAAATCTCTGACAGATCAATATGGTTAAGCAAGGTTCCAACACACAGAGAGTAAGGTGCCTTTGTAAAGGAGTTTGTGACTATGCATGGAGCACTAGGTGCCTAAATAAGGGGGTTCACCTTGTGCTTGTCAAATTATGCCTTCTGAACTGTCATGAATCTATGCTCAAAACACATAGGCAAATGCTTTTATGAAAAGGGTTGATTGTAGCTAGCAAGCGTGCCGAGTTCAGTTATTTTATCCCACAAGTAAGGAAAAGCACACTGATCAAGAGGAGGAAAGACCTGGGAATATTCAGAATTTGTATGTTTTTGCCAAGATTGCAGTTTAAGCACCATCGCATAAGAGTAAGAACGGGAAAACTGTCTCTATAATAACAACTCTCATAAGAATTGAAAAATCTCTATAAGAACTACACTAGAGGGTGGTCCTGTATGGAGCAAGCATGGCATCACTTTTTGTGCTTCCTGTGGTCACTGGCATGCTACTGGAGATCATCATGCAGGTGATTGGCACAGTGGACAATGAGGTAACACAGGCTGTGCAACGCAGTGAAGTCAGAGCTCTGTATTGGTTGGCATTCACATTTTCTCTTCATTCTGTTGGATTGCATGAGGTCTGCCTTGACAGCATTTATGCTGACATGCTCTTCCTCTTTAATGCATCTTATGTGCAGATCCCTTATGAGCAAGAGTTTGTGGCTGAGGTTTTGCAACAGAAAGCTCCATGGCAGGTTAGTGGGGTTAGAAATTAGCTTCATGAGGTACTAGATAGAATCACAGAGCATGTACAACATGTTCACAAGGGCTTCCACAGAGTGTCCTGCAGAAGAATTGAGAGAACTGGTTTTGAGGTTAAGCACTTTGCAACTCTTACCAGGCATTCTAATATGCAATTGACATGCTTGGCTGTTTCCTAAATCTGTAAACAAAGTAGGCAGTGTTTCCGTTTTTTGTGCTGGATGTTATCACAGGTTCAGAATTTCAGATGTTGGAGAGACACTTCCAAAATACTGTGGTACTGCAATACTACTGACAGTATTTGAAATTGACTGCCCATGTAAGCTTGGCCTCCCTTCCATTATCAAGAAGGTTTCAGTTAAGACCCTGAAACCTTGAATCTTGTATATGAGACCCTAAACATAGGAATTTTGGTTTCAAAAATCCCTGCTGCCACAAATTGATCTGTAGGTGAAAGTAGGGTAGGGATCCATGGCAGCAGCTGGGGTCTAGTCTTGAGTCACAGACATTTGCTGCTATGGCTGAGTAATTTTGATTATGTCCAGAATGAAAGACCAAATTACTATGTAGCACGTTCTCAACTGCTGCGGCTTTCACAACTGCAAGTTTATTGAACCTTCACTTCACAGTAGTCATCAAGACTGACTGTATTTCCATAGATGATTGTTGCTGCAAGCTTGAAAGCAGGGCAGACTCATCGATACCCACCCCCCTCTTGCAGATCCTAGGAATTGTAGTGGAATATGAGAGGGTTGAAGTATTACCTCGCTTTTCTTGCCAAAGATCCCATTGTCAGATGACGGGAGGACACTTGTTGCCAAACACCCTCTTTGATAGAATGAGCAAGAGAGACAAAGTTATAATGGTACAACTCAAAAATCATGAAATCAGAGAGAGCCTTCAAAAGTACATTACTTTCTTGCATGACATGAATAATCTGACGAAAAATCGATTCACCTCACTGAACTGCTACTTTAACAGACAGTAAATCAACATGATACACAGCAGGTTGCACATACAGAAGCAGACATAAAACAGATGGTGGGCATTTTCATGATTTTGGAATTAGGAGTTGATCAAAATCTATTAGTGGTGCAATAGTTTGCAAATTGATGGAAGCCAAAACTGTACAATGGAAGCAGCAGAGACAAGAGTTACAAAGTAAATGCAGCAATCAAGGAACAGAGACCTACAAGACTTCATTGCCACCAGACTGAGGTCTAGTGCCCACTCCAGTTGAGTTCCAGCTGCCAAAGCCTGTGCAAATCGAACATCTCTGAATACTGCCAACCCTCCTCTGCCAGTGGTCTTCTCCTCTTTCTTTTCACTGGATGCAACTTTCACAAATCCGAGCAGCAAGGCAGCAAGGGCAACTGCAATATCTGTTACTATCACAGTTGCAATGGGCCATGAGGTAATCCAAGTGTTCAAATAATCTCCCCAAGGATGCTCACATTCTCTTAATGCCCAATGGAATACTAGGAGGAGGGCAAATGAGAGAGAAAACATCACCCGGGCAACTTGAGTGCTGTCAATGGAATGACCTAGATTAACCAGAGAAAAACCTGGCTTTGCAACTGAAACACTGGAGCCTGCCAACATACCCTCTGTGATGCCATCATTCTTGTGTGTTGAGAGAGAAGGATTGATAGTTGGTTCCAGTGTTGGAGATGTCAACTTTCTTGCATTTGTGTCAAGTGCAAGCACCTCAGGTTGCAAATTAGAAATTACTGGCATGCCCACCAGATCACTTACTCCTTCAGGAGAATCTGCAAAGCACATATGGAAAGAGAGAGCTTTAGGTTTCTTCTTAGCCCCTGCCCACCCCCCCTTTCTTCAGCCTGATTTTCACCAATACTCCATCTGTAAAGCACAAATTTGGAGTGTTCCGTAACATTCTTAGCAGGAAGCAAACAAAAGGAAACAGGCACTGGCACATACACAAAGAATTGTCTTGCAGGAAGCTGTCAAACTAATCCTCGCACCTAAACTAAACCCTAATCCAAGAGCTTGTAAGAATTACAGGCAGATATTTCAGACAATCATCTGAAGATAATTAGGTCAGAGGTTTAGGTTCACAGCGGATGCTGTACGATTTCTCGGATGCTCTCTTCTGCAGGCAATTCCATCTCAAGACTGCAAGAAATATACAGGTCAAGAATCTAGTTCAAGATATGCTTTAAAAAAGCGTACATTTCTGTCAGCGATTTTCCAAAAATCATAAATTCAGCCAAAAAAAAAAAGATGGAGCCACTGACCAGCAGATCTGGGCTCTGCGCTCGAAAGGGACTTGAGGCCAGTGTCGCCCGTTCTAACTGGGGCTGGAAAGTCTCGTGATTGCGAAGAAGGTGAGGTCGGAGGAACGGACTTGATTTCCCCGGTAATGAAGGCCAAGCGATCAGATCCTCGTTCCAGTATCTTGCGCCTCCTGGCCTCCCTCGCTTCCTTCTGGCTCATGCTGCCACTACTGCTCTTATTGTTCATCGCACTATCCACAGCGCCCTCCATGGCTGCGTTCTGCTGTTGTGGGTGTGCACAAAAAACACACAGACAGCTAAGCACATACAACAACAGTTTCAACACTTGTGAGTTGCATCAAAAAACGACAGCTACGCAATTAGGGATCTGCTCTCATGGGTGCTCTCAAAACAAAGTCATGCACATCCGGATTCTGCTCTTATGGGTGCTCTCAAAAAATAGTCCTGCACATCCGGGTCTGCTCTCATGGGTGCTCTCAAAACACAGTCATGCAAATCTGGATTCTGCTCTCATGGGTGCTCTCAAAACACAGTCGTGCACATCCAGATTCTCCCACTTCTCTGGGATCCCAAGTGACCTAATTCCCTGTACCATCACCATTGACAACTTCAAACTCCCAAGTCTGGCATGTGTGGATGGGAACAGTTCCAGTAACCTCACAACTGAAGATAGTTGATGGCAATCTCATCAACGAGTCATGTCACTTTTTCTGTCACTGTACAGTGGTTTTGGAGCTTGTGCAAGTCACCAATTCCAGTCTGAGGTGGTTACTTTTAGGGCAAGGAACTAGGATTTAGGGCACTGTTTGTTGGCTCTGTCTGTGAGGGAGAGGCTATTGGGCTTGGCACATGCACATCTAAGCCCCCCCATCGCCCCCGCCCAAGCCCCCGCTTTTGCCCCAAACAAAAAGACAAGGGCAAGAGCGGCACATCTTTTTTGAGCATATGTCGGCAGTTTCAGCCGCTGTAAGTTTAGGTACGGTGAATATTGAGTTTTCTTTTAATCTTTTTTATTTAGAATATTAGAACCCCTTTTTACCATATTTGGGCTCCACGCTGCTTCGCACTACCAGTGACAATGCTTAAATTATTTTTTTGAACATAATTATTTTTTATTAATTTTTTCTTTTCAAAAAATAAAATTCTATAAATTTCATTATATGTTATTTATTTTATTCATATTATTTTCTCATTCTTGTCAACAATAGTCTGATTCATTAAATAAGTTCACAACAAGATACAAATAGAATCAAAATAACAATAATTCAAAGGGTGTAAGAAAAACAAGATACAAATAGCCAAAAACATTGAACGGATGCAAAACAAACAACAAGAAATGATTTTTAAATGAAATTTGATCTATGACAAATTATAATCTGGAATGGCTCTAAAATTGTCACAATGATGATCACCAAAATACCATCCTACATAAACCAGGTCCATTGAAACATTGTCACTGGAATTAGGGTTAAAATTTTTTTACAAGATATTCAATTTTAGGGTTTAGTTTGTCTCTTGAGTTTTAGCATTTTGAACTTTTTGGGTTTTTAATATTTTGTGTTCTTTGGTTTTGTGAGTGTAGAGCTTGCAACAACAAGTTTTAATTATTCATATTTGAATTTCATAGTTGGTGTTTGGAATGAATTCAATGACGATTGACATTGTGTTATTGGTATTTTTCTTTTTTTCATTGTGTTGAAGTTTTGAGAATTAATTATCATAAGAGGCAAAAATTGATTCGAGCAAGGAATTTATTCTTGGAGTTCAAAGTACCATTCATTTTCCATGTAATATATATATAAAATTCAAATTCAATTTAAATACATACCTAACATGTACATGCATAAAGATTGTAAAATAGACCCAAAAAATCAAAAATTGATAAAAACAACTTCAATCTCAAATACATACCAAAGTAAGAAAACTTGTTGGAGTCCAAATGTCGTAAAACAAAAATGAATTTCTACACTTTGAAAATTCTAAATTAACATCTTACATAGTTGATAACTTATTATGGTGAAATGTTATAGTAAAAATTTCTATTTTACCCCTATTGTTATACTTTTTAAAATTTGGGGCACAACTACAACATAGGCTATTAGCTACAACTAGGAGGCCCCACATCCATGCCAAGGGGTTTCAACAATGGGCAAAGGGGGAGGTTGTCGTTCTAGCCCCCCATTTGCCCCTTGAAGTTGTCCATGTGCCCAACCTATATGGAATTGTTGTAGTTTCATTTGGTCCCATAGTTTGAAAAATGATCCCTAAATGTCATTCTAAATTGGGAGTTAGTTTTTTACAAGCACTTCATGGAACATTTTTTATTTAATTGTTATACCCAAGGGTGGCTATTTGAATGCAGAGCTTCAAGTGCATGGGTGCAAGTGTGTGGGTGCATAAAGTTGACATGGACGATCATTAACGATTGGTCATCACATCAACATTCCATTGACAAATGACATGGCACCATGTGAAAATATTACTAGGATTGCAAGAAGGAACAACAAATTCATCATGAGATTATGGTCTTCCATGGGTTCCCTAGGCTTAACCAATCCTATGCCATATTCTGTGGATGATTCCAGTGGGAGAAGAAAAGCAAACACAAGTGTGATGAAAATGTTTTTCTCACTTTTGCACAACATCAATTCTACTAGTCCAAAATCATGTTGAATCCTACACCTGAACCTCCACCTCAAAGCTTTATGGATGTGTTTTAGCGATGGATTCAAAACACCAACCAAGATGTAATGACGATAGAAGCTATCTTCTTCAATACACATTACAAATATGCAACCCTTACAACAATGAAAGATATTAAGGCTATTGTTGATGGTGATATGAGCATGAGCAAGTTGCTTATGGATAATGTGACATCAACAATTGCCTTCTTGTTGACCATGTATAGTTGGTTGGAGAGGTAATCATTGGGAAGGGTTTAGATTGGGAATGTCTTTTTACAAGCCTTTTCAATTATAAGGTCAACTTTCAAAACTATTTGTCTTTGTGACTAGGATGCATTTTCATACATGTTTTTGACCATTAATTAATACCAATTCTTGTCCAAATTCCATATTAGAGTTTGGCCAATACATGACAATTGTTGTGTAACCACCCTTCTAGAAAAATGTGGTCATGTGATCTCCAATGCTTTTGTATGCATGTTTGTTTTTTAATGAAGTTAGAATAAATGTGAAAAAAGATGTCTTAGGGTCTCAAACGCTTGCATCCTTGGTGCAAAACACTAGTACAAGTTTTGTTGCAAATTAAATGTTTTACAACCATGAGATCAAGTTGGATGTGTTGAAGACAATTTTGAATCTAGTGCTTCATAGCAATATGGATTGCTTCAACATATATGGAAGAGGGGCCCCAATACATCTTTGCTTGGTCATTACTTTACCAAAATTTCTCATGAATTATGAAGATATTTTATTCTTGGTGTTCTTTTTAAAATCCATTTCTCAATATGTTTATGTGTTGCAAGAGAAAATGTGTAAGGTTTTTGAGCTAGTTCTTGAAAATGCAAGACCCATAAGTGAAGAAATTATTTTTGTTTATTTGTAAATGCTTTTAACTTGAGCAATGATTTTGCATAATCAATTGCCTCAAACAAAGTCCAATGAAAATCAAAGCCCCCAAGAAGATGCTCTAAAGGTTCCTAGGCAAGGCACCTCAAAGGAAAAGGATCTTGATGATGTTCTTATGGAGAACATTTTTCCTGGCTCAAGTCCATAGGCATGCAAAAAGTAGTTTATAAGAAAAATCTTAGTCAAGCCCTCATCATAGTCCACAAGAAAAAAATTAGGTGGTATTGTTCAAAGAGGGTGCAAAAATCTAGTATGGGCACTACTATGTCCTTTAGTAGATCTTTTTGCATTAGTTTGGTGGTTATGGTCTTGGTGAAACTTCATTAACAACCTCAAATGATACTTGTTCCATTGGTGATGTTCTAGATAAGGTTTTAGCACCAAAAGCTTCAAACACTATATCCAAAAGGTCACCTATAGGAAATTTAAACCTTATGAAGAATGTACCCAAATAAATAAAAAACATGATCTTCCATTTTAACAATTAAAATAGTGATCTATTACATTTCATTTTAAAAACATTTACACAACTTTATTAAATAGCTAGGAAAATATGATATATCCATGGATTTAATAATAATGGGTGCATAAAATTTATTTTATTTTAGTACATCCACCTTGTGACCACCAAGTGGTTTTTATGTTACTAAAGTTATTGGGAGAGAACCACTAAATTGTTCTCCATCTTAAAAGTGAAAAGGCAAACCACCATTATCCCAAAATGTGACTTTCATGACTACAAAAATACGATTGTGGTTGAATCCAACCCATTTTTTATGTTATTTTTATAGTTTATTATGTCAAAATGGCATAAACAATGGATCCTATTCAATTGTGTAATCATATGAGTGTAGTCATGAAAGTCATGTTTTGGTGTAGTGCACATAGTGGCCATTCATTGGTTTTTGTGTCATTGTTGTTAATGGGAGAACTAATTGGTGGTTTGCCTCCTCCAAGTCCTTTGGCTTCTTTTGTTTCTATCAAGTTGCTTCATCTTTTGCCTTATGACGTCATAGTGTTGAATATTTTTGCTTAATGAAGGTATTTAATTTGGGGTTATTCTTTTTGTTAATGTAGGTAGAGATCATGATGGAATCAACACTTCAAGGGTTTATTTCCTCTAAGGAACATAAACATTTTTCCTCCTATGTTAAATTTAACTACCAATGTTAAAACAATCACAAGACTTGCAAACCTAAACTCTAGTGATGAACCTAAGCAATTTGCACCGCATTGTGTTCAATCTGTATGGAAAGGCAAGTCAAGGATCCCTTCCATCAAGACACCACCTTTTTTATTTAATCGAGTGAGATAATGGCAAATGTTTATTTTTATTTTTATTTTGCATATGTGCTTTTTGAAAAAGTTAACGTTGATTCACCTACATTTCATTATATTAATTATTATTTTTATTATTGATGTAAAAGTTGTAAGGAACCTTGTGTTGAAGATTGGTGATGTCACCATATTGAAAAAGAAATTTTCATTTGAAGATGATTTGAACACAAAAAAACAAATCAATGATGGTCATTTGAATGGGGTTGTTATGGTTAAGTGTGACATAAAACCTCAAGGAGTAAGAACATCATTGCAAAAGGAACCTTTGATGGAAAATAATGGTCCCTCAATGCATGGGTTGTTTGACACAAAATATGAATTTGACTCAAGTGATAATCTTCAAGAGGATGTCCTTGGCAATCCATAGGATGCATGGGGGAAATAGGTTTTTATTATAATGGTGGTGGGTTTCACAAAAATTCAAATTATCAAAATTTTGGACCTCATTCAACAAATTGATGAATGAAAATGCTATCCCTGCAAATTTGTGTAAAAAATGATTAGTTTGTTTTGATTACAACCAATTTTTGTCCAATGTCTAATAAGACTAAAAATTTGATTAAATTCAATCATAAAAACATCATTGATTTTGTGGTAGTAATGTGCAAAAGATAAGGTTTCAAATGTTTTTCAAATGGTCATTTCTAAAAGTTTCAGATCTTTTCCTTACAACAATCTAAAGGACCTTGACGTGAATCCTTTGCTTCTAATTTTTTATTTGAAAGGTGTATTTGTTGGCAAGTGATATTTCATGATTATTCACTTGTTGATTCTATTACATAATGAATGATAATAAGGTCCAAGCAAAAAAAAGTAAACGGTTCACTACTCCTTCTAAAAAAAATCAAGTAGCCATGAAATTTTTTTAATGTATTAAAAGTAAAAAATTATTTTGTACAATAATTAACATGATGGTAACCTTTCATTTTATATTTAAAATGTTGAAAAACACCATCTTGAAAGTAGAGTGAAGTAGAATTTTTGTAAATGTTTATATTTGCACAAAATGTCTGATCTTACAAAATGGGCTACATGTAGATGAAATATTGATTTTTTTAAAAATTCAAGTTTGTGGGGCCTTCAAAGATATTTATGTAAATTATTAATTATGCATGCTATAATCATAATATATCAAAATTTTAATATGAAGTAGGTTTGAACACCATTTTGACCTAGTTAGTTTCAAATGTACTTTCAACTTACTTTTATGATTTTAAAGTTGCTCAAACTATGTATCCAACTTCCCATAAACTAAATGTAATGACCAATGTTTTCATATTTCTATTTCAAGATATTTTGAATCTTTGAAGTTAGGACTTAGGGAACTCTTCATGAGGTGCATAGAACAATTTATTATATATTTATGGTTTTTAGTTCTATCTCACAAGATGATGAAGTACTTGAGAAAAATCATAGAAAGAGCAAAAATAATTATTGACCCCAAAGGATTATTGGTCAAAATCTATGCATAATGAACAAGCATATATTACAAGTTCTTACTAAAAATGTTTTTAAATGTGACATTCTTAGGATTCTTAACAAAATTGTTTACCATAAAGAACTTTTTGATTTTTGCCCTACATGTATCTTTCTATTCACTTGGGAAATACATTGAGCTACTAGACAATACCCCTCGTAGGTGTTGCCACAATCCTTCCTTTAATGTCACTTTTGTTGAGTCCTATGAAAAAGAAATAGTAGAAGAAAATTACCTTATCAACATAGTTCCCCCATATTTAAATCTTTTCATTCCTTTAACTTAGTGTTCCCACTTTTGTTGAACACAATATTTTTGGTGCGATAAAAAATATTAATAAAGTTGTTTCCAAGTACAAAATGTGATTTGAAAAATGTGACAACAAGTGTTGTATCCAATTTTGTGTACACAAGTAAGCATCCAAAGTAAGGAACAATTTCATTTGAACTTATTTGATTTTGAATAAACTATGAACTAGATGGTTAGATGAACCACTTTCAATTAAACATATGATGTTATGTTTTTTTTAATGGATTGCATTTATTTTTGTAGGTTGTTTCCATGGAATATTATGTGTACCTTCTTTTGGGATTATGGAAGATGTGGAGTTTTCAATTTTCCATCTTCTAAATATGTTGAATGTCAATGAAATGCCTTCAATTAATTCCAGTCTTGGAATTGATTTACTAGAGCTTTGTTCGCCTCCACCAAAGGTGAGTTCTTTCCATTTTATTTTTTATTTGAATGACGTTTTTGTGGCAACACACTTTGAGGTGGTTCAAAATACTAGGCCTTTGACTCGACATGAAAAAGCTTTCATTTCATTTCGCACCCTTGTTCTTAAGCTTTAATTGAAGGAATTCCTTGAAAGATGTATGACACAATTCACTAAGTACATATGGTTTATAGCCCAACATCACAACATCAATTATCATTTGGATCAAATCTAATGTGAAACACAAATTACCATCAAATATCCCTCAAGGGTGCTTGGTCAAAAGTGTTGCACCCAGGATGTTCATTTTTTGTCTATTAATCTTGACAAACTTGTTTTCCATAAAAACATTGTCATTTTCTTAAAATATTGTGACATTCACATTGACAATATGTTGTTTGTCAATCATACACCTTATAAAAGTTTGTTTAATGAACCATTTAATGCCATTTTCCTTTGATAGTTTTCATAAGAAGGATAATTATTTGCTAGGTATTGTTTTCTCTTACTTAAAAACTTTCCATTGTTCCAAATATGATGTCAGATTTTTGTAGAAGAATATTTCTGGTTGTATTAAAAGTAATAGTCAGAATAAAATGTTGTTTGTGAATTAATCTTTGATGTTTTAGATTTTATTCCAATTTTTGAGATTTGTTGGACCAACATTTTTTTGGTTTTTGTAAATTGTTTATTTACATCCATTTCCACCCACCAAAGGTTTGCACAAGCATTTTCGGTCATGTTTTATTGCCCCTAAAAAATTGTTGATTTTCAACATGAATGGTACATCATGTGTTATTTTCCACTATTTGTTCTTTTGCAAGGAAATTAATGTTTGAAGCAATATTGACATTAATAAAGTGGAAGCAAGACCTAAAATGCAACAATTTTTCCTCTTTCAAGCATTGAAAAAATAAATATTGCAAATTGGTCTTGTATGTTGTTGGAAGACCATTGGGAGAAAAATTAGGGTTTTTAACTATGGTTTTGACTACGTTTCAACTACATTTTGAAGCTGAAAATGTCACTTCCAACTATAAAATGTTTTTTTCAACTCAAAATGATGTTTTCAACTGCCTACTAAAATAGTTGACAATGTTGAGTTGAACCCACAACGTAGTTGAAAGCTACCTACATGTGTTAATTTTTCAACCAACATTAAGGTGACAAGATTTTAATTGAAAGCAACAAACCATTTAGTCGACAGAACATTTTCAACTTTTACATGAAGCTCATCTACCTTTGTCCAGATCTCAAAGTTAAATTTGTAACTATTTTCCAACTTCATGAATTGTCCTACTTAGAGTTATGTTGAAGCAAATAATCTAAACAATGGTTTGTTGACATGTGTTCCTATTTAAAATTATGTGTAAGCTTAGGTGTAGGTATGTAGGTCCACTTAGAAATAAATAGGTAGGTAGGTAGGTAGGTAGGTAGGCCTAAATAAATAAATAGTCCATAGTGCTACTTAGGCTTAGGGTAGACAAGTAGGCTTCAAATAATCCTATTTTATACCATGTGGCCTTTAAGGTTAAACCTTTTTTATTAGTTTGTCCTAGGTGCCAACTTCACCTTTTGAAAGCATTTAATGCACCAACTTCATTATGTAATTTACAAATTTGAAAATTATGACAAACAATATGGGATAAAAATTATAGTTGCACTTTAGTTGATATTTTTTCAAATGTTTTGAAGAAAATTTAAAAATCTTCTATAGTTTAAAACCCCATATTTTTTTCATTTTAAGTCCATTTTGATTGATTTAAAAATCTATGGGTGTGGCAACTAGTGATTTACAAGACTTTTCTGTACTCCAAATGCAACAAAGTAATGAAAAAAAAGTTTAATCTTAAAATTTGAATCTATGATATTTTATTTCAAATGTTTTGAAAAAAAACTTTAAACCTTTCTAGTTTGAAACCCATATCTTTTTTCATTTTAAGTCCATTTTGAGGGATCTAAAAAGCTATGGGTGCACCAACTAGTGATTTACAATATCTTTTTGATTTTAAAATGCAACAAAGCAATGAGAAAATCATTTAATCTCAAATTCCAAAAATGTGATATTTTGTTTAAAATCTTTTGAAAAAAACTTAAAACCTCTTTAGTTTGAAACCTCATATATTTTTCATTATAAGTTCGTTTTGAGTGATTTAAAAAATTATTGGTGAACCAACTACCAATCTACATTACCTCTTTGAACTTCAAATGCAACAAAACAAAAAGAAAAAAAAAAAATCTTAAAATTCAAAACTATGATATTTTGTTTGAAATGTTTTGAAAAAAAAACTTTAAACCTTTCTAGTTTGAAAACCATATCTTTTTCCTTGTAAGTTCGTTTTGAGTGATTTAAAAAGCTATGGGTGTGCCAACTAGCGATTTACAAGACCTCTTTGAAACCCAAATGTAATTAAACAATAACAAAATTATTATTTTTTTCAAAATCCAAAACTATTTTAACAAATTTATCACCAAACATGAATCCCTTTACACAAAACAACCCATATCCTCTTCGTTCCTTGACTAAATTGAGTATTTTTTGTAGCATTGGAAGTGTTAAATGGAAGGTTACAAAATTTATTTTAACAACAAAAAAAAGAGCAATGTGTAAGAAATCGACTTCTTTTGAAATCTTAAGTATATGGTGGTAGGCCTATTTACCCTAGTTGAAATTAAGTTGCAATTTTGGATTCTAAGATTAAGTTTTTTTTCATTGTTTTGTTGCATTTGGACTTGAAATAGATCTTATAAATATTTAGTTGATACACCCATAGGGTTTTTAATCATTTTAAAAAGACAAAAAATGAAAAAAAATGGGGTTTGAAACTAAAAAAGGTTTTAAGTTTTTGCTTCAAAACATTTGAAACAAAATATCTATTAAATTACAACTACAATTTTTATTACATGGTGCTTAGGCTTCATTAAATTAGGGGTAACAATTTAAGGTTAATTAAGTGTTTAATATCAATTAAAGTGCAACTATAATGCACCATAGGTTTAGCTACAATTTTTTTCAAAACATTTGAAACAAAATATCATAGTTTTGAATGTTGAAATAATTTTATTGTTGTTACTTTATTGCATTTGAAGGACAAAAAGGTCTTGTATATCCCTAGTCATAGGTTTTTAGCTAATTTAAAATGGATTAAAAATGAGAAAGATATGGAGCTTGAAAATAAAGAAGGTTGGAGTTTTTTCTTCAAAAACATTGAGACAAAATATCACAAATGCCTTCTTCCTTCTCTTCATGTTTTCTTTCTTGTTCCTTTGGTTTTGGTGTTTAATGAAAAATTTTAATCCTTCAATTTACACTTCTAATGACATAAAAATCATTATTGATTTGATTAAATAATGAAAAACATAATAATTTTTTTAATGATTTTTAGGCTTGTGTTCAATGTTGGGTGGTTCCAAATACTTAATATCCAATTACTAACTAGACTAAGAAAATAACTACCTATAATAATTAACTAGTTTAGTCTACCTACTAAGTATTGTAGATAATATTAATTAATAGGGAATAATCGTCATAAAAAATCTAATTTATTGTAATGAAATTAATAAAAAAATAGAACTTAAATAATATTAATTATTTAAAGATTGCATTAACCATAAAAATTGGGACAAATACATACATTAATTTAATATTATTTTCAAATGTTAAATTTTAATTAGCTCTAAATTAGGGTAGCTACATTTTAATTATTTTAATAATTAATAATATTATAATATGATCCTAATTACAACAAATAATTAGTAATTAATTTCTATTAATTAATTTAATATACATGGTACCTAAACTTGGCTAAATTGGGGCTAACCATTTAAGGTTAATTAAATGTTTAATGTGACACCTAAAGTACACATAAAGCTAAGCCATGAGGCACCTAGGCTAAACTATGCTTAAACCTTTGGTGCATGCCATGTGTGCAAGTACCTAATATTTCAAAGAATAATTATTTAATATTGAATCAATTAATAAATTTACAAATCAAATTAATTAGTAAAAAATTTAATGTATTTAATTATTTTTCAATTACTTATAAAATAAAATATTTATTTATTTATTTTAAGATGAAATAAAACTACTATTTTTACTTTTTAAAATAATTTATAAAAAATTCTAATGATCAATTAATTAAATAAAATAATTATTTAAAAAATTGACTATATAACAAAATAAATTATTAACTAGTTGGTAATTGTAAAATATTAATTATAAGCTATTAAAATTTTAACTTTTAAAATTAATTTGTAGATATGAAATTATTTTTAATTAATCATTAATATTAATTAAATAATTTAACTCATTAATAGTTAATTATTTAAATAATTAACTATTAACTAATTAATATTTATATTAACCATAATTATATAATTGGGGTAATCCAATTTATAAATGAAATGAAGCCAAATTTTTAATCATCAACTTTTGGCATATGTTGGTAAATGGCAATGAATCATTTGTCTTCCCATCACAAGTCCAACAAGTTTTTTATTTTGATGATTTTTCTAACCCATGGTGGAAGGTTATATTGCATAAGGAGCCATAGAACAAATGTGTGTTCCTAGACACCTATGGGGAATACATTAGCACAAATGAGTATGGAAGTGTGTTGGATGCACGAGGGGCAATGCCAAATGCACCAACCACTCCAACTAATGTTGGTGCAATACTCCTCTTTAAGGAGAAGTCACTATTTTTCAATGAATCAAAACAACTTAACCTTGAAAGACAATCCCAAGGAAGAAATTTTAGGAGGTAAATGTTTGTTTCAATAAACAAGGACATGTCAACTTAATGTTCCACACCTTTTCACCATCTAATGATTTCACACCATGCTCAATGACTTCAAACGACGATGTTTGTGTTCTCCCACTTATGTTCTATCACATTTGGACACCATGAAACATAAAATTTTCCAACAAAGTTAGGGTTTCTAGTGGCAAGGTGAAGTGTAATGAAATTTATTGACTTCAAAATTAAGGGGTTTTGAAATTACAAAAGTTGGAAAGTAATCACAACAAAGTTGTGAGAAAATCACAATTAAGTTGAACATAAAGTCAAATCAAAGTTGAACTATAGTGGAAAACACAGACATTTTCATCCATCAAAATTTCCAACATTCATCCATCCATAAACAAGGCTAACCAAGATAGTGAAGCAGTCGACATGATAAAGCTTAACAAACTTTGAAAGTGGATTT
>Ga0209611_10002785_pt1 | contig 30631 bp, 25 predicted proteins | sample S1TSphgellanicum_3_FD_187693 | JGI IMG/M metagenome (GOLD analysis project Ga0209611, IMG submission 187693) | Host-associated microbial communities from peat moss isolated from Minnesota, USA - S1T2_Fc - Sphagnum magellanicum MG (SPAdes) (version 2) | ecosystem: Host-associated > Plants > Peat... | reverse complement strand
AAAAAAAAAAAAAAAAAACCAACCACCAAAAAAAAAAAAAAAACCCTCTACAAGAAACAACAAAATTTCAAGCAAAAAAATAGAAAAACGATTTGTTCATGAAGCTTTACATGTAGTGGAGACACCTTACCTTTTAGGGTTGTTGGTTGTCATGTGGCACTACGCATGCATACAGCCCTTGCTACAATCACTCATGTACATGAAACTGGATTCAACAAATTCATGTTTAATTCTCAGGAATGGATCGTCATAGCTGGCTGCTGCAGCTCCTCCCATTTGAGAATTTGCAAATATTGCGCCAACCCATTTGGATTGGAAAGCCTCTTCTTAACGATGCTTCCCAACAAAGTGAGAAATTCCAAACTTCAAATAGTTTATGTTTTGAGTTACTCTAGATTAGACGCTTTATACATCAGTTTCTTCTTTTCAGTCTAATACACCAACAACCTTCTATTACATACAAGGACCCTCTTTTTTTTTTCCAATCCACCTAATTGATGCACATGTATTTTCAGGGACTTGGATAGTTACTACTAACACTAGATAATAAAAACTTATCAAATTGCAGAGTGAGTACCAACTATCAATGTTTCATTCAGTCAGGTATTAGTGTAGTTGAAAACGGGGGGAGCCCAAGAAATTTTGGAAATCAACACAACATGCAACAAACATCACTACACTTTATCCCATAAGCTTGGCATGAGCTTGAATTGTCACAACATCCACCTGGGCTTAAGCTTTTTGCCCAAAGATTGTATTGTCACAAATTATAAAGGTGAGCACAAGCCAGAACCTTCATAGTTCCATTTTGGGAATGTTTGATACTCCAATAAATTTTTTTTATTATGATGGGCCAATAAAATCTGATGGCCAATAAAATGGTATTTCTTGCATATAAAGAAAATTTTGAATTTTGAGAGTCACCCCATAACGAGTTCATCCATTTTGGGAATGTTTGATACTCCAATAATTTTTTTTTATTATGATGGGCCAATAAAATCTGATGGCCAATAAAATGGTATTTCTTGCATATAAAGAAAATTTTGAATTTTGAGAGTCACCCCATAACGAGTTAATACAACTAACAATAAGTACAACTCTTGAATGGATTTTGAGCATCATCATGCACATCCCCTATTTGGGCGTCACATTAACCATAGAAGGCTAATTATTTCTTCATCCTCATTCATAAATAGGAAATACTTGATAACATAAAGTGAGAGATCAATTAAAAACACCGCATGGGTCAATTAAAAACATTCATTTTTTATTATTGGGCCATTGGGAAATCACTATATTTTATACATAATTTCAAGGAATGTTGTGCGGGTATATTTTTTACCCAAATATATTTGTCAAGTACAAATAGGATATATTATTTACTCTAACTTACCTTTAAAATCAATATATTATAATGAAATGCATATCCTATGTAAATTTGAACAATTATTCCCAATTTAAAACCTTAGAATTATGCAAGAAATACATGTACCCAAAGTCAAATATGTTTTAGCATCCATGTAAAAACAATCAAGATAAATGAGCCTTAAACCTTTAACTACACCTCATGACAACCCATGTTCTTGTGTGTTGTTGATTTCATCATCTTTATTTCACAATGCTATGATTCTCTTTTCATGTTGTTGCTACTAATGTTGTTTTGAAGCTTGCACATATGAAAGTTTTGCTTAACAATGTGTTATTGTATTCTCACAAGGATGCTAGTATTTCATATGCAACATGAGCACAGCTAAATCAACAATAACTTTGGAACATGTTTTTTTGTCCTCACTTGCTTCTTTGGCCATTTTATGGATCCATTGTTTTCCTTCATCATAGGAATAAATTTGGTTCATCTTTGTCCTCTCTTGTTTCTTTGGCCTCTTTGTGGACCTTTTAATTTTTTTAAGGCATGCATGGCCCCTAACAAGTTTTTCTATTTTACTCATTTTCTTGGTTATTGTGAAAGCACAGGGTGGCTTGGAAATTGTGACAAGTTGTTGCTAATCATCTTCATTCCACTCTTTCCTTTGGAGTTATTACTAATCATTTCACTCATGTGAAAAATCTAAACTTTAAATGTTAGTAGAAGTTCTTTCACATGTTTTGCATTGGTGTGATTAATAATAAGCTAGAGATGGTAAATAGATGCAATATGTTAATGGAGAAATTTGATGTTTTTTTTTTGTTCTTATGATAATTTTTATGCTTTGGGATGTGGAGAATGCATATATGGTTGATTTAGTAATTCATTATCTATTTTACTATGTGTAAATAGTAGTAGGTCAAGTTAGCAATAACGACAAATTAGATCAACAATGGTAGCAAGTCAAGTCAACAATAGCAACAACAGCAGGCCAACAACAAAAAGTTAGGTCAATAGTAGTAGCAAATCAATAATTGGTATATAGTAACATCAATAATCAATTTGTTATCCTTTTTTTTAAATTGTGGAATCATTTTTTCATATATGTGATATTTTGTTGTGTTGTTCATGGCAAATTGATAGGTTTGAAGATTGTTCAAGACACTACAATGATAAATTTGTTGAAAAGATCTTATGGCTAAAATTATGAGAGCCTAAATGGCAAACAAATCCAACATCTTTGTCAACATCAACAACATTAAAACTTCAAGCTATGAGGAGTTAGAGGCTAAAGAAGCTTAGCTTGCTCTTGAAGCCCAACCCAAAAGGGAGTGATGCACCTTCACTAATTATTGTTGTTTTTTCATCAATGGGAAAATCTAGTAGAATTGGAAATGTTCATGAGTCAAATAAAATGCAACCAAAACAACCATTGCATTATAGAATAAATGAAAATTTGGATCTTGTGGGATCGAAGATTTGCTCCTTGGGCACTTTACAAACCAAATGCTAATGAGCCCATGTCACTTGAAACATAATAGGTTTTCATTGTATTATGTGTCATTCAATTGTTTTCATGCTAATGTGTTGAGATAAAAATCCAAGGTAAGAAATGATTTCTTATAAAACTAAAAATGGGACTTTAGCCATGAAAAAACATTATGGAGGTAAGAACTTTTACATTTTTCAAGTTTATCTTAATGATATTACATTATGATTTACTAGAATATATTCCTTTGAGAAGAAAAATTCCAAGGTTCAAAAAGTGGTAACTCTAGGATCCACTTTTACATTTTTCAATATTACCACACCTTATAAAAGAACACAAGAATAATTAAAATATTTCATTGATAATGTCAAGTGCTACTTGTTGGGAGTTAATATTGTTACTCAATTGTAAGCTTTATTTGGAGAGTACAAGTTTACTAATAAAATCATTTGCTATGTGAAAAATGAACATACAAATTTGTTTATAATGACTAATGTTCTTAAATAGATTATGAGTTGTGGGGAATTGGGGATACAAACACCATTTGAAGGTGTTTGTTTGATCATGCCTTTTAAAAGGCTTGCCAATACACCACTTCTAATGAAAAGGTAAATTATGGTTTGCAACCAATGAACATCAAAGCTACACAATCTTCAATTCAATCTTGTATAACATGGCCCAAAAAAATGGCAAATGAAAGGTAGAATGGACAAAGGTTTGTTTGGTTACAAGTTTATGACCATAGAAGTTAAACACACTAGTAAAAACAAGGTCTACCTCCAAAATGGTGATGTTCCAATTGACCCTCCAATTTAGGATTATCATTCATGTTTGTTACAACCATCAAACATTGGCTTTGGAAGGCAAAATTCCAACAACACAAACTTGGGCCATTGGCAAAAGGCATTGCATCAACCTTAGCCTTAGTTGTATCACGTTGTGTAGTCAATCAATGCCATGGTTATTAACTACTTGGTGATGCACTTGCAAATGTAATCAATTTTTGTGTTAAATTGACCCAAGAAATTATTTAGTTGGAAATCCAAATGAGCTTTATCCCCCCATTTCAATTTGATGCAAAGTTGTTTTTGTTAATGAATAGGATGCGATTGGAAATCACTCATGTGCTTGTTGCATTTTTGAATTGTTTGCATGAATTTGATCCGAAAAAGGCACACATGATGTTGGTTCTAATGTTTAACCCCATGCTCATGGATTTGTTTATTGTGAGAAATTATGTGGGAAGAGAGATAGCCACAATTGTACCAACAAAGGTATGATTCTATAACGTTAATTCCCTTATTGTGTCTAGCTTATTAAAAAATGGATGTTTTTACAAAGCTAGCAACAAATTTTGTTTCCTAGGAACAACCAGTGGCTATGTTTAGTGTAGGTTTGCTCCAAATGATATTGCCATTGAACATGTAAGTTTTTGCATTTAAAATGATTTTTTTTTTGTTTTTGGTTTTTGCATTCATAATTTATAGTTTTTGAAATCTAGATTTTGCATTCCAAATTGACATATTCTGGTTTCTAATTTTTCATTTATAATTTTTCCATTCACAATTTTTGGTTTTTAATTTTTGTTTTTTAATTCACAATTCACAATTTTTAGTTTTCACATCATAGTTGACTTCTAATTTACAGTAGAACCTATCTAATTCATACTTATGATGTGTTTAACAATAAAAATGAATATTGCCTAACTATTTGTGTGTTTGATTATAGGTGAAATGGGAACTTTTTTATTTTCAAAATTTGTAATTAATGGCAAAATCTTGTCAAGATCCATTAAAGTGGTACAAGGCTCATGATGCCCAATTTCCTAATGTTGGATGTTTAGTTCATTAGATTTAGGGTATTATGGGAAATTAGAGTGAAATGGATTGATTTTTTTCCATTGTTAGGATTTCAACAATGCCACACAAATGCTATTTGGATCTCAAAACTTAAATAAACTTCTGTTGATTTCCAAGAATTGCCTAAATGATTCGTGTTTTGGTTGTGAAACATTTGTAACTAAATCCTTTGATGATCACGGGGACTTTTAAGCAAATTTGTTGGAGCAAATAGAGGAAGAGTTTGAAGACCAACTAGGTGACTATGTTGAACTTGATGACCTAATGAACTTTGATTTATAGATTTGAACATTTGGTAGGGCAAATTTGGTAGGTAAATTTTGTAAGTTAAGTTACTAGGGTAAATATTATTTGTTAATATGTCTTGCTTTTTGGGTTGTTAGTTGTTACTTTATCATCCATAAACCTATGTAGGCTTAAGGATATGCTGACATTGTGAGGAAGTCAAAATTAAATCTATTGTTCTTATATGTTTGGGGGAGCTTAAATTGTTTAGGGTTGTAAAAGTTGTTGGGATTGAAATATTTTGGCATTTCTAGGTTTGGCTCCTTAAGCATTATGTGTATATGTAAGGATATTGAAGGTGGCTAGTGGTTCCTTGGGCATTTTGTGTATTTGTATGGAGGACTGCAAGAGGGAAGGTGCATTATGTTGTTCGAATTTTTGAATGGAAGGTGTGGGGTCAACAAACTATGAACATGATGATTATATTTTGAACACAAAGCTTATATTTGATCCACAAAGACCTCACATAATTCCCATTTTGTTTGTATATTTAACATTATAATATTGAATTGATTCTTTTAATTTGATTATTGTATTTTGACATTGGATGTGTGCATTATATCCCATTAGATTTGGGCCTCTAAAAGTTGTCTTAATGTGGACAATTTTTTACATTATTATTTAAGTCCAATGATGAGTAATGAAAACTGGTATGTGGGGGATTTTTTGAAATGCTTTGTATGGTCCATCGGTGTACCATTCCAAAAACAATTTCAAAAATAACTACCTCATTTTCAAGCCTAACTACTTCATTTCTTTCTTAATAACTACTTTATTTTCCTATTAATTTTCTTGGTAACTATCTCTCACATTTCTTAATAACTACCTGCATTTTATAACTACTTCATTTTTTTCCCCAATCCAACAAGATGGATACGAAAAAACAAGTTAACATATGTTTTTCATGTCTATGAAATATATATTAATTTAAATTAAATTTGACATTGACATAAATAATGATGAATTATTGAAAACCATATAAAACATTAGAAGAAAAAAATTGATCATCATTGGTAGTGCACAGTGGTGTGGAATTCAAATTAATAAAAAAATATATACCCTTCTTTTATACCAATCAAGGGTATATGATAAAAGGTACCCAAACCTTAACATGAGAAAAAAAATGTTAACATACCCTTATGTTTTGGATAAATAAATAATTTTTTTTAATATACCCTTACCTTTGGACATATAAAAATAATATACCCACAAAACATTGATCAAATTTAATTACACATTATTTCATTTTTGCATTTTATTCAATTATATTTCATCCAAAATGTTGTGTATTGACTATTACCTTGGTACTAAGGGAGATGCTACCATTGGTTTCATAACCTTAAGAGATATATGAAACCACTTGTAAAGGTAAGGTGCCTCCCACTTTTATTGCATTGTGAGTTATTTATGTTTAGATTCTTAATAATGTTTGCTTTGTGCTATATGATTAATAAGAGCACCTCCATTACCCACATCTTCTATTTCCATACCCTCTATTTGAGTCTACAATAATGTATATGTAAAACCCAACATGGTGTATAATTGTTTCCCAATTGTCACCCATAGACATTGAAAATGGAACAAATATAAAATGAAAGATGATTTAAAATTGACCATCTAGGCCAATCATTGTAATTGACCAATCAAGAATAGTCATTGTTGTGAGCAATGTTGCAAACATTGCATCATGTGTACATTTATTGACCCAAATGACATTTATTAATACAAATTACCATATAAATGTATACTTATCCAAATAATGTTTTTCAAACCATTGGTGGAAGGCATCCTAGGCCCCTTAATTTAGTAGTTCCCCACTCTTTGGGAATTTGGGGGTTCAATCTTATGCTCTAATGTGAAAACTTATGTATTGTAGGATGGAGAAAATGGGTGCAAAATCTTAAGTGATTATTTACTTATTTATTTATTTTGCTTGCATTCTTTAAAGGGAGAAGATTTTACCTCATTCCCTTAATAGACACCAAATTAATTGAAACAATAGATGTGTAAGGTTTAATTATCTTCAATTAATTCATTAAGATAGTGTTAACCTTGGCTTAAAAACCAAATCAACTTTTGGACCATAACAATTTAATCTTATAAGGCTTTAATGGGTTTGATCCCTTTATAGTTATTCAAATTGGAATAGTTTTAAGGCTATGTAATTGTCATTCAAAAGCCTTTCACTTTAACCTTTACAAGGTCAATTGCTTTTTCGAATGCATGGGAACAATGTTTTCTTTTTTGACAATTTTTAGGGTTTAAGGTTTAGATGATCACTAAATTTCAATGACAATGATTCATCGACCTTAAGCTACCTTGACACATAAGGGTAGGCTATCAATATGGATAACAAAAAAGTTAGGGTTCATTCACTCTTGGTTAGCAGTTACTTTTTTTGAACTGTTATTTTTAGTTACTTATCACCAAAGATTGACAACCCTTCATAGCAATGCCTTTTTTTTTCTTAGTGTCCTTAATTTCATGCGTCCCTTACCTTTGTTCACAAATTGTTAACAGTGAAAGCTCTCAAGCTTTGCATGTTTGCATTTGATGAGAACCATGACCTTATTATCATCGCAAACTTAACATCTCATGATTTAATAATGGAAACCGTGCAAAATTTGTTCATTCATAATTTGTATGTTTCACAAATTAATATCATGCATTAAAAACACGTGTGAAACATAAATTTATTAGAAAATGCCAAATTTGTGTGACATTCGTTCATTCATAGGTTTGGACTTCATTTGTCAACACATTTATTTGTGTGTCAAACGTATTTTCGATGCATGATATTCATGTGTAAAATTTAGGAACTTATGAAAAAACTAATTTCTCACAATTTTCATTATTATTTAATCACATGTTAAATTTGTGATGATGATCTTAGTTTCTTTGCTTTTGATAACTTGAAGGAATCACTCTTGTTCTAGACAAACCTCTACCTCCACTATTGGCACCTATTATTCTTGAATCGTTCTTTGCAAATTGCATTGATTTACTCATGACTAAATTGTTACACTCTATGTTTTTGCAGGATGGATTTGTGCTATGTTGAAAGATTAGCGTTCATAATCTCTTTTCAAATTGTTGCAGATGGCTCTCCCAATCCCTCTTCAAACAATTTATCAATGCCACTCAAGTTCGCTAATGTTGCTCAAGTGCTGGCTACATTGCGCTGGTGCTACTATGGTGTTTTAACAAGCTTATGAAGATGTGAATGATGGCATTGCAAAGACTGGCCTTTAGTTTCATGTGAGGATGCAAGAACAAAAGGACACTAAAACTTTTGGAGATCAGTAAATTTAAATGTTTAGTTTTCAAGTTGATAACTTTTTGCCAACAATAAAACCTAAAATCTTCATTTTTTGGAGATTTGTAATTGGCCTTATCACTAAATGTAAACCCTATTTACAAATTGGCACATATACATGCCATGCTTGCTATTTATTTTCACCATGTGAGCATGTATGAACAGAATTTGTTAACCATTGTCGTTGTCAACAAGTGTGAATGTAATATTAATGTAGATGAAACAACTTTGGATTTCATAAGTCATCTTTTTAGGTAATAATTTTGAACTCAACTTTAGGTTCCATAAGTCATCTTTTTAGATAACAATTTCAAATTGAAATTTGTTTGGCCAATTCCCAAATAAACTAGAATTTGTTTCAACAAATTCCTGAATAAAGAAGAATGGAAAGGTGTCTTTTCATTTTATTTTTTTCAATTTTTTTTTCAACACTAGAATCATGAGCAAAATTTCAATATTTTATACATTAATTTGCATCATTTAAAAAATTTGAATTAAAATTGAATTGAATTGAATCTAAATAGAGTTCAATCAAATTCAAATTTTAAAAAAAAATTGAACTCCATTCAATGCATTAAATTTTTTTAAAAAATTCAAAAAAACTTATTTAAATTTAATTCAATTCAAGTTGCATGCACAATTAAAAAAAATTCACAAAATCATACCTAGCCTAACCTTTATTTTGTACCTAATTGATCTCTTATTGGTCTTATCACCCCCATTTTGTTGTTTGTTATCCATAAAATCCCTCAAAAAAAAATTGATTAAATGTCAAAACTTACTTACTTAAATAAAATTGCTTTGACATGGCTAATGTCATTCAATATTTTCATTCAAATGAAAATACAATTAATTTGCAAAAAAATAATTTACAAAAAACCAATTCATATTTTTTCCATCACTAGAAGTGCACAAAAACACATAGCCCAAAGTTTAATTAAGTGAGAAAAAAAACGATTAAATAAGTGAATCAAGCAAGCAAAGTGATTACCAAAATTAATTGTTGTGAATTAAATAAAATAATAAAGCGAAAATTATATATCTAGAATAAAACCCTCCATTGTTTTCTTTAATTAAATCATTTGATTAATAAAAAAAATTCTAGAAAATACCAACGGCTCTGATCCTTTCTTCAGGAGCTAGGAAGAAATCTAGAGGCCACCCACAAACCAACGGCTCCGATCCTTTCTTCTTCACGGAGCTTGGAAGAATCTCGACCACCTACAGCCCCAACGGCTCCGATCTTTCGTATTGAGCTTCGAGGAATCTAGACCACCCCTACATTCCAACGGCTTCGATCTTTCGTCTCCAGCCAGGATGAATCTTGACCACCTACTAGCCAACGGTTTAAATCTTTCGTCACCGGAGCTTCGAAGAATCTAGACCACCGATATATTTTAACGGCTCAGATCTTTCGTCACTCAGTCCGGATGAATCTAGGCCACGTAAACTCCAACGGCTTCGATCTTTCGTCACCAGCGAAGATGGATCTAGACCTAAAAGGAACGGTTGGGATGTTTCCCTCCTTCTGGGAGAGCCAGAGGAGGAAAGCCATGTCTCTGCGTGTGGGTTTTGTTGCAGAGCGGGGAATCTGTGCTCTCCTGCTCTCGAGAACAAAATTCTTGGCGAAATTCTTGCGTCGATTTCTGTGCATCAGATGAAATAAGAGGAGAAGGAAGACAGGGCAAACAAATCCGGCTTGAAACTGGTGTTTTCGGTTTTTTTTTCCCTCTTTTTTGTTTTTTTGTTTTTTTTTGGTGTTGGTTAGATTAAGAGCTTCATGGATTTAGAGAAGGAAGTATATTTAGTAAGGAAAAACGTCTTTGTTGTTGTTTTTGTTGCGAGTTTTTAAAGGTACTTTTCCTGAAGTTTCGAGAAGGAGCGGTTCAGGAGAGATTTTTCTTTTTTTTCTTTTTTTAGGGGGAATTCGGAGTCAGATCTGCTGCATGATCTTTTTTTCCTCTCGGTTTTCAGAACAAGTCTCAATACTAGGAGTCTGGAGTTTTAACCGCTTTCGGATTTTTGGAAATCCTTTTTTTTTGGGGGGGGGGTTTTGGTTTTGGTTTTTTCTTCTTCTTCTCTGTAAATAAGGAAAATCTTGTAGCGATGTTCGGCCGCAAACAACCAAAGAAGAGTGACAGTACTAGATACTACGAGGTTCTTGGAGTCTGTGACTGCGACGCAGGAGGAGCTGAAGAAAGCCTACAGGAAAGCGGCCATCAAGAATCATCCTGATAAGGGAGGCGATCCCGATAAGGTGCATTGTCATGTTCTCTCTCTCTCTCTCTCTCTCTCTCTAATTACACACCTCAGAGCTTTGTTTCTTGCCCTAATTTGCTCTGAAAGTCACCAGACCTCAGCTTACAGTGCAAAATGATATCGCAAATGCCATGTGAAATGATAGATACATCATGCAGAAGATGTCTGAACATGTTTCCATTTGCATGAGCTGTCTTCTGTTGCTGTATATTCTTGTGCCTAGAATTGGAAGATTGTAGCTAAGGCAGTAGACAGGAAAGAAAGTGATCATATTGTTGTTCATGGTAACAGTACTTAGAAGTAGTGAGTGCAGATCACAATATGTGGTAGGGTTTTTAGAGTTTCTTCATCTATGATGCCCTAGCTCTGATTTTTAATCAGAGAAATTGGTGTGGGAGAAAACAATTATTTTACTGCTGAATTGCTGGTCGTTTCTGACCATGGGTTGTTCAAAGATTTTCATATTTAGATCACATGCGGGTAGGCTTCTTAGGGTTTCTTCATCAATGCCTCAGCTCTGATTTAATCAGAGAAATTGCCTTGGAGAATAATTTTTCTTACTGCTTGCTGGTTGGTTCTGACAATCGGTTGTACAAAGATTTTCTTACTTAGATCATGTGGGTAGAATTTTTAGGATTTCTTTGTCTATGCCTCAGCTCTGATATAATCAGAGAAATTGGTTTTGTACTGCTTAATTGCTGGTTGGTTCCAACAATGGATTGTTCCAAGATTTCCATATTTCGACCACATGTGGGTAGGCATTTTAGGGTTTCTTCATCTATAGCTCTGATTGGATCAGAGAAATTATGTTGGAGAATGAGTTTTGTACTGCTTGCTAGTCGGTTTCAACAATGGTTTGTTCAAACATTTTCATATTTAGAACCTAGGAGATGATTGCCTCATCAGATGCAGTGTTGTTTTTTATTTACCAGTAAAGTGTCAAGGAATGGTGGCAAAATTGTGTTGCAATGTTTATTTGTTACTTATATGCAGCTGCTTACTTGCTGGGTTTGTATAATTATCCAGAATATCAACACAGCAGTTCATGTCAAATGGTGAGGGACCTTTTGGAATGTGAATATATGTGGTCTGGATGATGCAGTTCAAGGAGATTTCTCAGGCTTATGAAGTGTTGAGTGACCCTGAGAAACGAGAAGTCTATGATCAGTTTGGAGAGGATGCCCTCAAGGAGGGCATGGGTGGAGCAACCCACAATCCATTTGACATTTTTGAATCGTTATTTGGAGGTGGTGGTGGTTCAGCTTTTGGAGGTACACCCTACACACAATGTTGTCTGGCTGTTCAGTCTCTAGAATAGTAGAACCCTTCTTATCCAGCAGCATGCTTGAATTAGAAAGAGTGGGAGGATGATGTTGGTGGGATTCTTTTTGTCTAAATTGAGCTGTGCAGTACTGAAGTTGCAATTATGTGCTTTGTGTTGATGTGGGTTGCCTTTCACCTTTTGCAGGTGGAAGTGGCAGAGGTGGCCGCAGGCAGAGAAGGGGTGAGGATGTTGTTCATCCCTTGAAGGTGTCCCTGGAAGATTTGTACAATGGAACATCAAAGAAGTTGTCTTTGTCAAGGAATATTCTTTGTCCGAGGTGCAAGGGGTGAGATATACATGTCTGTCTATCTTGCTTTTCGCTGATAGTCATCCAGGGATTCACTTTCATAATCTGTGACATGCACACTTTGTTTTCTTGCCAGGCCAATCTGGAGAGGTGTGATCAGGAAGTGGATTGTATACCTAACAAAGTATGTGCATTAAGAAGTGCAATGACAAGGGGGTTTGCTGTGTAATCCTTGCAGCAAGGGATCAAAGACTGGTGCATCAGGTCGATGTGCTGGATGTCAGGGTTCTGGCATGAAAGTTTCAATTCGTCAGCTGGGGCCAGGCATGATACAGCAGATGCAGCATGTTTGTCCTGATTGCAAAGGATCAGGTTTGTGTATCCAGCTTGAATGTCAGTTCTGCAATTCACTTCCAGCAGTCCATGATTTTTTTGGGAAGCTTTCATACTTTGGATTATTCATTGTAGAGTTATTGCATGATTGTTTCCACAGGAGAGGTTATTGATGAGAAGGACAAGTGTCCACAATGTAAAGGACAGAAGGTTGTGCAAGATAAGAAGATGTTGGAAGTTCATGTGGAGAAGGGGATGCAACATGGGCAGAAGATCACGTTCCAGGGAGAAGCAGATGAGGCGGTATGATCTGGTCTATGTACAACTCCTGTTTACTTGCAGTTTTGTTGGGTTAGCTTAGCTTCTTGGAAAATCATTCAAGTTCCTTCCATTGCAGAAGATTTTAAGTTTTAAGGTGTATTTTCTTCCTCTCTGAAGTACATTTTTTTAAAGCTCTGGTATGTGGGTCTAGGTTACTGACCTAAAATTATCATGCATCTGCAGCCTGACACACAAACAGGAGACATAGTGTTTGTTCTACAACAGAAGGAGCATTCAAAGTTTCAGAGGAAGGGTGACGATTTGTTTGTAGAGCACACTTTGTCCCTGACTGAGGCACTGTGTGGCTTCCAATTTCCCCTCACGCATCTGGATGGGAGACAGCTTCTTGTCAAGACAACTCCAGGGGAAATAATCAAGCCAGGTTTGTTCTCATTCTCTTACCTTTCACTAATAGTTTCAGAGTTTGCGAATATCCATCCAATCTCAAGTGAGTGAGCACTTCCATACCCACACCTCCAATTCTCTCTGTTGAAATGGAGCTTGTCATAACAAGGAATGCACTGCTATATTTCCTTGCATCTAAGATTTGTTGTTCTGGTTGATCAGGTCAATACAAAGCAATAAATGATGAGGGTATGCCTCACTATCAGCGGCCATTTATGAAGGGCAAGTTGTACATACACTTCTCAGTTGACTTTCCTGAGTCAGGATCTCTCCATACAGAGCAACAGGAGGCTGTTGAACACATTTTTCCTAGAAGAACAGTCAACAAGATGACAGAAATGGAGTTGGATGAGTGTGAGGAGACGACACTTGTTGATGTTAACATTGATGATGAGATGAGAAGGAAGGAACAACAACGGCAGCAGGAAGCTTATGAAGAAGATGAAGACAATGGTGGACCTCGTGCACAGTGTGCCCAGCAATAACTTTTGACTGTTGAAGTCCACAACTTGTTGGTCATGCTGTTTTACACTGCAGAGGGATTTGAGGTGCCCATTGTTGGGTAGCACAATCTTGTGTGTGTTAGTTACCCCAGCTTTTAGACAGGAGAGGAGAATTAGAGATGTTAGGAAAGTATGGGACAAGACATGTAAATCGTGGGCCTTCAATCAATGCGTTTCTTGTTTGACTATCAAGATTTTTAGACTGGTGGATGTGTTCTCTGGGGGAACTGGGGTCTTCATAGAGTGTACACCCTCCCTCCTTGTAATCTTGTATACAGATGCAGAAAATTTTCAATGGCACGAGTGGAGAGGTGTTCCATGAAGACCTTTCTAGAACGCACACCCTCAGGTATGCAAGCAGGTATGTTTTCAAACCTTTTGTCAGAGTTCGAAATTCAAGGTCTTGTCTTTAGAATGTCTCTACAGAATTGATCCACCCCCAGGAGTTTTTGTTTTCTTTCTCTTCTGAAAACAACCACAGACCACCACTACCACAAACTGAAATTGCTATCCAAGAGCAACCAAAAAAGTTGCAGAGACCACAAAATTGGCTGCAACTTTTGGCAACTTTTGTGGGGGCTGCAATGCAAAGGAACTAAAGGATTGTCCAATGATCAATGACAAAAAGATATTTTTTTTCTTTTTTGTTTCCTTTTGTTCTATTTTACACATAGAGCACTTGCATTCCATGACTTCTGGGTAACTTCATGTGTGGCCGAAATGTTATAATTGCAACAATGATCAAACACAAGAAGGAAGGGTGGCCTGAAACAACATTGCTCTGCAAAGTTTCCATCTGAATAAAGAAAATGTGTAATGAAGGAAAAATGTAGGGGAACAATTTCAGAGAGTAGGTACATTGCATAACAGAATCAGTTCAATGCAGATGATGATGATGATGTGATATCATGATTTGAATCATGAACCTTGCAATGAAGGAAAAGTGTACACTGCAAGCAAGGAACAATTTCAAAAAGTACATGCAAAACAGAACAGATACAAGTGATGCTGCAGATAATGTGGTAACCCAATTTGAATCATTGAATTTGTAAAGGAGGAAGAACATTCTAAACAAACTGATTTTATAAGGCATTCCTGAACATTACAACGCTTATCTGATTCACATGTAAAGTGATCAGACCATAAACAAGGATTTAGTATGAAACCTGGATTTGGAAGGACCAGAAGCACAAGTTTGCAATCAGGAGAGATCAGAATATAAACTGGGATTTAGCATGAAACCCAGATTTGGAAGGACCAAAGGCGTAAGCTTACAACTGATCACCACAGTATCTGGACATTTCACTCTGTACACACATCATCATGAGAGCAATGTGAGATTTACTACAGAATTTGAGCAGATTTAGATTGGCAAAAAGAGTAGAGTCCTACATCTCACATCATTGATCCGGAATTTACTGAGAAACTGGATGCCGAGGGCTTTGTAAAGGTGATCCTGCCTGCCTGCCGTGCATACCTAGTGGAAATTCCAGGTGCACCCAATTTATTTCTGTTCTGCGATATACTCAAAACCTTGGTGGGGAAATTTAAACCTTTACTCGGACCACAAATGAACCTGCAAAAAGCATCACCAATCAAGAGAACTTGTAAGAAAAAATTCCTGCAGAATCCTTCTATCTCTGGAACTTCTTCAGCAATTTTCAGAATGTGAAAGTGGTGACCTGTAATCAGCCATTCATAATTGCTGTAGTAATTGATGGTCCTTAATCAATTACCGTTCCCAAAGTGGGCACGAAGTCTATCTCTGCATGTGTCCTAATAACAACCCTTTGGTAAGCATTTCAAAGATGGGAAGTGGACATGGATTTGCAAGTAGGGTGGCCAGAAGGGTACAATATTATGCATAAAGAACCAGTAGAATTTTACTCATGTATGTGGAGGGTGCCTTACCCAAGCAGTAAAATTTCTGCCTCAACATACAGGGGATGGCACCTTAAGCATCAGGTTCCTTGCCTTACACATAAGGTGCCTCCTCCCCTCTCAAATAAATCACAGCAATCCATTTATGAAAGCAAAAAGACTACCAGTTCTTTCCACTGGGCCAGGTACAGAATTCAAATGGGGCTGTTCTGGGAATTTGGGTCCTGCACTTGGCTCCTGCCTCATGCAGGGCACTTATTCCCAAAACAAACTCATTCTTGGTCCTTACCCTACACAGAATCACCCTTTCTTTCTGATGATACTTAAAACCCTAAATGATCCAAATTTGCATCAAGGACAGATAATGGCATGCCAATAATATTTCAAGAAAAAAAGACATACATGCAGGAAGTGTTGAAACTTCAGCAGAGACTGCACAAGCTACCCCAAGATTCGTCAAAGCACCACGGATAAGTCCACAAGGGAAGTAGAGGTACTGGCCGGCAGCTTGAGAGGCACGGGAAGCATTTGCAGCTGCATTCACGTCCATCTGGGCAGCCTCACCAGGAGGTGCAGAGTCAACAGAAATGCGTGTGAGCCACCGAAACTTATTATCTTGCAAGACAAACACACCCTGCACAGTCAACTCCCAATCAAGGACACAATGAGTTCATCATAACTGCCCCAGGAAGACCCACCAGATGCATTTCATGCAAAAGACGCAGTGTAAGATGTAAGACTCAGTTTTAGCATATACAAGAACCATTCCACCCAGCTGCGATTCTTTTACTGTCATAAATCTTCACAACTTGCAGCCTACATGTATGTATGTAGCGTGATGGAGAGTGTGTGTGTGTGTGCGTGTGTGGAATGATACAAGAGAAACTTACTCGATGGTTGGTTTTCAAATTGTCCACTTGTTTCCGAAAAACTTCAGCCCAGAAGTCTTTGCAAATAAACTTGATAGCTTCCAGATGGTCTGCAAATCTCGGTCGCTCCTTTGTATATCTTCATGCAAATAATTCCATCTATTTCAAAGTACTTCAGACAAATTCATCTACTGGAAGTCACCAATTTGCAAATGGTAGCATAAATCCTTGAATCACTGTTTGCTGGTTCTTCTTACCTGGCCATGAAGGGAATTGACATCCATTGCTCTGAACATAAAGAACTGGTAGATATTTTTCTAGTTTATGTGGAGGGCACCTTACACCCTCAATAAAATTTCTGCCTTGACAGAGGATGGCACCTTGCACATAAGGCGGTTCCTCATTTTGTTGAACCTTATGCCATCTCAAGGCACCTCCTCTCCTCTCAAATGAATCACAGCTGTCCGTTTATGAAAGGAAAAAGTTGCCAATATCTTTATCTTTGGAAAGAACCTCTCTTCTGGTGTATGGAAATGCCAACAAACCATAAATCATCTGCTATAGCTAGCAACAGTAGAAATTGACAGAAATAATTCTCTGCCCTTTTCTCTTCTTTTTTTTTCTCTGTGTTCATGTTCCAGGTACTTCTCTGCAAGTTGGCTTTGCAGGCTACAAATCTCATACCCTAATCAGACTTTCAGGTGTGACGATTGATTTCTCTATCTCTAATTGCCAACACAGAAAGAGACAGTGTATTCTGAAGTGATCCTTTGTTAACAAAAAAAGGTTCTAAATGTCACAAAATTGGTGACATGTAATATGCATTTTCATACTATGCAATGGTCAAGCCCCTGCTGCTTCATTGTGTTGGGTAAGGCACCAGGCGAACCCCATTTGTTAGGTCAAGCTAGGGCAATGCACCCAACATAATGGGCAAAGGGCAAAGAGGAGGCCATTTGCATGACATTGAGGTTGGGGTTGGCAGGTTCAATGATTTACTGAAAAAATTCATCTTCAAGAGACAGATTTCAGTCATGGTTACAAGTGAGTGTATGATCATCACATCAGAGCAAGATTATGTCATATAATGTGGTCAAGAAAATGACATAAACTGTGACTCCAGAGCTTGATGTCAGTGTTTTGGTGACATGATATTGTGTTCCAATCTGCGGGAATCGGCCTATGCATTGAAGGATTTTAGGGTTTGCAGAGTACCGTCATGGAACACAGTTTTGAGAGAGAGAGCGCGCGCGAGAGAGAGAGGAATTTACCTTTCTGCAAGCTGTAGTCCAACTTGATAGCCAATGGCTTCAATGCGGCGAGCTGCGAGCTCCGGTTTGTTCGGATGCAGCCGCTTGCAATAAGTCGCCACAAGCTCAAGATTCAAACTATCGACGCAACTCTCCGCCACTTCCCTCCCTCCTCCCGGCATTTTTTCCAGACCAAAAAATAAAACAAAATCTGGAATAATCTCACATCAAAAGCAGCTGCGAATTTCCGACACTCCGAAACTCTCAACCCGTTCTCAATCAACAACAACAATAACCCTTTTCTTCTTTTCTCTGACTCTGTCCTTCTTCCAAACCTTCCAACTTCCCTTTCTTTCTTTCCTCCAAAAACCTCTTCCAATATGGGAAAAAAAAAGAGAAAAAAATCTCCTCCACTCAATAAAAGATCTCAGAACTTCCGCAAGAAATCATACCATCTTGTGCAGAGAGACCCAAAAAGTTCCCCCGAACAGTTTAGTTCCGCACACCATTCTCTGTCTCTGTCTCTCTCTCTCCACAACAAAACACAGACCAAAACGGCCAAAAGAGAGAAAGAATACGCGATCTGCGAAAAACTCATTAAAGAAAAGACGTACCTCCGTCCTCCAGAGACTCTCCGCAAAACCGCAAAGCTCCGGAACGACGGACCTCAACACCTGAGAACGAAGAGGGACTTTGCATCTGAGGCGAGCGCCAAACCCTAAAATCTGAGAGAGCCAAAAAATCAATAAAGGCGAAGGAAATTCCAAGAATATATATATATATAATTTTATTTTTTTGTGGGCAAATTACAAATCAAATAAAATGTTTCCCTTTGAGAAGAAACTACCAATGAAAAAATTAGGTCTCCTAATCAGGGGGTTTTTTTTGGGGGCGAAATTTCACCAAATAGCGATTTTCTTTCAAATTGGTGAAAATTGAGTTTTTTAGTCACCAAATTTAGGGGAAAAAAATCTCAAATTTTTTTTTTGCCAAAAATAGTAATGTGTAGCCAAAAATATAGAAGGGTTATAGTTTTCTTTTCTTTTTAATTAATTTTCAACTTTGATGTTTCCTTATTGCCAAAACTGGCTAAATTATCTTATGGATGATCATCACTTCAACTACTTCACAAAGTTGGAAAAAATCTCCTACTCCCAATTGAATAATAATAATAGGAAATTCCCATACAACCATCATGTCAAACCATCAAAGTTGACATGTTGTGGGTGACTATTACCTAAACATGGATTCCACCCATGTGAAAAATGATCCAAATTTATGGGTTTACTAGGAAAAACAACATTGCAAAACAAGTGTAGGGTTTAGGGTTGAAGGTGGAGGTGAAGTTGAGAAAGAGAAGTGAAAATTCAAAATTATGTGTATTTCATGGCTATTTGGTATCTTTTTAGTTCAGGAAATGTAATGACACATGATTTTGAAACCTTGCAAGGTTTCTTTTCATTTTATGAAGGTGCCTAATATGTTGAACATGCATTGGTCTAACTATTCAAATTGGGGTATGACTAATGCAACATGTTGCATGAGGTGGTGTGATTGTAACACTTGTGCATCCACAACAAGCTAGGTTTGTTTTTGTGAGTTGTGATGAGATCACCACCATTGACAACCAAAATTGAATCTTCGTATTTGTTTATATGATGCACAATTGTAAAAGGTTTATTTTGCTAAACCTAGAAAGATTGACAAAAGGTGTTGGTGATAATAATTTAACTATGATTAAGAATCACCTTGTGTCATTTGGGGTTTTGGTATATAATTTGATGTTGCAAGAAAGTTTGTTTGCTTTGGAGTTGACATTGTCATGATTTTCCAAGGTGTTAAGACTACAATCACAAAACTTTTGCAAGGGAAACATGCACCTTTCCTTACTATAGTTCATTGTGTAATTCACAGATGGACAAAGCTAGTGATGCAAATTTTGAACCCTTTGTGCTTTACTATGAAGATTGAAGCACTCTTAGCTTTTGTTTATAATTATTATGTTCATTCCCCTAAGCAAACAGTGGAGCAATCAAAACTAACTTGCAAAGGAAGGGGTTGAAGATACTTTAGAACATTAAACTAGGTGGATCAACATGATTGCAGCTCCAAAATGTGTTTGGTTTGAATATAGACCCTTCCTTGTCAAAAAAAGTGAAGATTTTGCTATTGTTGAGAACACAAAAACAAACTATGAATTGTGTGATGTGAAGACTTTGATGGGGTTGCCTTGTGTATTGCCATTGCTTGAATGTGTATAGAACTTAAGTAAGTTTGGACAAAGTCACCATGTTTTTATTTGCGACTTCATCATTATCATGAGGATGTGTTAATAAGTCATGTTGAATATGTACTATGATTTTGATCATAAGTACAACTACAATCACTTGGAAAAAAACTTGGAGTTGGATTCATGTATTATTAATGTTCTTCTCATGGCTTGGTGGAAGGAACTAGAATCTATTGTTGAATATATGGCCTTCCAAATCAAAGCCAAGTTGCACATGATGCACACAACAACATTTGTCATGTTATGTTATGTCCATGGTGACATGAAAGTATTGGGGTTCAACTTTTGAGGCTATGAAGTTGTAATGCATTATAAAATCCACTTCATTTGTTGAAAAAGTTGCAAAAGAAGTTTCTAAAACAAAAATTGATGAGTGTTAATGGGATTGCATACCTACATTATTAATAATCCCCTCACTTTGAGCTAACCATTCTTAGGCATTTGCATATCTTGAAAGCAAATTTTGATCATTAGAAGCCTCTTAGATCCTATGGATTGTTTGCCACTACCTTGTTTGATGAAATAATTGTTGAACAACAATCTAGTTAATTCAACATCAACACATGTCACAACTTTAGTTTTGGGCTTGTGATCAAGGTTAAGGCTTGAAAGGTGAAGTGGGCCAAGAGATTGAACTCAAACACATTTCAAGAAATGTGAGAGAATGAGTTCAACACTTTTAAGTGATTTCGTAACTTTGGGGGTTGGAATTTCATGAAGTCCCACATCCTTGTGACAAAAATGCAAGTAGTAAATGGTTCAAATGGGCACTTGATATACCAAACATTGGAAAGGTTTTCAAACATAAATATTGAAAATAGGGTCACATTTCCATTTGGAATTATGAACTAAAAGTTGTGGTAAAAAAAGGTTGGGGATCATAATTTTGACAATTCAACTCCCAATCATTAAAACTTGGAAAACAAATATCAAATAGCCTTTAAACTTTAAGGCTACAATATTTTCCTTGAGAGTTTAATCAAAGTTTCTATGTGAGAGTTATGAACTTGCAAAATTGTGAGGCTTATAACTTGGTATAAATAAGAATTTTCTTGGGAATTTAAGAAATTTTCACCATTTTGATGCATCCTCTGTCACTAGTCACAAAATACATTATAGGAAAGGAGGTGGTGGCTCCTCTTTAAATTTGGCTCATTCGTAGCTTATTCGTGCCTCATTTTGCCAATGATTTGCACTAATAACTTTCTTTTTAATTTGTGTAAATTATTATCACTTTGATATTTAGTTTATGAATTCATTTTAATCTCATTAGGAGCTCTCATCCATTGTTTTTCTCTTGAGAGTTTAAAAGCAAGCCTTGGGTTTGCATTTTGTTACAAATTTGGGAATCGATTAGTTTTTAAACCCCCAATACCACTTGACAAACTTGAAGGTGTGTACCAATGCAAACAAATTATGTAGACACCTTTTAATTATAACCTCACATCATGCTTGTGACCCTACCATTTCCCATAATTGAAATAACCTTTGGTTTAGAACCCCAAGTTTTGTGAACATTGAATTGAATGTATGCATGGTTTTTTTGTGAATGATGATGTCCTATAGTTTTCTTTGGTGGTGACATTGTTGGTGTTAAACATTCACTTCAACTAGTAACAAAATTTGCTAGAGCTATTTTTTATGGTTCTAAATTACTAATTGTTTGGGTGAAAACATTGTTGAGTAATACCATTAAGAACATCACACCCTCCATTTGTTAGACCCATCAAACTTTACATCACAAACTTCCTAAACAATGGATTGCTGTTGATTGTCATGTAAATTTTGGATTTTTGTGGGTTTGTATATTAATATATTAATTTCCACGTGATTATGCTTCATAAGATTATTGTGTAGATTATTCAATATTCAAGTTTGAACAAATACATGTTAATTCCATACAATGATTATACATAAAGAAAACATAATTCTTCATACATAAATTGATTATGTCAATTGTGCAATATTTTTGTATCAAATTACATGAAATAGTCACAACAAATGTGCCATTACATTCAATAATGCTATAACACTAGTTTTGTGTTGTTTTTTGTTTTAACAAATTAACATGAAATCCATGTCACACTTATTTACATTTTTGTGATGCATAATTTTTTTTCATGTATAACATTTGATTTTTTAAATTAAAAATGTGCTTCAATTTTTGTGACTTTTGGAAATCCATCTACCTTAGCAATAAGAGCTAACTGCATCAAAAAACATTGACAAAAGTGTAGAAATTTCATAAATATTTAATCAACATTTGAAAGATAATTTAAGTCTTCACAATATAGTGATGTGTGATATAGTATGAACAAATTTCTACTTGAACCTCGTTAAAGACTACTATGCAATCAATGAAATGTTTAAAAAATTTCTAACATTAACCTTGTAAGTTAAAAGTATTGAAATATGATAAAACATGCATACCAATCTAAATGTTCCATAATTTCCTATTTCACATGAAGTAGTGTGTTCAAAGACAAGAAAGCTCTTATAACTTATTCGAGGTCACATTATTTGAATAGAAAGGAACTTCACACATGTAGAAGGAAACCCTATGAGTTCTACATGTAATAGCCACAATGGACAATTTTAAAATCTATATATGGTAGACAATTTTGATTGAATTGTTTAGTTAGGGTCTTATAAAATTTATTTGCAACACTATTGATGAGAAACCACACATTATAAAAGTGGAAACAGACCCTTGCCATTGGTTTCAAGATGATCCACATGCTAGGTTGCATCCAATCATGGAATAATGTAAGGGAAGGCCTAATCTTTTGCCCTATTGAATAAAGAGGATCAATAACCACATTCACATAGATTGGTAAGTGGTTAGTTTTTCAAATTATCACACTTTCCCATTTGACATGTTTCCACACACCAAAACACCTAATGGAAGAAAAACTCCTATCAATGGAAAGACATACAATCTTATGAATAATCTATAAAAAAATGTTATACATACATGAAGTTCCATGTGCAAGTTATTAAAGCAACAAACTTATAATGAACTTTTAATAATCCAAACTTGCTTTTGGAGTAGGTTGGCATAGTAGATGATATTGCCATTATCATTATAATCAAAATTTTGTTGCTAACCACATCACAATATAATATCATTCTAAGACATGATTGCATTGCTTTGTCTATTGTCACTAGATCAATGCATGGCTAGTCAATCATATGCCTTTCTTACAACTCAATTCCCAATTAAGATTATATATGAATATGCTCCATAGGCAAGAATGAAAGTCTTGAGTACATTATGGAGTTGTAAAATCCACTTCTTTTGAAAGCCTCCATGCATGTTCTTTTTCCCAACTTTACATTTTCCTCCATGTCATTATTCGTAAGGCATTTAATCAAAGACTTTATATTTCAAATTGGAGAGGTGGAAACAAATATTCAAGAATAACCATGCTTTTGAGATTAATCAATGTCTATCAAAACTTCTTTCATAAATTCATCATATCATGTGCACAAGCCATGACATTTCATCATTTGGCTAAGAAAGGATGGTGTGATTGGCCGAGGGGTAGCAAGATTCCACGTTTTTAATGGATGTGCAAAGTAGTGGAAGTTCACACCATTGGTTTCACATTGCTAAATATTTGGGTTAAGTGCGAACTTTGTGATTTGTGTATTGATGGTTGGAAGCCCAAGTTACATAATCATGTGTCATTTATGTGGTTTTCATTGTTGATGACAATCCAATTCACCATACTTCAAAACTAATTAACCCCAAACTTTGAAGCCCTGAAATAACATTTTGAATTTTAGTTTTGGTTTGCTTGGTGACATCCCCTATTTCATATTTTGTATCTTTTAAACATCGTGGTCCTTTTTGGGATTGGATAAAACCTACCAAATTTGATCATCCTTTAATAAATGAAAATGTTGGAAAGGTTTGAATCACATTTTGGCTTTTTGGCTTTTACCATCAGCAAACATGAATTTTCATCTGCTAAATTGTAATATTTATGCACTAGTATTGGGTGAGTGTTATGGATTAGATTGTTGCAACAACACATGATTATTATCACATGTGACACCTCACAACACATGCCTATGTTACCATGGAGCTAAACAAATTTGCAATAACATGTAACATTTTTATGCCTACAAATCATCCTATTCCTTCGACCATTCCTATCTACAAATGAAAGTAGAAATTATTGTGACAATGCCACCTTCTTGCTAATTATTAAAATTTTCAATTACCCTTTTGTTTTGGTCTAATTATCATAAAATAAATAATTCCCACCTATTTAATCTTTGGCAACCCATCCAAACTAAAATAATTTGTAATTGCATACAAGACGATTAAAGGAAAGATTGGATTTTCAAAACTAATTATACTAATGGTTAGTGAATAATCATAAGTTTATTGAGGTAAATAATGAACAACATATTGTTCATATTTGAATAGCTACTAGAATTCACCATTAATTATAACACCAAACCAACTAACGTCATTCATAAACCATGGCATGCTATGTTTTGTCCACCTAAAAATGCAAATGTGTGTAAATGGTTGGGCAAAACAATGTTACAAACACTGAATGTTTAACATACAACCTTGGATTGCAAGATGTGAAAGACCTACATAATAAATTAAAAATATATATATATATTCATTTAGTTTATGAAATGGCCACAATCTATAGGGATTAATTTTACTTCCATTCTAATGAATTAACAATGATGTATAATTTGAATTATCAATAAACCCATACATTGAAAAACCAATATTCATATGTTTGTAGTGATCAAAATTGTGAATGTGAACAACAAATAATGGAACTATTTGTAAATAAATAAATCATGAATCATGAGATCATGAAAAATTATTAATGAAATAAATTCAATGGCAATGTAATTACCTATATGGGCTAAATGAAACTATATAAGAAAAATGGTTTGAAAAATGGTAAGCCGTGTTTGTGAAAAGAAGTGAATTTTAGAAGGGGGAAAAGTATGGATATTAAAGGACATAGGAAAATAGACCTTATGATAATAACTTTAACAACAATTATTGTGCACATTAGCCAGAAAACATTTTAACATTAATGTCATACCATATACACCATTAGTATAATAAGGAATAAAAAAAACTTGCTCTACTTAAATATTTCAAATAATACATTAGAAGTACCTACTAACAAAAATACCACCTCTAGATTGAGATAATGTATTAGTTACCTTCCTTGAGTTAAATTGATGGTTTTTCAATATTGGATATTGTTTAATTGAAGATATTGCATCAATTTTTTAATAGTGTGTATTAAAACCCATGTAAACCAACAATTTTCATACAAACATCTTATAACCTTGAAACATCAAACTACACAACCTTCAAGCATGGACATTGGATTGATATGGGACTGTTTTTTGCAAACAAAAATAATAACACCTTTGAGAAATAATTCGTACTTTTTACTTCACCTCTTGAGGTTTACTACACAAGTGGTTCCCACAACTTTTGAAGGAGGGAAAATATCATATAGGAAAAAATACAATTCAAAGAGGTTCAAATGAAGTAAACATTATTCACCACAAACCACCAACCACTTACACTTTGAATAAAATCACACGCAACCAATAATTGCCCTTGTAGACCCATCATCACCACAACATGAAACAATGTAAACCTTCTACTTGTGCTTTGAAGACACTTTATACTTGCAGCTTGTGTATATCAAATATTCCCCTAAATACATCTTGGTGTGTTGGAATGTGATGTTTGCAAAAAACACACTTGAAAACACACATCATTGATGTTTTAACATGAACATCAAAATTGCATTATTCCATGACAAGAAAACGTTACTAAATGACAATTTCTATTCTTGCCACTTAAAAAATTCTACCATGCACATTGTTTGCAAGCCATAAAACCCCACAATTCATCATCATAACATTTCAATTTGGTTGACATTTTTTTTTCATGGTTTGGTTGAGATGTTGTTAGATATGGTATTGTTGAAATACATTTGTGAGAAGAATATTGTTTTGTTAGAGAAATACACAACACAATGTCTATGGAATTAAATTTGACTTTGTAGCTTAAGGTTTTTAAAACATTAGTTTTTAACAAAATGTTTGTTCACATCTCTCAAAGAAATTTGTGAATCATATATTGAGGTTGATCAAAGTCAAGACAATAACCTAGGCCCAACCTAGATATATGATTTTGATTGAATTCTCAAAAGAAAAACCTAGGTTGGGAATGATATATTTAAAGGTTTTTTTGACAAATTTTAATAGATGTTAATATGATGCGATTCAATTTAAAATCATGAAGATAATTTTAGAGCCTAGACATAGGTCCTATGACATTTTAAAAAACTACCTTAGAGGTAAATTTAATTTCTTGTACATAAATATAGACCTTACTACTATATAGGATTGTCAAAATGTATGTTAAGGTCTTAACCACATCTATTTAACACCATGTCAAACAAGGTGATTTCTAAGTGAACATGACCAAAAGTTTGTAGTCACATTTATAATCACAATTGCTTATAATCATGTAATCATAATTATGATCATAATAAAAAAAATGGTAGTAATTAAAGACTGAAAATGACTACATGACTACATGTGGATAGCAATCACAAGTTGTTCTAATCATTAAATCCATGTTTTGGCATAATGAATTATATGATGCATTCTTGAGAATGATACATTTGTTGTTGTCATCCATCTTAGTGCTAAGACTATGAAAAAGGAACCATGCTTAGATGAAAGAACATTTCCAAAGGTGTACAAATGTTGGATTGAAGGTGTCATTAATGCATGATCCAATGTCTCGTATGTTGCAAGGAGTTGAAAGTTGATTATGAGGTCACCATGACATCATGAAATAATGAGAGGATGGTTTTAAGGATCAACCATCTTGGAATCATCAAGATTTGGGGATTTTACACTCCCATTCTAAGTGTCACTAAAAAGCCAATATCCTTCATGCTTTATTGGAATTTGGTTGCTTTGCAAAAGATGATGCAAATGGATAATGCATAGTTGTCTTTTTAAAGGGTTCTTAAATGATCAAATTGATGATTCGTGGCCAAAATACACAAGTGGGAAATCCTTATGGTTTAGAGATGGTTCAAGGTTATATTGATAACATTGAATACCTTTGCACTAGAAGAAAAGTGTCAATTTGTGATTTCAATTTGCAACTATAAAATAGTTGCAACCGACATTTAAAACTAAATTGCTTTAGTTGCATAAGTGAAGTTGCATCCAACATATAATTGCAAATCATGACTCAACATGATGTCACCAAATGGACCATAGATGATATATACAATTAATGTATACATGTTCATCTTGTGACCATTTGTATAACATTTGTAACTAAAGTTTTTTTTGTAACTATTTTTGCAATTATCAAATATTCACACATTATTTGCCACATGTCTTAAATTAAACTAATTTTAAAACAATGACTTTAAATGTTTAAAAAATCCATGCCATCAAATTCCAATGACTTGTGATGGTGCCACTTAGTGATACCAAAAGCCACTAGGTGGCATTATGAGGAATTTTGGATGAAAATTCATTTTTTTAAAAACATTAATCTTGACCATCCATTATGAACATTCATTTAAAATGGTCTTACATAGTGACACATGGTGTAATCAAAATTTTCCATGTGGCATATTCATTATATTTTGGAAAAAGATCAAATGAATATTTATTTGAGTTATTAGGTAGGTAGGTACATAGGCCTATGTAGGCAGGCATGTAAAATTAGGTAGGTAGGACATACCTACTTAGGCCTACTCACATATTTTCATAAGTAATTAAAACTTATGTACCTACTTATTTACCTATGTAGGTGGGTAGGAAGGTAGGTGGGTTAAAAAATAAGCATGTAAATAATGTTATTTCATTTTATGTTTTGCTTTTAGGGTTAAGTTTTTTTGAGCCCGAGTAGTCATTCAAACAACATGCATAGTCCATGTTTCACACATGAAGCATTATGATTTGTTTATTTCCAACATCCTTTTATATGTGTCTACAAATTAAATGCAATTTTTAATTGACATTGTCAATTGGGGATGTGTTTGTCACATGGATCATCGACAACCATCAAGTTGGGTGCATATATGTTGGACAAGACCTTGGTTGACATGAAGATTGAAAGGAATTGCATTCAAATGCACAAAAAACAATGAAGGACAAAATCATTGAAATTCTTTAATGGTGCCAAAGCTTTGGTGGTGTCACTAAATACTTAACAAGCCAAGCATGAGACAAGCTTTTGATGCATTTGGGATTCACAAGGTTGCATTTTTTACCCATTATCTCTCGGTAACCAAGGTGCAACTCACATGTTTCAAATTGTCATAAATGGATTACATAATTTACATCCAATGGAAAGGTACATGATTGTTAGGATGGAAAATTTTCTCATCAACCATGTGAAGCTCCCAACTAGCCCATGCTTTTGTGAATACTAAAGTATGATGAGTAAATGTCATTTGTCAAAATGGTTATTGAAATGCAACATTTAGTTTTAGTTTCCCCTTATCATTGCACATGCTTTAAAGGGGCAACATTTTGCTTAAAAAACAATTTTGGGATGAAAACAACATTGAATTATGATTCTAATTGCAATGCCAAGGATTCATTATAATAGTGTTTGCAACCAAGTCAATTTTAATCATTTAAGAGAATAAAAATTGGGAAGGATGAATGATTGGGATTTTTTTTTCCTTTTACTTTTTTTCACATTCCTTAATGCAAGAAGTTGTTTAAGTTTAGTAAATTGTCTGAGTCTTTTGATTTTTATATTGGTTCTTGTTTGACAATCCTTGAGTAAGATTTTTTCTTAAGATCTTTATGATGGAATGTAGGAGGTTATTGTTATAAATGGTGGAAAGCTAATGACACCTTGCAATGAGTTTGGATAATAAGATTGGAATAGTGTCACAATCATTTAAACTCCAAATCATGAGTTTATATCATGATTTATTTCAAAGTGTTTGTGATTTTATCATATAATTTTAACCCAAATTTGTCATTGCAATTATTCAACACCCCATTTTTTAAGGTACTAAGGTAGTACATGAATTAAAAGTAACATTCCCAACATTGGACCAAACTAGCAATCAAATTTTGACGTTGCAAAGTACTTCAAAATTGAGCTATGGTTCTAACACAAAAATGAGAAGCATTAAATTAATTGGTAAATATATTCATATCTATGTATTGGGGACATATTTGAAATGGGTTCCACATTACAAAAATGAAAATTGTTTTGTTAAAATATTTTTGTTACCAACCCTATATCTTGTTGTTGCCTTCACATCCACTCCATCCATCTACTGGGTGTCCTTGTAAAGAAAAGCTAGCCAATTTTTACACCAAGTAATCACCTTTGATCATAACATCCTCCAAGTAGAAAGCAAATGCTCGTTCATGAACAATGTGTTGCGAGTTGTGACCATTAATATAATAAAAAAACAACAACATAAGCTTGAACAAGGATGAATGATGGATGAATGTAGATAGTTGATGGATGAATAAGACATTGACAAATTTTTTTTTCTTGAGATCATTCCTTTCATTTTAGTCCCTTAAGAAAAGCATTAAGGAACACATGCTTATCATTGAACACCTACCATATCTTCTTGGTTTTTTGTCATTTGTGAAAGATCTTCATGGCCACCATGGGTGCACACCAAGTGTAAGTTCACAATCTATCTATGAAATTTTTTAATCTATGTTTTGTTTTGTTTGTGATGTTGAAAATCTCTCAAACCATGGCGTTTCATGTCGCACTCTTAGTATCTTTAAAAAGCTTTTGATGAGTAGGGGTGCAACGACTTGGTTAGAGCTATGATGTGGAAGCTATTGATTGTTGAACCATCTTTTCCATCAAAAATCAAATGAAATTGAAATTGAAAACTATATTGGAATTTGGGGGCATTTTTGGTATTGTTGGAAAAGCCCTTGGTGAATCTAACTTCATATAGTTAATTTCACAATCTTCACACATAAAGTGTGGATGATATTGCTTTTTGAAATGGATTTTGTTGTTGGAAATTCAGAAAAATTCAAAATATGAAAAAAAAAAACAAAAAAAAGGATTTTCACACTCTATTCACACTTGGGACAATGGCATAAGCCATACTAGTACTTTGAAACCATATATCTTCCTTATTTCTTGTTCATTTATTTTAATAAACATTTTTTTCCCCTTTCATAATCTTTCAATTGGTTTTTTTTTGGCCCCCCTTATTTAACATTAGCAAAATTATTCGAATTTAGAGTAAATGTTTTTTGCCCCAATTTTTTGTCAAAAAATGAAAAGAATTGTTCATAAAAAAAAACTTTTTTTTTTCAATACATGTTTTGTTTTTTGGAGCAAATCCAGCCCATTTTGCCAAAAACAAAAATGGTCCAACAACATATAACAAAGGATTTTTTTTTGGAAAATTAAGATTGACCTCAATTCACTAGATTTTGGAAAAACAAAAAATTGCCTTATTTGTAATTATAGGATCCATTAAATAACCATCATATAGAAGGACTTAAGTTTTTTTTTTCTATTGTCAGATTTGTGATGTAGCAGATTTGGTTAAATCTTGTTGTTAATAGGAAAAAGTAAA